>OAVI01000029.1_pt1 | contig 103082 bp, 78 predicted proteins | sample 1476381 | NCBI WGS metagenome assembly OAVI01 (sample SAMEA2580083, study PRJEB22360) | human gut metagenome | biome: human gut; feature: human-associated habitat; material: faeces | place: Denmark | collected 2008/2010 | reverse complement strand
CACACCGACGGCCCCCCCCCGCGTGCCCCCCCCCGCCCCCCCCTGCCACTTCGGCGGTACGGGCGGCTTCGAGCACGCGCTTCAGATCTTCCGGCTTGAGCGGGGTGCCGGTCGGATTGTTCGGGCTGGTGAGCACGATCATGGCCGGCTTGACGTCTTCGATCGCCTTGATGGTGGCGTCCACGTCAAGCGTGAAATCGGCGTTGCGGTGCGCAAGCTTCCACGTGGTGAACGTGTCGCGCGCGTATTCCGGATACATGGAGTACGTCGGATCGCAGCCGAGCGCGATGCGGCCAGGGCCGCCGAACGCCTGGAACAGCTGCAGCATGATTTCGTTGGAGCCGTTGGCGCCCCACAACTGGTCGACGCTGAGCTTCACGCCCGATTCGCGTTCCAGATATGTGGAGAACGCCTTGCGCAGTTCGATGTGCTCGCGGTCCGGATAACGGTTGAGCGTCGGGGCGATCTCCTTGACACGCTGGGCGATGGTTTCCACCACGGCCGGTTCGGGCGCGTACGGATTCTCGTTGACGTTGAGGCACACCGGCACGTCGAGCTGCGGCGCGCCGTACGGTTCTTCGCCGATCAGGTCGTTGCGCAGCGGCAGATATGCCGGAATCGCGTTGCTGGAAGTCTCGCTCATCGGAGGCCGGCCTGCTCTTCCTGTTCCTTGATGGTCGCCTTGTTGTACGGGTCGTCGATGAAGCGGCTCAGCACGCATTCGCCGTGTGCCGGCAGATCTTCGGAGACGGCGAAGGCGTTCACACGGGCGGCGAGGGTCTTCAATCCCTGCTCGTCGTATTCGATGACTTCGACCGGCTTCATGAAGGTGTGCACGCCGAGGCCGGCGGCGAAGCGCGCGGTGCCGGAGGTCGGCAGCACGTGGTTGGAACCGGACATGTAGTCGCCCAGCGGAACCGGGGAGTACGGGCCACGGAAGATGGCGCCGGCGTTGCGGATCTTGGCGATCACGGCATCCGGATCAGCGGTCTGCACTTCAAGGTGTTCGGCCGCGTACGCGTTGGCCGCGTCGATGGACTGTTCGATGCCGTCTGTGAGGATGATGCCGGACTGGCGGCCGCGCAGCGACGTGTTGACGCGCTCGGCGTGCTCGGTGCGAGGCACGCGGTACTTGAGGCTTTCCTGCACCTTGTCGGCGATGTCTTCGCTGTCGGTGATAAGCACGGAACCGGCGAGCTCGTCATGTTCAGCCTGGCCGATCAGATCGGCGGCGAGCCAGCTTGGGTTGGCACCCTTGTCGGCGATGATGGCGATTTCGGTCGGACCGGCGACGGCGTCGATGCCGACGATGCCGGAGACCATGCGCTTGGCGGTGGCGACGAAGATGTTGCCCGGGCCGGTGATCTTGTCCACCGGATCGCACAGAATCTCGCCGTCCTGCGGTTCGAAGCCCTTGGCGCCGTAAGCGAACATGGCGATGGCCTGAGCGCCGCCGACCGCGTACACCTCGTCCACGCCGAGGATGGCGCAGGTGGCGAGGATGGTCTTGTCCGGCAGGCCGTCGGAGTTGCTGCGGCTCGGCGGGGTGGCGATGGCCAGCGATTCGACGCCTGCGGCCTGCGCCGGCACCACGTTCATGATGACGGAGCTCGGGTAGACGGCCTTGCCTCCCGGCACGTACAGGCCGACGCGCTGCACCGGAATCCAACGTTCGGCGACGCGCGCGCCTTCGGCCAGATCGGTGTGGAACGGGGCCGGCACCTGGGATGCGGATACGGCGCGGCAACGGCGCACGGATTCCTCGATGGCGGCGCGCACTTCCGGATCGAGCTCGTCGACGGCGGCCTTCATGGCCTCGACCGGCACACGCAGATGCTCGGGACGGATATGGTCGAACTTCTCCGCGAAGTCGCGCAGGGCCGCAGCGCCGCGGGCCTTCACATCATCGAGGATCGGCTGTACGAGCTCAGTGGCCTCGTTGGTGCCCATCTCGGCGCGGGGCATGGCTTCCAGCATTTCGGCTCGGGTCAGCTTCTTGCCGCGCAGGTCAATGATTCGCATATAGTTTTCTTCGCTCATAACGCCCCATGGTAACAACGCCAAGTCACGAGAACGTCCCGTCGTCTCACATTCAGCCGCATTGTGAGACACGCAGATCCACCGTTTTCCATGCCATGCCGATTTCCGCGAAAAATATATGCCGGTCGACGCCATTCAGCATCGGCCGGCAATCAAAAACCTGTTCAGGTCAAACCGTTCAAGTCAAACCGCTCAGGCCAACGGAAGCGAGCTCGGTCCGAAGAGAATCTTGATTTCGGCGAACAGCGACGTGTCGCGTTTGACGCGGAACCGGTCTCCGAACGTCAGCACCTTGGCGTTGCCTTTGTCGTCCATCAACGCCAGTTTCACCTCGCACGGGCCGGGATGGCTGGTCAGAATCTGCCCGAGCCGCCGCACATGCGACTGGTCGAGCGCGATCGGCGGCAGCACAATCGTCAGCGGACGTTCATCCTGCGCCTCCAACGTCGGCACGGTGAATTCGGTGGCGCGCATGCTCACTGTCTCATCGCGCTTCTCCACCTGGCCGCGGATCTGTACCACGGTGTCGACGGCGAGCTCGGGCGCGGCGGCCTCGTACACCTTGCCGAAGAACATGCATTGGATGGAACTTTCCAAATCCTCGACGGTTACGATGGCCCACGGATTGCCCTTTTTCGACACGCGGCGGTCCACGTTCGTGATCAGGCCCGCGATCGTCACCTGCTGGCCGTCCGGCATGCTTCCCGCGCGGTCGATCAGGTGCGCTATCGACATTTCGCGCAACGACACCAGAATCGACTGCATGCCGCTCAACGGATGGTCGGACACGTACAGGCCAAGCATCTCACGTTCGAAGTTGAGCTTGGTTTTCTTGTCCCACTCCTCCACGTCGGGCACCTGCACCATGGCGTCTCCCATGGCGGAATCGTTCTCTTTGGAATCGTCCAGGTCGGCGAACAGGTCGAACTGGCCTTCCGCCTGCTTGCGTTTCAGGCCGACGACCGAATTGATGGCCGTTTCGTGGATGGTGAACAGCGCACGACGGTTCGGGTCGATCGAGTCGAACGCGCCGGCCTTGATCAGCGATTCCACCAATCGCCTGTTCAGCGCCTCCAACGGCACGCGTTTGATGAAATCGGTGAAGTTCACGTACTTGCCGTGGCCGTTCTCACGTTCCGCGATGATCGCATCGACCGCGTTCTTGCCGACGTTGCGGATGGCGCCGAGGCCGAATCGCACGACGTCGCCGACTGCCGAATACTCGTACACCGACTCGTTCACGTCCGGAGAAAGCACCTGGATGCCCATGCGTCGCGCCTCGCCCAGGTACAGCGCGGTCTTGTCTTTGTTCGTGCTGGCGCCTTGCAGCAGGGCGGCCATGAACTCCACCGGATAATGCGTTTTCAGATACGCGGTCCAGTAGGAGATCAAACCGTATGCGGCCGAATGCGCCTTGTTGAACGCGTAGCCGGAGAACGGCACGAGGATGTCCCACACGGCCTGCGCGGCCTCTTCGGAATATCCATGCTCCTTCATGCCGGCGAAGAACGGAATCTTCTCCTTGGCCAGCACTTCCGGCTTCTTCTTGCCCATCGCTCGACGCAGCACGTCTGCCTTGCCCAGCGAATAGCCGGCGAGGATTCGCGCCGCGGACTGCACCTGCTCCTGGTAGACGATCAGACCGTAGGTCTCGTCGAGCACTTCCTTAAGCGGTTCGGCCACTTCGGGGTGGATTGGCGTGATCTTCTGCAGACCGTTCTTGCGCTTCGCATAGTTGGTGTGCGAATCCATATCCATCGGACCTGGACGGTACAGCGCAATCAGTGCGGAAATATCGTTGAAGTTGTTCGGCTTCAACGTTTTCAGCAGCGAGCGCATGCCGTCGGAATCGAGCTGGAACACGCCGAGCGTGTCGCCACGGGACAGCAGGTCGTAGGTGGGGCGGTCGTCCAGCGGAATCTTCGTATGGTCGATGCGTTCCTTGCCGTTCGCCTCGATGTTGTTCAGGGTGTCTCGGATCACCGTCAAGTTGGAAAGTCCGAGGAAGTCCATCTTGACCAGACCGAGCGTTTCGCACGTATGGTATTCGAGCGTGGTGGTGACGGTGCCGTCGGTACGTTCCAGCAGCGGCGACGTGTTGGTGATCGGCTCGCTGCCCATGATGGTGGCGCAGGCGTGCACACCGGTCTGACGAATCAGACCTTCGATGCCCATCGCCTCGTCCGTGATGCGTTTCGCGTCCGGGTCGGAATCGTACAGTTCGCGGAATTCGCGTGCTTCCGCGTATCGTTTCGCGCTTGGGTCGAAGATGTCGTGCAGCGGAATGTCCTTGCCGCCGGTCTGTGCGGGAGGCAGGGCTTTGGTGATCTTGTCTCCGACGGAGAAGTCGTATCCCATGATGCGGGCGGAGTCCTTCAGCGCCTGCTTGGTTTTGATGGTGCCGTAGATCACGCACTGCGCCACTTTGTCACGTCCGTATTTCTCACCCACGTAGTCGAGCACGCGTCCACGACCGTCCGGGTCGAAGTCGACGTCGATATCAGGCAGTGAGACACGTTCCGGATTGAGGAATCGTTCGAAGATCAGACCGTGTTCAAGCGGATCAAGTTCGGTGATGCCCATCGCATACGCGACCATGGCGCCTGCGGCGGAGCCACGGCCCGGCCCCACCATCACGCCGTGGGCCTTCGCCCAGTTGATGTAGTCGGCCACGACGAGGAAGTAGCCGCAGAACTGCATCTGGCAGATCACGCCGCATTCGTAGTCGGCCTGCCGCAGCACTTCGAGCGACGGCTTGCCGTTGTACCGGCGTTCCAGGCCTTCCTCGACCTTCTTCAGGAACAGCGACGTCTCGTCCCAGCCTTCCGGACAGTCGAATTGCGGCATGAACGCGCCGTCTTCATGATCGTCGAACATGACGTTGCAGCGTTCGGCGATCTCCAACGTGTTGTCGCACGCTTCGGGAAGGTCTTTGAACAGTTCGCGCATTTCCTCGGCGGATTTGATGTAGTAGCCGGTGCCGTCGAATTTGAATCGGCCCGGCTCGTCCAGCGTGGAGCCGGAGTTGATGCACAGCATGGCGTCCTGCGCGCCGGCGTCTTCGGCACGCGTGTAATGGGAATCGTTGGTGGCCAGCAGCGGCGCGTTGAGCTTTTTTGCGATGTCGAGCAGCCCGTCGGTCACTTGCTTTTCGATTTTCAGGCCGTGGTCCATGAATTCGATGTAGAAATTATCGCGGCCGAAAATGTCTTGGAATTCGCCGGCGGCACGCAACGCGTCATCGAACTGGCCCAGGCGCAGACGAGTCTGGATGATGCCCGACGGGCAGCCGGACGAGGCGATGATGCCTTTCGAATATTTGGCGAGGATTTCCTTATCCATACGCGGATAGCGCATGACTCGGCCTTCAAGGTTCGCGTCGGTGGAGGCTTTCATGAGGTTGACGAGGCCTTCGTCGTTTTCTGCCCACATGGTCAGGTGGGTGATGACACCGCCGCCGGACACATCATCCGGGTTACGGCGGCGATGCAGCGGATCCAGATCCGGATTCCAGTTGGTGTCCCAGCTCACACAGGTGGGGTCCTGACGTGCGGTTTCCGGCGTCACATAGGCTTCGATGCCGATGATCGGCTTGATGCCGGCGTTGACCGCGGCGCTCCACATCTCATACGCGCCATGCATGTTGCCGTGGTCGGTGATGCCGACGGCCGGCATGCCCAGTTCCTTGGCGCGCTTGACCAGATCCGGTATTTTCGATGCGCCGTCGAGCAGCGAATAATGCGTGTGATTATGCAGTTGCACGAAATTTGCGGAAGTAGCCATGCGTTCCAATTTAGCTGGGCTTCATGACGGCGTGGAGTCGTTTCTGGCCGTCCGGCCACACTTTTATAGGGACTGGTCGGCGTGCCGTGCGCGCATCACGTCAAGCGCATGCTGCAGGTCGGCGGGATAGTGCGATTTCACCGTGGTCCACACGTGCGTACGCGGATGGCGGAATTCCAATTGCATGGCGTGCAGCCATTGCCGTTCAAGGCCAAGCGCCTCGCTCAGCTGCGGATTCGCGCCGTACATGGCGTCCCCCGCCAACGGATGCCCGATGGATGAGAAATGCACGCGGATCTGATGGGTGCGGCCGGTTTCCAGGTTCACGGATACGAGCGTGGCTTCGCCGAAACGTTCCATCACGTCCCAATGCGTGATGGCCTCTTTGCCGGCCGGTGTCACGCAGAAGCGGAAGTCGGAGACTTTGGCGCGTCCGATCGGCGCTTCGATGGTGGCTTTGTCTTCTTTGAGATTGCCCTGCACGAGTGCGTGATATGTTTTGACGACCTCATGTTCGGCGAACTGCCGGCGCATCTCCACGTACGCAAGATCGGACTTGCATACGAGCATCAGTCCCGATGTGCCCACGTCGAGTCGTGACACGATGCCTTGACGACCTGCCGCGCCATATGACGTGATGTGCACTCCCCTGTCGATCAGGCTGCCAAGCACCGTCGGACCGGTCCATCCGACGGATGCGTGCGCGGCGACGCCGACCGGCTTGTCCACCACGACCACATCGTCGTCCTCATAGACGACGGCCATGTCATGGGCGATCGGTTCCGGTTCGGACCGTTCCTCGACGATGTCGAATTCTACGGTTTCGCCTGCCTGCAGGGTCGACGATTTGGAAATGTCCCTGCCGAGCACGCGCGCCTGTCCGCTTTCGATGAGGTCGGCCGCCTTGGCCCGGGAAATGCCAAGCATTTTGGCGACCGCGACGTCGAATCGTTTGCCGACGAGCGCGTCGGGAGCGGGTACGAGACGGCTCATGCTGCTTTCGCCCCGTCGTCGGTTGCGTTCGCATCATCACCAAGCGTCTTGCCGTTGGCCTCGTCAAGGTCCTTTTGGCTGAACGGTTCCCCGAGGAACAGCAGCAGCACCGCCGCAACGCCCGCGAGCATGAGGAAGATGTCCGCCACGTTGCCGATGGACCATCCGTAGTTCAGGAAATCCACGACCTTGCCGTTGAGGAACCCTTCCGCGTAGATGACGCGGTCGATGAGGTTGCCGAACGCTCCTGCGAAGGCGAAGGCGAACAGCACCGTCCATTTCATGGAAATGGTGCGGACGGCAAGTACGACCAACGCCACGCAGGCCGCCATCGCCAGCAGGGAAATCAGCCACGTCATGCCGGAGCCCATGCCGAGCGAGGCGCCTGGATTACGCACCAATGTCAACGAAAGCAGGCCGGGAATCACGCGTATGGTACGGCCATCGGCCAATGCGGACAAAGCCCACATCTTGGTGAGCTGGTCAATCGCGATCGTCGCGATCGCAATACACGCAAAGACGGCCACGCGGTCGCGCAGCCGTCTTTGATCATTCTTCATGATGTCAGACACAGGCTAATCTCAGTCGTTGTTGTCCTGAGGGTCCTGGTCGTAGTTGTTCGTATCGGACACCTGGTTGACGAGCTGGCCGAGGAAGTCGGTGAGTCGTGCACGGTATTCGGTTTCGAACTGCTTGAGGCCCTTGATGTTGCCTTCGATGACCTTGGTCTGGGTCTCGAGGTTGTCGCGGACCTGCTGGGCGTAGTCGTCGGCAGCGGTACGGGTCTTCGAATCGTAGTCGAAGGCGCGCTTCTGCACTTCGGCTTCGTAGTTGTCGGCCTCGGTGTGCTTGTCGGAGAAGTACGTGTCGGCGTCCTGGGTCTTCTGAGCCAGGTAGCCGTCGCCCTCTTCCTGCTTCTGCGCGAAGTAGGCGTCGCCTTCCTGCTGCTTCTGCTCCAGATAAGCGTCGCCATCCTGCTGCTTGCCGGCCAGATAGGCATTGCCTTCCTCGGTCTTCTGCGCAAGGTAGGCGTCGCCCTCCTCGGTCTTCTGGTTCAGGTACGCATCGCCATCCTGCTGCTTCTGTGCCAGATAGGCATCGCCATCCTGGGTCTTGCCGGACAGGTAGTTGTCGGCGTTGGCGCGGGTGTCGGTGGAGTACTGGTCAGCCTCGGAACGAGTGCGGTTGGAGTAGTCGTTGGCGCTGCCGATGATCTCTTCGTACTTGCGCTGGCTTTCCTCGGTGATCTCCTTGGCCTTGGCCTTGCCCTTGTCGACGTACTGGTCGTGCAGCTGCATGGCCAGCGTCAGCATGGCGGTGGCGCGCTCCGGCTCGGTATTGGCGCTTGCCGCGGCACCTGCGATCTTCTGCAGGCTGCCGGTTTCGGTGCTCGGCTCGGACTTGGCGACCTGTTCGCGCAGCTGTGCCTCGCGAATCTGGGAATCCTTCAGTTGCTGGGCAAGCTGCTGGATCTGCATGGCCTGCTGCTTCACCTGGGCATCCTGCTGCTGGGACTGGGCAGCATGCTCCTGAGTGAGCTGCTGGGCCTGAGCGACCTGGTCCTGCGCTTCCTGAAGCTTTGCGGTGAGCTGATCGATCTGCTCCTTCTGACGCTGAGCCACGACCACCTGCTCCTGGGCCGATGCCAGCTGACGGGACAGGTCCTCGGTCTGTGCGCGGAACGTGTCACGCTCGTGCTGCACGGCGGTAAGCTGCTCGCCAAGGTCGGCCTGACCGGCCGCTTCGGCTGCCTGGGCGGTGAGCTGATCGACCTGCGCGGACAGACGATCGATCTGCCCCTTGAGCTGCTCGTTCTGGGAAGACAGCGCACGATTGCTTTCCTCTGCCTCGGAAAGCTTGGCGGCCGCGGCCTGAGCGGCCTGAGCGGCCTGGTCTCCCGCACCAGCTGCCTGCTCGGAGGCGGACTTCAGCGTCGCGTTCTCCTGCTGCAGGGACTGGATCTGAGCATTCAACTCGGAAATCTTGGAATTGAGTCCTGCGACATCCGGGCCAAGAGACTGCGTGGCCTGTCCGCCGGCAACTGCCTGCTTGCCAAGGGCTTCCACCGTCTCGGTTACCTGATCGAGGAAGTCATCGACTTCATCGACGTCATAGCCTTCCTTGAACCTTACGGTCTGGAAAGTATGCTCCCTAATATCTTTCGGCGTCAACAGAGCCATAAATCCTTACACCTCGCTTTGGGCTTGATGCCTTACTGTTGTTGCTTTCAGTGTTCGACTCTAGCACGAAACCATAGATATTTTGCGGAAAAACGGTTTTTTAGAGGTGCTAAATAAGGAAATCAATGACCACAAGAACGAAATAAAGCACAAGATACGCGACGTCAAAATAGATCGGTCCGAGCGGAACGGGACGAATATACTGCCGCAACCACCTTAACGGCGGCTCCGTCAGCTGGTAGATGGCGTCGAACAACGAGGCCACGATTCCGCTTGGCCGCCACGTCGGCGACAATGCCAACACCCAGTCGAGAATCATGCGGACGAACAGCACCAGGATATAGGCGTTGACCAGAAAATGGACGACGCTACCAATTATCGAGAGAATCACGTTGCCACTGTATCAAGCGCGCATAACAAAATGCCCCCGCTTTCAGTGGGGGCATAATCGTCTGATTTGTGCTTGCTCTGTGCTACACGGCTCAGTCGGCGAACAGGTCGTGGGCCGGACCCTTGTCTTCAGGCTCCTCGACCTTGATGTTCACTTGGGCCGGGCTCAGCAGGAACACGCGCGGAGTGACGCGTTCGATGGAGCCGCGCACGCCGAACACCACACCGGCGGAGAAGTCGACGATGCGGTATGCCACGGCTTCGGCCACACCTGTCAGGTTCAGCACCACCGGAATGCCGTCACGAATGGCGCGACCGACCATCTGCGCATCGTCATAGGTCTTCGGATGGATGGTGGTGATGCGGCTCACTCTACCCCCCTGGAACGGGTTGGACTGCTCACGCGGAGCGGACGGCGTGGAAGCGGAAGCCGAAGAGGAAGGCATCGGGGTGACGGAATGATCCGAATCGAACGAGGTCTCGCCGGTGTCGACGTCATCCTCGAAATCATCCTCACCCTCGGCGACGTCGGACATTCCCAAGTACGACATCGCGTTCTTCATGAAACCTGCCATGTATGTTCCTTTCGCGTCTACGCGTTGACTTTAGCGCAGGAAATCCGGAATATCGAGGTCGCCCGGATCGTTAGCCGAAACCACTTCATGCTCGGTGGTCTGGTCGAACGAGGCGACGTTCTGGTCCGGAGTGGACGGAATGTAGCTGGACAGCGGCTGCACCTGCGGCACCGCCGGAGTCTGCACCGGCTGCGGCTGCTGGGCGGGAGCCTGCACGCCGGCGGACAACGCGGACAGCGGTACCGTGTTTTCCTTGGCCGCGGCCGGCTTTTCTTCGGCCGGCTGGTCGGGCTTCTTAGAATTGGCATCGAAACCTGCCGCGATGACGGTGACACGCACCTCGTCGCCGTAGGCGTCGTCTAGGGACAGGCCCCAGATGATCTGCGCTTCCGGATGGATGGCCTTCTGCACCAGCGCGACCGCGGCTGCGGCTTCCTGCAGCTTCAGGTCGGTCGGACCGGCGATGTTGATCAGTGCGCCATGCGCACCCTCGATGCTTTCCTCCAGCAGCGGCGAGCTGATGGCGATTTCCGCGGCCTGCGTGGCGCGGTCCTCTCCCCGAGCGGAACCGATGCCGAACAGCGCGGTGCCGGCACCACGCAGAATCGCGTTGACATCGTTGAAATCAACGTGGATGTACGAATTCGAGGTAATCAGGTCGGTGATGCCCTGCACGCCGGCCAGCAGTGCGGTGTCGGCGGTCTTGAACGCGTCGACGATGCCAATGGTGCGGTCGGACAGTTCCAGCAGTCGGTCGTTCGGAATGACGATCAGCGCGTCGACTTCCTTGCGCAGGTTCTCGATGCCGAGCGCGGCGGAAGCGGAACGCTGCGGACCTTCGAAGCTGAACGGACGGGTCACCACGGCGATGGTCAGCGCGCCCTGCTGGTGGGCCGCACGTGCCACGATCGGGCTGGCGCCGGTTCCGGTGCCACCGCCCTCACCGCAGGTGACGAACACCATGTCGGAGCCCTTAAGCGCCTCTTCGATGTCGGACTGGTGATCCTGCGCCGCCTTGGCACCCTTTTCCGGGTCGGCGCCAGCGCCCAGACCACGGCTGGAGGCATCGTTCAGCGAGATCTTGACATCGGCGTCGGATCGCAGCAGATCCTTTGCATCAGTGTTGATCGCAATAAATTCGACGCTTTGAAGACCCTCCGCAATCATGCGATTGACAGCGTTGCCTCCGGCTCCACCGACACCGACGACCTTGATGTTGGTCTTGTCGTTGAAATTGTCAGTCTGGGCAATCTCGCTCACCATTGTCTCCTGTTCACTCACGTATATGAACAACTCTATCGCAATCGCGCCGATGATACGCGCACTTTTCCAGGCGTGTACCACCGTTTTTTCACTTTTTTGCTGTCAGCATGTTCATTCTGCCTGCGTTGACCCCTTCGGTCATTTGTACACGGCTCTTCGAACATGTGTGACGGGCTTTAGTAGCTGGCATCCATCGGGTCATCCCCGAACAGCGCCTCACGCTCCTCGTGCGTGGTTTCCCGGGATTCCAACCATCCGTAAGGCAGATGCACCTTTTTGGCGAAGCGCACGCGCCCCCTTGGCTTGTCGGCGATGCGTTCTGGGAACCGAATGTTCGGGTCGAGTCTGCCTATCTCGCGCCGGACATCCTCAAGATTTTCACATTCCATGAACGCACGGCGTGTGGAACCGCCCACGGGGAAGCCCTTCAGATACCACGCGACGTGCTTGCGCAGGTCATGCACGGCCATCCGCTCGTCGCCATCATAGAATTCGGTCAGCAGTTCGGCATGCCGTTCGATCACGCGGCACACGTCGCCCAGCGTGGGGTCGACGCGCTCGTCACTGCCGGCGAACGCGTTCTTGATGTCGGCGAACAACCATGGACGGCCTTGGCAGCCGCGGCCGATCGCAACACCCGCGCAACCGGTTTCGGCGACCATCGCCAACGCGTCGTTGGCACCCCAAATATCCCCGTTGCCGAAGACGGGAATATCAAGCTCGGAAACCAACTCGCCGATGCGGGACCAATCGGAATGCCCACCGTAATATTCGGCGGTGGTGCGCGCGTGCAGGGTGACGGCCTTGCAGCCTTCCTCCTGCGCGATGTGCCCGGCTTCGAGGAACGTCTCGTGTTCATGGTCGATGCCGACGCGGATTTTGGCCGTGACTGGTACGTTGGCCGCGTCGCACACCTTGACCACACGTTGGATGATCTCACGGAACAGGTCCGTCTTCCATGGCAGCGCGGAACCGCCACCACGACGCGTCACCTTGGGCACCGGGCAGCCGAAGTTGAGGTCGACATGGTCGGCCATGTTCTCGTCGATGACGATTTTCGCGGCCTGCTCCACAATCGAGGGATTGACGCCGTACAGCTGCAGCGAGCGAATCTTCTCGCTGGGTGCGAAACGGCATAGGCGCAGGGCTTTCGGATTGCGGGCCACCAATGCGCGCGCGGTAATCATTTCCGCCACGTACAGACCGTCGGGACCGTAGCTTTCGCAGATCACGCGGAACGGCCAGTTGGTGACGCCCGCCATAGGCGAAAGCACCACCGGCGTTTCGACGTGCACCGGACCCAGATCAACGGGCTTTATAACGGGAGGAACCGACGGCCGTTCCGCGTCGGTACGCGGGTCGAGCACGTCGGATTCCTCGTAGGCATTCACAATGCTATCTGGCATAGGTCAGACTTGTTCCGTTCAATATGACCGATTCGGGGCGATCAGTACAGGCCACCGGCTTCGGCGATCTTGACGGACTCAGGCCAAGCCTCGCCGCCCATTTCGACCGGCATCTGCGGCACGCTGACGCGCTTCTCGCCGATACGCTCGGCGATGTAGTCGGCCACCTTGTCGAGGCTGACGCGCTCCTGCTGCATGGTGTCGCGTTCACGGATGGTGACGGCCTGGTCGTCGAGGGTGTCGAAGTCGACGGTGACGCACAGCGGGGTGCCGATCTCGTCTTCACGACGGTAACGACGGCCGATCGCGCCGGCCTCGTCGTAGTCGATCATCCACTCGTTCTGGCGCAGGTCGGCGGCGAGCTTCTGGGCCACGGATTGCAGGTCCGGCTTCTTGCTCAGCGGCAGCACGGCGGCCTTGACCGGAGCCAGACGCGGGTCGAGGTGCAGGACGGTGCGCTTGTCCACGCCGCCCTTGGTGTTCGGAGCCTCGTCCACGTCGTAGGCGTCGACGAGGAAGCACATGAGGGAACGGGTCAGGCCGGCGGCCGGCTCAATGACGTACGGCACGTACTTTTCGCCGGTGGCCTGGTTGAAGTAGCTCAGGTCCTCGCCGGAGTGCTCCGCGTGCGCGGACAGGTCGAAGTCGGTACGGTTGGCGATGCCTTCGAGCTCGCCCCAATCGGAGCCCTGGAAGCCGAACTTGTATTCGATGTCGACGGTGCGCTTCGAATAGTGGGCCAGCTTCTCCTTCGGATGCTCGTAGTGGCGCAGGTTCTCCGGCTTGACGCCGAGGTCGATGTACCAGCGGGTGCGGGCGTCGATCCAGTACTGGTGCCAGGCTTCGTCCTCGCCGGGCTTGACGAAGAATTCCATTTCCATCTGCTCGAACTCACGGGTACGGAAGATGAAGTTGCCCGGGGTGATCTCGTTACGGAAGGACTTGCCCATGTTGGCGATGCCGAACGGCGGCTTCTTGCGGGAAGAGGTCATCACGTTCTTGAAGTCCACGAAGATGCCCTGCGCGGTTTCCGGACGCAGGTAGTGCAGGGAGTTCTCGTCCTCGACCGGGCCGAGGTGGGTGCGCAGCATCATGTTGAAGTCGCGCGGTTCGGTCCACTTGCCGCGGGTGCCGCAGTCGGGGCACACGATGTCGGCCATGCCGTTCTCCGGCAGCTTGTCTCCATGCTTCTCGGCGTAGGATTCCTCAAGCTTGTCGGAACGCTGGCGCTTATGGCAGTTGAGGCACTCGACCAGCGGATCATTGAAGACGGCCACGTGGCCGGAAGCCACCCACACGGGGGTCGGCAGGATGATGGAGGTGTCCACGCCCACCACGTCGCCACGGGTGACGACCATGGAGCGCCACCATTCGCGCTTGATATTGTCCTTCAGCGCCACGCCGAGCGGACCGTAATCCCATGCGGAACGGGTTCCGCCGTAGATTTCACCGGCGGGAAAAACAAAGCCACGACGCTTGGCAAGGGATACGACTTCATCGAGTTTGGATACAGCCACAATGCACCTTCTGGATTGAATGGTTTGGGGTCTTTACAAGCGCAAAGCCTACCGTCACATGCTGACAGTTTTGCCTGACAGTTTCACGGCATGGCAAGTTACGTGATTTCCGATGGGGATGAACGGCAAATTGATGCAAGAACCGAATGAAAACACATAAGAATATGTGAAGATACATAAGGGGCTTCCCGCGAATGCGGAAGGCCCCATGTAATGGATAAGGAGAGAATCGTTCTTTATGTATTGTTTGTCACTGCTTGGTAACGTTCTCGTCTTCGACGGTGTCATTGTTAAGCAGCAGCGACCAGATTTTACAATTGATGGTCACGTTGTTCTTGGTGGCGTCGCCGCCCTTATCAAGGGTGTACGTCACATCTTCAGGAACGGCAATACGGTTGATGCCCTGCACGGCCTGAACGAAGCCACGCATTGCATCATAGCTGCCATTCGCAGTAATGCTCACCGGAACCTGCACAAGCCGGCCGGCTTTGATGGTTCCCTGCATTTCGGACGGCACTTCAGCGGTGGTGGCCTCATCGAAGGTCACAGACTGGATGGAGACGCCCGCACCATCAGCAGCGGCATTCAACGAATCGATGAATTCGTTTTGGTTATAGCCGTCAGGAATCTGGCGCTGCAGCTGACGCAAACGATCCTTCTGCAGGCCGATCGTCTCGCTCGCCATACGCAGCGTTTCAATCTGGTCACGCGTTTTCTTGTTGCTTTCTTCGATCTGCGCAGTCTGCGCGTCGGCTTCCTTAATGTGTGTAAGACGCGGAGATACGCCTACAAGCCATGTCAACATCAGCACCACTACGATGCCGACGGCCAGTGCGATCCATGCGATTTTATGCTTGTTCATGTTTCCTCCTGCTTATCAGTTAGACGATCCGCTGGCATCGGATGAGGTGTCAGTCGACTGGTTGGCAGAAGCATCAGACTGTCCGGACGCAGCCTTGTCGAGGCTTGCGCGCAGCTTGGCGAGCAAATCACGGTTGGCCTGGGTCGCGCCTGCTGAGTTGTCGCTTCGCGAAGTGGTGTTGCCGTCCATCACCAGTGAAATCGTTCCGGTATACGTGTAGGTGGTGCCACCTTCACTGTCATTCTTGGTAATAGAGCTCACATAACCCGTCTTGTACGTGGGGATCGAGGCGAAATTGTTGATAAAGTCCTTGGCCGAGTAGAAATTCGGCGATTCGATGGTGAAGTCCGCGGAAATCACGCCGTTACCAGACCACACAGTGGACGTATTGTCGGAGGATGAGGACGAATTGTTCGATGAAGCGATCTGGAAGCTTTTGAGTTCCAGATTCGTATACTGGCCGCCTTCCGGAAGCGAGCTGTTCAGCGAATCGGCGACCTTCATCCAGTCCATTTCGTCATACAGCATGGCAATCTTCGCCTTCTGCGCATCGTCCAGCGAATTCAACGTGTCTTCGACATCCTTGAACTGCGCTTTCTCCTTTTGCAGGGAAATGGTCTTCTGTTGAGCCACTTCCACACGATGGTCCGCCCATGTGGATTGGGCGAACATGAACACGCTGACCACCAAAGATACAATGAGCACGCCGATCAGCACATACGTTAACAGGTATTTGATGGCTCGATCGCGATTCAATCCGACGATGGAACGCGGAATCAGGTTAGCGCGCATGGTCCAGTCGGCTGGGTTTTCCGGCGCGGTGCTACGCTTGCCGATACCGCCCGCCTTCAACGCATTGCTGATATCGGAGACGTTCATGGATAGCAGGGTGCCCTTCTGACCGTCCGAAGTGTCCGGATAGGCGATTTCCTTGCCACGTCCACGGTGGGAGTTGGCCTTGTTTTTCTTGGATTTCATATCAAGTTTCATAATCACACTCACCTCGGCTTCTTTCCGATGACCAGTCCCAGCACCCCGCCTAAATCGACCGCGTGCGCCACAATGTTCTGACGTTCGACTTCCTTGGACAGCTTGAAGCGGATGAACGGATCGCCAATGCGCACCATCTTGTTGATGGAGCTTGCCAACACTGGGGGCAGACCAATGAGTCGCGCACCCGTACCGGTGAGGATGATGCCGCTGATGGTGCTGTCCGCATGGTCGACGTCGTACATGTTCAACGTATTGCGAATACCGACGATGAGCTGCGCCGTGGTTTCACGAATGACTTCCTCGGTTTTTTCGAGACGTTCGTCACCGGTCACATTTTGCAGACCAATCTGGTTTTTGATGCGTTCCGCGTCTTCGAAGGAGATGCTCAGCGCATTGGCGATGGCGTCGGACACGTCGTCGGCACCGGACGGCACGACGCGCATATAGGCGGGTTTTCCGTTATTGAGCACGATCACGTCGGTGCAGTTGCCGTTGATGTTGACCACCGCTTCGGTCTGCGCCTGGTTGGTGTCGCTGAACAGGCGGGCCAACGCGAACGGACCGGCGTCGATGGAGGTGATCACGAAACCCGCTTCTTCTGCGGTATACGCAGTTTTTTCCAGACCACCGCGCAGAGTGGCTACGAGAATGCCATGAAGCTGCTTGCCGTTCTGCTCGTCATCCACTACAGACAACGGCACGAAGTCAAGTTCGGATTCCTCAATGGGCAATGGAATCATGCCTTTGGCCTGGAATGGCAGGGTTGAGCGTAAATCAGCTAGGGACATGTAGGGGAAGTCCGCCTCACGGAACACCATACGACGGCTCGAATAAACGAGTATGGTGTTCTCACGCGGGAACTTGAAGCGTTGCACCAACGTTTTCAGTAGACCGGTGACCACTTCGGCGTCCACCACTTCGCCATCCACCACAGCTCCAACGGGCAGCGGAAGCGCCTGGAAGTGTTTGATGGTCGGCGAATCCGTATAGGGGTCGGCTATGACCGCCGCTCGTATGGCGTCGCTCGCAATCGACAGCGCCGTTATTGCTCTCATGGTCTCTCCTTATATATATGGGTCTTGTATGCGGATGCGTTACGCAAGTCCGGTGAGTTGCAGGTATAGTGTGGCGATTGGTACGCCGGCGAAAATGCCAAGCCATGCGCCGAGCAGCATGGATGGCCCAAAGGGGATGCCTCCATGAAGGTCGACCTTTTTGCTGGCCAGCAATACCAAGCTGATGGCACCGCCGATGAAGAACGCGGCGAACGATCCAATGATGAATTGCGGCCAGCCAAGCCAGCCAAGCAGCAATCCGAGAATGAACGCGAGTTTGATGTCGCCGTCTCCCATGCCACCTTTCCAGATGAGTGAGAGTACGAAATAGAACACGAAGAGAATCAGCGCGCAGAGCGCTCCGCGACCAAGACGATTCCACTCCCCTATGCCAAACGATGCCACAACCAGCAGCAACACCGTTGCGATAAGCGTCGGCAGTAGCACTACGTTGAGGATGAGATGGTGGTCCAAGTCGATGAACGCTATGACGATGGACACGCATGCGAACACGTACAGCACGGGTAGTGCCCATAACGGGTATGCGCCGAACAGTCCACCTGCGGTTACGGCAAGGAAGGACAGTCCGCCAAGCGATTCGACCAGCGGATATCGTGCGGCAATCGGTTCTTTGCAGTGTCGGCATTTCGCGCCGAGTGCCAACCAGGAAAAGATGGGAATATTGTCATACCAAGCGATTGGCGATTCGCATTCCGGACAAAAGCTACGTTTCGGATTGGTGATGCTTATGTGGTTCGGCACGCGCCATATCACTACATTCAGGAAAGATCCGAAGATACAGCCGATGATCAGCGAGGCCACCAGCAGTATCACCACGGTAGGAACATCATTCACTATATCCATGCCGTTCACCACTTTCTGGATGTGACGGTGGAGTCCACAACCGCTGAGAAATAGGTACTGGTAGGGATAGATACGGTGGTCGTTGTCGTTGTCCAAGTAATGCTACCGGCCGATCCGGCATCACCATAATTCACTGAAGCGTTCCATGCCTGCGATTTCACCAGTCGCCCACGCACGTCACGATCGGTTCCGCATGAAACCATTTTCAGCATGGAATGACCGTCTGAGCGATTGTATTGACGGTCTTTCTTCCCATTGCTTTCCACATAGTCTCCCGGATAGATTTCCGTCAGGCACATGCCTTCGCTGGTTTGGAAAGTGCCAGCCCATGGATACTGCGTCTTGCCGCCGTAACTCACCGCTTTCGAGGTGTTGTGCTCGTTATATCGGCGGAACTTTGTGGCGTCACTTGGATTATCGGTCAACGACACCTTACTGCCGGAAACATGCAGGTACTTCGTGTTGCCGTTGGTGTCGTGCAGGGCTATGGTGGTGTCGATGCCAGTGCCATCGGCGCTGGCATCTTCGGTATAGGAGACGCGGTCGGATATGAAGTTGAAGTTCTCCTTGTCGGCGGTCGAACAGTGAGAGGTCGAGATGAAATCGCTGCCTTGCCCCATGATCGTCTTCTGGTAGCATTTCGCGTCGAAGTCCGCACTATGCACGTCGCAGGTGTCGGCGTATACGTCGTTGCCGTCCATCACCATGCAGAATCCGGATGCGGAGTTCACCATCTGATTGGTGCCGTATCCCGCTTCGCCTGCTTGGCTGAAGGATGCGGTGGCATCCTGCATGTCGGCACCGTTCGAAAAGTAGGAATCGCTGAAGTTATAGGTCCATTGCGACACCATATACGCCTGACTGTAGGGGGTGGCTTTGATATTGCCGCCCGCAAAATGCGGATCGCCACTGTCTTGTGGGCTACCGCCGTAATGGGTGACTTCCAGACGTTGGAACTTGGTCTTTTTGCCGCTCTGCACGCCGGCTACGGCATATCCCTTGCTTTCAGGCAGAGCGGAATCATATGACGCTGCTTGCGCACTGACATCGCCCGTCAGCTCGTTCCAGTATCCGGCGTTGATGAACCCGTTGTAGAAGTTCCATTTCTGGTATTTGTTGAGCAGACTGTTCGGGTCGTTCTTCTCCGTCTGCTGCGCAACCTTATTCGGATCCGTATAATAATCGCCTTGGAAGTGGACTCCGTATGATGTGCCGCATGGCTGCAAGGTGGCTGGAGTCTTGCCGTCGGTGTCATCGATGCTCACGCCGGTGACGCACAATCCCATATTCGAGGCCAGACGGATGGAATTGTCCTTGTAGTACACCCACGTGTTCAATGAGGAGTACGCACCGTCAGCACGGCATTCCTCCGTATATTGGTAGGTGTCACCTCCCGCGTTGTATGCGGCGGGCAATACCACCAGCCCAGAACCGGCTTGAGGCGATTTGCTTAAATCGAGGTTCTCGGCAATGCTTTTCTTCTCGTTGGTAACCGGAATGGTGGTGGCCAGCATGCAGGTGCGGTTCACTGGATTCAACGTCGCAGTGCCATCGGACAGCTGGCTGGTATTGGTGTGTCCGGAATCCACCGTGCCGGAGAATTTAACTTCGCCGGTTGGATCGGATCCGATGGACACGCCATCATAATCCACGGGTACCCATACGAACTGCGAATCGAGCCTGTTGTAGGGCGCCGCGGCATAAAAACCCATGCCCATGCGGCCACCGACGCCCAGGGTGCTGGAATGGTTCGTGGTGGTGGAGTCCGTTTTGGCTTCGATCCTGCATACCGCACGCTTCATGGCCTGCGGGCTTTTGGTGTTGCCTGCTGTACGGCCGTCCTTATACCGGTTGATGAAGCCCGTGGCCACCACTTCGGCATACTGTAGGTTTTTCAGATCGGATGGAGAGCCGATCATCTCCGCCGATGCGTCATCCGGATTGGCGTCGTAGAAATTGATGCGCACACGATAGGACAGGTCATCTGGCGTATATGAAGCCGTATCCGATGTTTTTACCGTCTTATTCAAAGCAACATGATTCAACAATACGGATGCGCCATCATATTTGGCAAATTCACCATCCTTGGAACTGTCGTTCATATCAGCATCAACGGCAGGCAACACCTTCTGTAAATCATCAAGACTCGTAGAACCTTGCAACTTCGCCAGATTTTCATTGATATAGCTCAAGCCGACTTCAAGGCCGGATTCGGCCGCATAGTTGGCTTGGGAGTTTTCCTTATTGTTCTTGTAAGGAATCGCCTGGGCAAGCAGGGTAGTCATGACCAGAGCGGATGTGGTGAGCACCACCATCACGAACAGAATGGCCAGCATCATGGCGGCGCCGTGCTCCCCCATGCGTTCGCGTAATGCCGCACGGTACCTGCGGTTGAGTCTGGACCACAATCCGGTCTGTTTCATGCTTGCTCCTATATATAAAGGTATGTTTCGCTCGGGTACTCGGATATCAGGTCAGGCCTGACCATTGATGGCGTCGAACATGGAGAACATCGGCATATACAATGCCACCACCATGAAGCCGACCACCACGCCGAGGAACAGAATCATCAGTGGTTCCAGCAACGAGGTGAGCTGTTTGGCCATGGATTGGGCCTCTTCGTCATACGCTCGGCCCGCGCTGGACAGCATTTTGTCGATGGCGCCGGAGTCCTCGCCGATGGACACCATCTGCACCAGCATGTTCGGGAAGATCTTTTCGGTGCTCATGCTGTCGGCCAGACGGTAGCCACGTTCCACCAAACGGCCCACACGCTTCGAAGACGAATCGATCACATAGTTGCCCGACGTCGATCCGACGATATCAAGTGCCTGGAGAATTGGCACACCGGAAGCGAGCATGGAAGAGAAATTATTGCAGAAGCGGGCCAGGGCCACGTTGGTGTCCAGCTTGCCGAACACCGGTGCCTTGAGTGTGAACGGATCCCACCAGGTGCGGATGATGTCTTTGTTACGGTTGCGCTTCCAGAACATGGCCAGCGCCACGACGGCCACGATCAGCATCGGAAGCACGTAGGGCATCACTTTGCCGAGGTCCACCAGGATCTGGGTCACGAATGGCAACTGGGCATTCATGGAATCGTACATGCTGGCGAACATCGGCACGATGGTGAGCAGCATCACCATCACCAAGATCAGGGCGATGCCCAGTACCACGACCGGATAGGCCATGGCGCTTTTGATCTGCCCTTGGAGCCTCACATCCGCTTCGAAGCTGTCCGCCACGGTGAGCAGCGATTTGTCTAGGAAGCCGCCGGTCTCGCCGGCACGAACCATGTTGACCATGATCGGCGGGAACAGGGAATCGGGATCCGCCGACATGGCTTCGGAGAAGGACGAGCCGCCTTCCACTTGCGCCACGCAGGCCTGCACTGCCTTGCGGAGTTTCACGTTCTCGATTTGTTCGGTGACGATGTTCAAGGCTCGGATCAGCGAGACGCCAGCCGCCACCATGGTGGCGAGCTGCCGCGCCGTTACGGCGAAGTCTTTTTTGCTTGGATATTTCTCGAACGCCTTGATGTTGATTTCAGTGTTGAGACCGGTGCCGGCGGCCGTGTCGGTCAGGTCGGTCGGATACAGTCCAAGTTTTTTGATGCGCTCGATGGCCTGGTCGCGCGTCTGCGCTTCGACCACGCCTTTCTCTTTACGCTGGCCGTCGAATGAGACGCCCTGGTAGCGCCATTTGCGCGTGCCGCCGTTCTGTTGGAATTGCACTTGTGCGTCATTGCCGGCCATGGTTCCCCCGAATGAATATCGATGATGAATGGTGACGTGCGATTGATATGCGAATGTCGGGGACGGACGATGTCCCCGACATTCAATTCAGGCAATTAGCGATATGCCTCACGGCTTAGCAGGAGCAGCTGCCTTGGCTGATTCAGAAATCGCGCCATTAGCGGAGTCATACGTGTACTGCTTGGTGCCGCTATTGCTATCCGTACCGGTGATGGTGTAGTTATTCGAGTCAGCGCCCTTTGCGATGACAATCGTGACATCCTTGGAAACCGTAATTTCCTGATCGGAAGTTCCCAACTTCGCCTTACCGGGCGAATAGGTGCCCGCCCAACCATTGTCGAACTTCCCGTTGTTGGCGGTCATGGCGGTTTCGACCACGAGGCTGGCGTTCTTGACGTCGGACTGGATGGTGGAGTTCCACGCGGCCTTGCGCTGGTTCAGGTAGATCGGGACTGCCACGGCGGACAGGATGCCGATGATGATGACGACCACGAGCAGTTCGACGAGGGTGAAGCCCTTCTCGCCCTTGGCGCGGCGATTCAGCGCATTGCGTACGCTCTTCATAATGAACCCTTCTTTCCAATTGGAAGGACATACCGTGGGACCGTCCAACTTCGGATGGTCCACAGCGATTCTTCTTTGCGTTATTTCCCCTTGTGGGGGTGGCTGGCTCACATAACCAACAACTCTCAGCGTAGTCGTATTGACATCGTTTGCAGTACCAGATGCAGTGCATCAATCGCACCAATGATGTTTCATCCACCGTTTTCATCACAACCCCGAATCAAACTCTTTCAATACGATTGCATAACCCCTCTTCACACAATCACCACCGTCCGATTCCGTAACATGCGTTGAGTCCGTCGGTCTACCGGTGTATCTCTTCGTCTGAAACGTTTGCCCCGGAATAGTTATATTTTCAATAGTGTTTCAGAAAATATTTTCAGCATGTTTTGACGAAAATTCATCAAAAAACCATTTCCCCCCGGGCGCGTCGGGGGTATTTGGAAGTATAGAAAAAGGGCTCCCCCACAAGGGAGAGCCCTTACAGACACCGTCATTCAACGACATTGACTGAAGTCGACCGAAGCACTCGAACCCACATTGCGAGCTGTAAACGATGTCAATGTGTTCGAGGTGACCGGCTTGCCACCCACATACGAACCCGTCACCGGCGAATACCGCACCACGCGCGTACCGCCATCCATGCTGAACAGTTTGTTTTTGAACAGCGAATCATCGGACGTTGAAGCGGTACTGTTGTTCATCACCGCCGTCAACACCGCATGCTCGCTCCACGCTCCCCCCGCACCGGTTGCATATGGTCTGGTTTTTACCACGACGGAACCATAATCATCAACTCGCCCGCCGGACCACGTGGCCTCTGTGTACTCAATCACAGCGCATTGCCGAATCCCATCGGCATCAGTGGTCACCAAAGTCAACCTGTCACCGCTGGCAGCCTCTTCCACACCTTCGGCATTGCGAACATATCGGTCCAGAGCCTGCACCGATGTAGCTATTTCCGTAGCCGATCTGGTGCGGATAGCATCGGCTGTGGTGGAATGCAAATATTGTACGATCGACACCGTGAACATGGTGGAAACAATGGCAAAAATAAACAATGAAACCATCATCTCCACCAGGGTAACGCCGCCTTCACCACGAGCACGCCTACGGAGCGCACGTAATAATCGGCGATTCAGACTGAATCCAGAGTTCTTCTCTTCCATAAGCCGTCCCGCTCCTTCAGGCCCCGATCACATTCAGCAGTTCATTGGTGGTATACACGGCCGTTTTGTCTGCGCCAATATTGTCCGACCAGGTGACGCCTACCACCACGCGTACCATCGGCATATACGTTTTCGCCATAAAGGTGAATCCCTTAGTAGGAATGTTGTCCTGACTCAGGATGCTGGATCGCAGCGAGGCGTCAGGAGTACCGTCAAGACCGCTAATGGACGCATGCCCGTCAATACCCAGTTCCGAAGCGGTTCTACAATCCATGGTGCCGCTTTCCCGATAGCACTTCTCAATCACGGTGTTCACCGTATATGTAGTATGTTTGGCGTCTTTGCCCGTGGTAGTGCGCACCGGCTGAATGTACTTGCTCGTATCGGCATCCGGAGTGGCCGTAGCCTCCAAATCCGAGAATTGTGAGGTGATGGCCCCCACTGCCGTGAGATTCGCATGTGCTTTCTTCACATCATCCACACCCATGCCAGGCAGCAAATCCGTGTAATAGGAGGATGGCGCAGAAGTATGATCCGCTATCTGTGCGCGCATGCGTTCGATACCATCACTACCCAAAGCAATGGCTGCTGAACGCTGCTGCTGGGCATAAGAAGTACGAATCGCAGTAATCGCGAACTGTGCGGCGGCAAGACCTGTGATGCTCAGCACCACAATCGCCACCAATACCTCAAGCAATGTGAAACCCGACTCGCCACGTTTCGGCAATCGTTTGACGTTATGTATTGCAAGCCCTGTCGCGGCATCATTTACCGCCCTACGCCAGCTGTGCTCCATGAGCAGCTCCTTCATGCAGTATCACCCCATCATCGGAGGCAACAGGAAAAATCACCGCAGAAAAGGCGGTGCATGAATATCTGTACTGTATCACGATTCCCTGCCAACGTTTTCACACCCTTCCAAACACCACATGACAATTGGCGTTTCAGTCACAAAGCCGCTAAACTATGCGAGTAGTAGTGCACAACACTGCAATCGTTAGCTCACATGACCATGAACAACTGAACATTCTCAGGCCCGCAAACACCTGTGTTCGCAAAGGGCCATAAGTCATACCGTGCGTTCCGGCGCATGGTCCAGGAGGTCATTATGAGCGACGCCGGTTCGGGAAGCCGTTTCCCTTTCCTCAAGCGCAATCGAAACGACGACACGCCGAGCGATTTCTCACAGCGCATGGATTTGAATTCCCCGGTCACAGGAGAAATCAACCAGATTTTCACGCCGAGCCAGCCACGCCATGCCGCTGCACCCAGCGACGCCACTAGCGACTTTCCCGCCATGCCCACATCCACCGAAGGCATGGACGAAAACACCGAACGCGAATATGCCATGGCGCTAGCTCAAGGCATGAGCCTACCGTTCGTAGACCTCAACGAATACCAAGTAGACAAAGAAGTCATCAGCATGGTGCCGGACGACCTGTGCCGTCGCAACCAGCTGCTGCCATTGTCCATTGTCAACGGACGCATCACCGTGGCCATGGCCAACCCGAAAAACTTCGCCGCCATCGACGACGTGTCCGCCAGCACCGGCATGCCGGTCATTCCCATGGTGGCGATGCCTTCTCAGGTGAAGGACGCCATCAACCGGTACCTGCGCGCCAACGCGGAGCTGACCGAGCTGTCGCACGAAATCGCGGCGACCGCCAAGAAGGAAGTGGACCTCGAATCCGACAGCGGCGAGGACGCCTCCCCTGTGGCACGCTTCGTCAGCCTGCTCATCAACCAGGCCATCGACGACCACTGCTCCGATATCCACATCGAACCGCAGGAAGACGGTCTGCTCGTGCGCTACCGTATCGACGGTGTGCTGCACGTGTTCCAAAAGGCGCCGAAAGCCATGACCCAAGGTGTGATCAGCCGCATCAAGGTCATGTCCGATATGGATATCGGCGAGCGCCGTAAGCCGCAGGACGGCCGCATCACCGTCAAGCACAATGGTCAGAAGGTGGATCTTCGTGTGGCCGCACTGCCGACGGTATGGGGCGAGAAGATCGTCATGCGAATCCTGAGCACGCCTTCGGGCAATCTCAAGGTGGAGGATTTGAATTTCAGCCAGCGGAATTTCGACGTGTTCTCCAAGGCGTACAACCGTCCGTATGGTCTGGTGTTGGTCACCGGTCCTACCGGTTCGGGTAAGTCGACCACGTTGTATGCCACGTTGGGCGATGTGGCGAAGCCGGAAATCAACATCATTACGGTTGAGGACCCGGTGGAATTCCGTATGAGAGGCATCAATCAGGTTCAGGTGAACAACAAGGCCGGTATGACGTTCGCCGCGGCTCTGCGTTCGATCCTTCGTGCAGACCCTGATGTGGTGCTCATCGGCGAGATTCGAGATCAGGAGACCGCCAACATTGCTATTGAGGCTTCGTTGACCGGCCATTTGGTGCTTTCCACCCTGCACACCAATGATGCGCCAAGCGCAGTGACACGTTTGACGGAAATGGGTGTGGAGCCGTTCCTATTGAGCTCGTCGCTTGCTGCGGTGATGGCTCAGCGACTGGCTCGCCGCCTGTGCAAGAAGTGCAAGCGTCAGGATACTGCCACCGAAGCGGAGCTTCGGACGTTGGGTGTTCCACACATGCCAGATACCCCTCTTCCGACGATATGGCGTCCGGTAGGATGCCGAGAATGCGCCAACACAGGCTATAGCGGCCGTGTGGCCATCCAGCAGGTCATGGGCGTGGATTCAACAATGGAGGATCTTATAGCCCGTGGCGCCACGTCGATTGATATTGACAAGGCGGCGAAGGAGCAAGGCATGACCACACTTCGTAAGGACGGTTGGCAGAAGGCGCTTCAAGGCATTACCTCCGTGGAGGAAGTGCTTCGCGTGACGGTGTAGGTTCCACCTGACGTTACATGCACCTATGCACCTCTCCGCACTTATAAAACACCTATAAAACGTTCGGTTGCGTCGGCGCGTCGAAGCGCCGGCACGACCGACATTTTCAGACAGCAACCCACCTATTAAAAGGACAATGATGACCATCGAGCAAACGTGGAACAATGGCGGATATCTTTCCGGTCTCAAAGGCGTGACCATTCCCAACAACACTCCATCGTTCAATGAGGATCCCCGCAAGGGACGTCATTGGTCTTCCGACAATGCGATTCAGGCAGATGATGAAAGCCTTAAGGGCATTTTCGCTTCGCTTAATTCAATGCCGACTGTAAGCCAGCAGGATGTGCAAATTCCCGACCCGCAGCCAGTTTCACAGTCTCAACCATCCGAACAGTCTGTTGCTCAACAACAGACTACGCAAGCCATACAACAATCGCAGGAAGCGCATGTTTTTCCAACAACAAGCGACCGTCAACCAGTCGGTACCGGCAGCCTGCAGTTTGATGAGGACACTGACGCGACCCAGCAAAATCCCGCATATGAGGAGCATGGTCCGATCCAGCAGATCGATAGCAATCCACCGTCCTTCGTACCGGGTGCCACACCATTCGCTAAGCGACAGACCGACATCGCCGAAACCGCAGCGCAGCAGATGCCTCCGACCATCACTCACATTCCGCAGGACGCAGCTTTCCAAAGGCCGCAGCCACAGCAACAGCAGATGTGTCAGCCCCAGCCGCAGACCAGGCCATTCGCGGATTTCGTAGTGCCTGAAACCAACGACGCCGACGAGGATGCCGTTCCGGAAGAACGTAAGATCAAGGCCGAGCAGGTCGAACAGACGCTGCGCACCGAACATCCGGACGCGGACGACGAATTCGTGTCGGCCATCCGCCAGCTGGTTGAGCTCAATGCGTCCGATTTGCACTTGGTAATCAACGACCCGCCAATGCTGCGCGTGGATGGCAAGCTGCGCCCCGCCAAGGGATTGAGCGTGTGGACGAAGGATCACACGTACGAAGCAGTGAAAGTCATGACCAACGAATTGGAGATGGAACGTTTCAAAGATGATCTGGAACTTGATATCTCCTTCGCCATTGGCGACCTGTTGCGCTTCCGTGTGAACGTATACCGCGACCGTATGGGCGTATGCGCCGCGTTGCGTACCATTCCTACGGAAATCAAAACCGCGCAGGAACTGGGAATTGACCCGCGTATCGCCGACCTTGCGCTGTTGCCGCGTGGTCTGGTGCTTGTATGCGGCCCGACCGGTTCCGGTAAGTCGACCACACTGGCCGCAATCGTGGACAAGGCGAATGCGGAACGTGCCGACCATATCATCACCATCGAAGACCCGATCGAATTCGTGCATCAGCATAAGCGTTGCGTGATGAGCCAGCGTGAGGTGGGCACCGACACGAAGAGCTTCGCGGAAGCGCTGAAACGTGCGCTGCGTGAGGATCCGGACATTATCGAAGTCGGTGAGCTTCGAGACTTGGAAACCATTTCCACCGCACTGACCGCAGTGGAAACCGGCCACTTGGTGTTCGCAACCCTTCATACTCAGGACGCCGGCTCCACCGTGGACCGTCTCATCGACGTGTATCCGGAAAACCAGCAGCAGCAGATCCGCGTGCAGGTGGCATCCACCCTACGTGCCGTGATCGTGCAGACGCTGATTCCGCGCGCCAGTGGACACGGGCGCGCGCCGGCCACCGAAGTGATGATCAACACTCCGGCCGTTTCCTCACTGATCCGCAGTGGCAAGGCGCATCAGATTCGCACCGTGCTACAGTCCGGCGAGAAGGAAGGCATGCACACGCTCGACCAGGATTTGGCGCGACTGGTGAACAAGGGCACCATCACGTTCGAGGATGCGTTGGTGAAGGTGCAAGTGCGTGAAGAGTTCGAGAAGCTCTGCGGCGCACGTTCCTCGTTCTAAGGATGGCCGGCACGGCTGGCGCGTGGTATGCCCATATGTCCAATGGCGGTTCCGCAACATGGAATATGACGGAACCGCCATGATCCATGCGCGGCCACGCAATAATCGCAAAGTCACGCAGCAATCGCGCGTATTTCGAACGCAACGGGAAACAGGAAACATGAGTTCTGCAACAGTAGCAGCCACAGACAACAGAACACGATGCGACGCAATTCGGCATTGGCTCACGCCTCATCGTTTGCACTGCATCGTGCTCGCGGCGTATGTCATCGTGGTGGGCACGGTGATGTGTTTCCACGAACCATGGTTCGACGAGGCGCAAGCCTGGCTCATCGCGCGCGACTGCTCGTGGCGGGAGATGATTCTGGAACGTCCACACTATGAGGGGCATCCGCCTCTGTGGTGGATGATGCTCGCCGCACCCGCAAAACTCGGCGTACCCTACGAGATCGGTCTGAAAAGCATCAATCTGGCATGCGCCACACTCATGATCTGGCTGTTGGAATTCAAAACCAAACTGCCGGAACCATTCAAAGTCATCCTGCCGTTCTCCTATTTCCTGTGCTATCAGTACGGCGTCACGTCGCGCCCCTATGCGCTGATGGTCGCCGCCATGCTGCTGGTGGCTATCAACTGGAAAACCCGCGACGAGAAACCATGGCGCGAAGCGCTCAGCATGATGCTGCTGTGCCTGACCAGTTCATATGGACTGGTAATCGCCGGCATGTTCGCGGCGAATTGGGTAGTGCGGTTCGTCTGGCAGGAACACTCGTTGATACGTAACCGGCGACGGTTCATCGCGCTGCTGGCGCTGCTCGCGGCGGCGATGGCCATACTGATCGACGTGATGCCCGCAAAAGACGTGTATTCCGGCAATTTCGACATCTCCGGCATGACACAGCCGGCACCACTATGGATACAAATCTGCAATTCCTGGCTGCTGCTGCCGGCCGAAGCATTATTCACCTCGACGGTGTCGGACACGAATCTGGTATTCATCGGCCTATCACCGACACTGCTGTACACGGGAACCGTGTCATGCCTCATGTGGGCCCCGCTCATCCACATCAGCCGACGTCGGCACAACGCAATGCTGCTGCTGAGCTCGTACACAGTGATGTGCTTGGTGTTCGCGCAGCATTTCTCTATGCACCATCTGGGCATCCTGCTGGGATTCTTCATCGCGGTGCTCGCGATTGACTGCGACGAGCGACGTATCGGCGTGGATGATTGGCCGGCCTGGTGCGCCACCATGGCCGACCAATTCGCCGGCAAGCTTGGGGTGAAGAAAGCGCGCAACTATCTCATCATGCTGAAGGCCCTCGCTTTAGGTGCCATGCTAATCAGCGTGTATTGGACGATCAACGCCAGCATATGCGACATACGATACGAGTATTCCTCATCCCGGACGGTGGCCTCGTTCATCAAGACCAATCATCTGGAGCAATACCGTTGGATGGCTGGCTGGACTCGCATCAATTCCACGAATGCGTCCCCGGATGTCAAGGAACGAATCAATCAAGGCGGCTACTGCGCCGATGGCAAGGACTGCATCGACTACACATCGTGGGTGAGCGGAACACTGGTCACCGCCGACCCGTACTTCAAGCGTACGCTCATGTCCAATGCCTACAAAGGGCGCAGCTACATCTCTTGGGAATGGTGCATAGACCCCTATGCCGGCAAACAAGACATCGAAACCTGGAGATCATGGGGCGAACCCGAATTCTACGACACCATCTATCAGCCGTTCTTCTTCAGCGCCCTCGGCTATGACCGGAACGACTACACGAAAATACGCATCGCCGAAACCGTCACACCATGGAAAGACCAGCGATCGCGCGGTTCCGTGGAAATCTACGTACGCAACGACATCTACAAGAACGTCCTGCACTCCCCTGACACCGGCATCGCATGGCCGGATGGAGCCAAACGGCGGTAGATGGGAGCATCGGTGCATCACACGAGCAAGGTAGTCTGAGAATATGCCGTACCACAACCCGAATTCACGCAGCCGGCGGAATGTCCTACGCATCGTGGGCGTGCTCGTCGTGCTTGCCGTCATCGCCGGCGTCGCCAATTTCCTGCACGCCACCACCAGTGAAGCGGCCGGCAATGTCAAGCCGCAGATCGAAACCATGCAAGGCATCCGGCAGACCGCGCAGGACAGCATCACGTTCGCGCAGGGCCTGGATGATCCGGACCGATTCGCCGCGCACATCGAAACCGTGCAGCAGTGCATGGACGATTACGACCGGCTTGCCGACGCCAAGCAGATCAAGTATCTGCTGTCGGACAATCTGCAGGAACGCATCATCGGACTGTTGTACCGCAACCAGCAGCGCACCATCATCGACAGCATGCGCGTGGCGGCACATAATCTCGACGGACAGACCAAGGAGCTGCTCAGCGCGGTCGACGCGGCCATGGCGGACGATTTCAGCCAGCATGCGGCGCAATGGCTGCTGCAGGTGGACGATCCGACGCAGGCGAACGAGCTCATCGACCGATACGGCAAACAGCGCGCGTATGCATCGATGAGGGAGATGCTCGCCGACCTACGGTCGCTGCACAAACTACGCTCGGACGTGAAACAGCAGGTCTCGACTGCGGTCAGCAATCTGCATAACGCGGAAGCCGCAGCGGCTGCGATCGCCGTGCCCGAACGCAACGGTGATCTCGATCCGGCCGGATGGTACACGCTCGCCACGAACGTGGCATCGACGATGGGCGTGCAGATCGAACAGACCATGGAATTCAACTGCGGCGGCCAGTCAGGTGAGAATCCGAGTGGATTCGTGGCTGCGTATTACTGCCAGATGCCCGACCGCTCGCAGAGGAATGTCGTGCATATGCTCACCACGCATCCGGATTGGACGCAGACCGCGCGAAGCCCTTGGCTGGTGGACATGGTCAAGCACGAGCTCTCGCACCGCTCGATCATGATCTCCTGCGGCACCACGCAACCGACAATCGCAGCCGACCGTACGGAGGCGGTGACGAATTCCTATTCGGTGCTGTTTTTCGGGGCCGACCGCGACCGCATCACGAATCAGCAGCAGGGTGTCGCCGAATACGCGATGGATGCATCCAGCGATCAGCTGGCCACCGCCATCCACGATGGCAATTGCGGGTGAGGTAAGCCAGTTCTCGCTTGGCGACTATTGCACATCCTTGAATTCGATAGTCCAGTTCTTCGCGTCGTCGCCAAGCACATTGCGCACATACTGCTCTAGAATAGTCCGCGCGCGAGCTTCGGCTTGGGCAAGCAACGCCGAATCGGTTTTCGCCTGCTTCAGCATGCTTTGCTGGGCCTTATCAAACATTTCCGTTTTCTCTTCGGCGGTAATCGAAGTGGCGAAACCAGTGCTCACCAGCGGTTTGCTGAACGACTTCTCATTTACGTCCGGATCATCCAACACGTGAGCTGGAGGCACGGTAATGATTACTCTATGACCGTTGGCATCTGGACTAATTGTTACTTTATCGGCATCAATACCGTACTTCACGATGCCACTGTATTCCATCCACATACGTTTGTAGCCATTATTGAAGAACCACGATCCCTCATGACTGAGCTTGGCCGTGTTGTGGTAATAACATTTTAATGTGGCCATCTGTGCGATATACGTGGCATTCGAGAAAGTTGGGATAGCTTCTTTCTTTTCCTCGCCGCACCCTACAGCAGAACATGCAAGCGTAGCAACACATAATGCGGCAATCGCACGTTTCATGGAACGATTATTCGTCAGCATGCGCGGTCTCCTTAGTGAGCTTTACGGTCTCGGCCTTCTGCAATTTGTATCCTTTTGCTTCCACGAGATCCTTGGTCAACGCATCCACAGTTTGTTCAAGATTGCTGGCAGCAATAGAAATAATGTCTCCGTTTGTCTTGGTTTCCTGTTGCGCATCCTGCTTGCAAAGCTTGATCACCTCATCAATTTCAACGGACGGATTGTTCTCGAAAAAGTCGAGCCTGCCGCTATCAACCACGACGTCCCCAATAGTCGGCTTCGGCAGAATCGGAGTGACGGTCTTCGCGGTATCGTCCACTTCGAACGTGATATCGCTCATCTTGACGCCAGCAGTCACCGTCGCCTCATATGCAACATGCCACTTGTCCTTACCAGCATTGTCTTTCTTTACAGCAACACCGCCATAATGGAATTTCGCGGTCGATAGATCGTCGATATTCACAGCCGCCTGCAACTGGCTTTCCATACTGATGGTAGATTCGGTCCTTGCATTGTCAAAAACAGGTTTAACGACACCGTTCCACACAAACAGGACAACTGCAACAGTGACAATTGCCGCAACAGCGCCAAACAACACCTTACGCAACTTTTTTGCACTGAGATCGCCGAACAACCTATCGCAAAGACCGCCCCGCCTCCTTCGACTCCCGTCATTTCTCGCCAACGCACATTCCTTTCACGGTTCTCTTCCGTCAACAATTCTATCCCCGCATGCAAATACATAGGGGCGTCACAAACGTCTCAGGAAATAATACGGGGAAGCCCATCTCGTGGAATGATTATCGGAAATAATCCGATATTTGATGACGTTTCATCATAATGAAAATGCCCGCCATGTCTTCCTGCAAGGCAGGACAGCACACATACCACTTACTACTTCCACGCCGGCTTAAACATTCGGATGGGATACTCAAAAGAGCGTGGAAGAGGCGACCTGCTATTCAGCACACGAAATGCTGCAGCCGAACGTACAATGGTCGCCCCATGTCTTCGCTATTCGACGATGCCGTTTTTGGACTAAATCAGCCAATCGGTCACGTCCTCCTCGGAAACAGATTCCGAGAAACGGTGCCCGGTAAGCCATGTACCGCTGCCTGCCATTTTCTGGAGCGTGGATGCACTGTTGCCGATATCGGAGCTGGCGGAAGTGCAGAACGGAATGATCGTCTTACCTGCGAAATCGTTGGATTTGACGGAATCGTTCACCAGCCAAACAGGTGCCATCCACCAAATCGGGAAGCCCAGATACACAGTGCTGCCGGCACAGACCATGTCATGGGCCGGAATCATTCGCGGCCGGCACGTTCCTTGACATAACCGACGAAGCGGTCGACCGCCTCAGGGGTGTCGTGGCGAAAGAACATGCTGGTCTTGGTGTCAAGGCCCGCGATGGTTGTCATCTCGCTGTCGGAGAGCCGGAAATCGAAGATGTTCAGGTTTTCTTCCATGCGCTCCTTGTGCGTGGACTTGGGCAGAGCGACGATGTCGCGCTGGGTGAGCCAACGCAGGATCACCTGCGCGACGGACTTGCCATGTACCTCGCCAATCTTGGCCAGGGTGGGATTGGAGAACATGTTCTGCATGCCCTCCCCGAACGGAGCCCATGCTTCCTGAGCCACGCCCCGCTTGACCATGTTCTTGCGAGCTTCGATCTGCTGGTTGAGCGGATTAGTCTCGACCTGATCGACCATCGGAGCGATCTCATTGAAGGCGACCATGTCGGCCAGACGGTCCGGATAGAAGTTGCTCACGCCGATGGCGCGGATCACGCCGTCCTTGTAGAGCTTTTCGAGTGCACGCCACGCGCCGTAGGTATCGGAAAACGGCTGGTGCAGTAACACCAGATCGAGATAGTCGGTGCCAAGCTTCTTCAAGGACACATCGACGGACCTCAGCGTGTTCTCATAGCCGTAATTGCTGATCCAGATCTTGGTAGTGAGGAACAGATCCTTACGATCGATACCGGAATCCTTGATTCCTTGGCCGACTTCGGCCTCGTTGAAGTACGACTGTGCGGTGTCGATATGGCGGTACCCGGTCTCGATGGCCTCGCGCACGCAGCGAGGAGCATCGTCCTTGCTGATCTGGAAGACGCCGTATCCGATCTTCGGAATCTCAACACCGTTGGCAAGTTTCACGTATTCCACTGTTTTTCCTTCCATAAATTCGTCGGTATTCAGTGCCGGCATGTATGCCGTTCTGACCCTCAAGATAAAATCCGGTAGCCGCTACCGGTCAAATTACGGCACGCCGGTACTATCTACCGGTATTAATAACCGGAAATGTGACATGATAGGTACAAACAAAAAGAACAATGCGCCTCAAGCCCGACCCCATCCGGCGGCACCCGCCGAACGTCCTGCCGCGCAGCGTCCGAAAGGAGCCACGTATGGCAATCACGGCAGTGCCACTCCATAAGAACATGAAAACCTATACGATGAAGCAGGCCTGCAAACTAACCGGCATGAATTACGAAGCATTGAAGTTCTATTGCAATTCAGGACTCGTGCCCGGTCTCAAACGAGACCAGAACAACCGACGCGTCTTCGACGAGCGATGCATCGCATGGATCAACGACCTGACATGTCTCAAACGCTGCGGTCTGGGCATCAAGGAGATGCGGCACTACACGCAACTCTGTCTCGAAGGTGAGTCATCGATACCGGAACGTCAGGAAATCCTTGCCGAAAAACGCGAGCATCTGGAGACGCAACTGGAGGAACTGCGTAAAGCCATCGCCTACATCGATGAAAAACAGCGCTTCTACGCCGACGTGACTGCCGGCAGGACGGCATACTGCAGCAACGTCATCGACACGACGCAAAGCGACTGACTGCGTTCCGTAGGTGATTTTTGCGTTCCGTAGGCGATCAGCTTCGAATCCGGACACGAGCAAACGCCTAATTCCAGGCATCTCGCCGATGCTTATCCGGCAGCAACCACCTACGGAAGCCCAAAATCACCTACGAAATCGCGCCTGTCAAGGGACGTAGATAGATTAAGCACTGTTGTAAACATGCGGGGGTGCTTGATGGCCAAGTCCATCAAGCTGAGATAGGCATGAACGCCTGACCCTTTGAACCTGTTGGTTAGGACCAACGTAGGGAGCAGATCATGAGCGATGACTCATCCGCCAATGACGCACTCGGCGCATTGCGTGCCGCCATCAAACAAGCCGTCATGGACGTACGCGAGCAGACGCCGCTGGCGCAGTCGTTCACCAATTTCGTGACCATCAATCTCGTTGCCAACGCACAGCTTGCGGCGGGCGGCACCGCGGCCATGAGCTATCTGCCGGATGATGTGATCGCCACCGCCGAAATCGCCGGATCGAACTACATCAACGTGGGCACGTTGCTGCCGTTCTTCAAGGACGCGCTGCCGGAAATCGCGCGCAAACTGCACGAAAACGGCAAGACGTGGGTGCTAGACCCGGTTGCTGCGGGCATTGGCGAAACACGCACGTTCATTCTTGAATCGTTCCGTGACGCGCCTCCGACCATTGTGCGCGGCAATGCGAGCGAGGTCATCGCGCTTGATGCGATGTGGGGGCTGGCCGACGCCGACAGCACTGATCCGACCACGCGTCCGGCTGGAGTGGAGGCCGTTGACGAGGTCGACGCGGCCATCGACGCGGCCAAACGTGTGGCCCGCCATTTGGCGAAGCACTCCCCCGTCGGCAAGGGCGCGGTTGCGGTGTCCGGCGCGGTTGATCTGGTGACCGACGGCGAGCGCACGTTCCGCCTGCCCGGAGGCAGCGCGATGATGACGAAGATCACCGGCGCCGGCTGTTCGCTCGGCGGCGTGACCGCAACGTATCTTGCCGTGGCCGAGCCGCTGGTCGCCGCCCTTGCCGCGTCGCTGCTGTATGATCGTGCGTCCGAAATCGCCGAAGTCAAATCCGATGGCCCCGGTTCGTTCCAGGTGGCGCTGCTCGACGCGCTGTGGAACGTCACCGCCGATCAGGTGGCCGCGTCCGACATCATCGAAACCAACTGACCGCAACGTTCCGTGGATGGTTTCGCACCATCGCAATCGTATATACGGAATATATACGTTCAGTGCGGTGCGACGGAAAATAACAAGACTTCTTCTGGAGCACTTGCCCAAAGGACAACAAAGGGGAAACCAATGAATAATTATCCATTCGCCTCGATGCGCGACTGCTTTGATATGAGCGCGTATTTCGTGGTCGGTCCGCAGGATTGCAAGGGCCGGCCGGTGACGGATGTGGTGGATGACGCGTTGCGTGGGGGCGCGACGTTCATCCAATTGCGCGCCAAGAACGCGGATGCGAAGGATATCACCGAAATGGCCCGCGATATCGCGCAGGTCATCAAGAACAGCGGCAAGTCCGATTCCGTGGCGTTTGTGATCGACGACCGCGTGGATGTGGTATGGCAGGCGCGCGACAAGGGCATCAAGGTGGATGGCGTGCATATCGGCCAGACCGATATGGAACCGCAGGAGGCTCGCGCGCTGCTCGGCGAGGACGCCATCGTGGGCCTGTCCGCCGAGACCGAAAGTCTGGTGAAGCTTATCAACGAGCTGCCGAGCGGCTGCATCGACTACATCGGCGCCGGCCCGCTACATGTGTCCACCACCAAGCCGGAGGCTTCCGTGGGCGGCAACGACGGTTCCGGGCATACGCTTGACGAGGAACAGATCAACGCGATTTGCGCGGCGAGCGAGTTCCCGGTAGTGGTCGGCGGCGGCGTACATGCCGACGATATGGAGATGCTGGCCCGTTCGAAGGCGGCCGGCTGGTTCGTGGTGTCCGCGATCGCCGGTGCCGACGATCCGGAAGCGGCCACCCGCGAAATGGTGACGCGCTGGAAGGCGGTGCGCGGCGACGCGAAGCACGGCTATGCGCCGCGTGTGAAGTAGTCCGTCGTACAGGAAATCGACAAGCCCGCTGAGATGAGCGAGAAGTTCCGCAAGGGTGGTTCTACACTGTATCAGTGAGCTCAGTGAAGATAATCAATGAATCAGTGAGCCTAATAAGGAGAGTTACCATGACTAGCACATTGCCACCGGTATTGAGCATCGCAGGATCGGATTCGTCCGGCGGTGCCGGCATTCAGGCGGATTTGAAGACCATGCTCGCCAACGGCGTGTTCGGCATGACCGCGATCGCGGCGCTGACCGCGCAGAACACCACCGGCGTGACGATGGTCACCAACACTCCCCCGGAAATGCTTGCGGCGCAGATCGACGCGGTGTTCGAAGACATTCCGCCGGTGGCGGTGAAGATCGGCATGGTGTCCAGCGCCGAGCTCATCACCGTGATCGCCGACCGTCTGACCGCGCACAACGCGAAGAACGTGGTGCTCGACCCGGTGATGGTGGCCACGTCCGGCGCGAAGCTCATCGAGGATGATGCCATCGCGGCGCTGACGTCCAAACTGTTCCCGCTGGCCACCGTGATCACGCCGAACATGCCGGAGACCCAGGTACTGTGCGACTTGGCCGTAGAGCAAGGTGCGGGCGCAATCGACTATGAGAACGGCGAATCCATCTCCACCGAGAACGACATGGTGACCGCAGGTCATCTGCTCGCCGGCCATTTCGGCTGCGCGGTGCTCGTCAAGGGCGGCCACGGCACGCATGACGCGAGTGACGTGCTTGTCGAGCCGGATGGCAAGATCACCTGGTTCCGTTCCCGTCGCATCAACAACCCGAACACGCACGGCACCGGCTGCACGCTGTCTTCCGCCATCGCCAGCCATTTGGCTCTTGGCGAGGCGCTGCCGACGGCCGTCGACCATGCCAAGCTGTACCTGACCGGCGCTTTGGAAGCGCAGCTCGATCTTGGACATGGTTCCGGTCCGATGGACCACGCGTGGAAGTGGCGTTGAACCAAGCCACGCAAACCACGCGAACCACGGCAGCCGTTGGAACAGTACAACAAGTAATCGCACGAAAACACACGAGACAACGCTGAGAAAGGTAATCATGACGCTCGATCGCAACGCAGAAAAGCAGGAAGTGCCCGTCAATCCGGAAACCGGCAAACCGTATATCAACACGCTTGCGGCGGTGGCCATCTCCCCCGCCGGAGCCAGCCCGGAGAAGTCCACGTACGTGGCGCAGGCCGTGGACGTAATCCGTGAATCCGGCCTGCCGAACGAGACGAACGCCATGTTCACCAACATCGAAGGCGACATCGACGATGTGCTCAAGGTGATCCGCGACGCCACCATGAAGCTCGCCGGACAGGGCTACCGCACCGACGTGGTGATCCGTCTCGACATCCGCCCCGGTTTCGAAGGACAGATCCACGCCAAGCAGGAACTGGTAAACGAGATTCTGTCGAAATAACCCCCTTTACAGTGGTGAAACGAAACCATTCCATGTAAAAAAGCACGCTTTTTCTCGAAAAAGGCGCGCTTTTCGTGTTCATTTGGGTATAGTGTTGCGATTATGACGACAATGAAGGAAATCGCCGAACAAACGGGGGTATCCATCTCCACTGTATCCCTGGTGCTCAACGGACGCGACGAAGGCAGGGTAAAGCCCGCGCTCGCCAAACTCGTACGCAACAAAGCGACCGAGCTCGGGTACAAAATCAATCCGTTGGCGCGAAGCCTGCGTACCAACAAAACCCGCATTCTCGGCTTCATCAGCGAGGAAGTCGCCACCACACCGTACGCGGGCGGCATCATTCTGGGCGCGCAGGACGCGGCCAGCGCCTACGGCTACATGCTGTTCACCGTCAGCACCGACGGCAAGGCGAGCGAGGAAAACGAGATCGCCACACTGAAAAGGTACGGCGTGGACGGATTCTTCTATTCGAAGATGTCGAACCGCATCGCACATGTTCCCGAATCGTTGAACGAATACCCCGTGGTGATGGTGGACGCCACCGACCACGAGAACAAAGTGCCCAGCATCGAGCCGGACGAGTTCATGATCGGCTACGACGCCACGAATCGGCTGATCCAGGCCGGATGCAAACGCATCGCATACGTGGGTTGCGCGGAAAACATGATCGCGCAGGACGGTCGTCTTGCCGGCTACCGCACCGCGTTGCAGGAGGCCGGACGTGCGTTCAACCCATCGCTGGTATGCAACGTAATGAACAACGGTCCAGCTTTACGCGCCGTGAACAAGTTGTTCGACGACGAGCATCCGGACGGCTTCTTCTGCTTCAATGATGCGCGCGCCTGGTATGTGTACGAATGCGCGGCAAGAAGAGGGCTTACGGTAGGTAAAGATATTTCCGTGGTCGGCGTGGACAACCACCGCGTGTTCGCAGAGACACTTGAACCGCAGCTGACCACCGTCGAACTGCCACATTACGAAATGGGCTATTGGTCAGCCTGCAAGCTGATTTCCATGATTGAAGGCAAGGATGTGGATACCAGTTCATGTCCATCCGCCAGAGCTTCCCTGCCGCCGCTTGATGCGCCGATTCCGGCGAAGATCCACTGCGCATTGTTGGAAAAAGATTCCGTCATATCCTGATTTTTCTGTTTTTACAACGATTCAAATGCTTACGATTGTTCGCACAGCCATTTTCTATACATGAAAATTGTGCGTTTGTTCACGACACGCCGAATAAAGCAATCGTGTCAACAGTCCGCCAGCAGTTGATTCAGGCTTAATTTCAACTATCCGCAAATTCTTACAAACGTTTGACGTCAAACGATTGACGTCAAACGTTTGACGAAGCAGTTGCCATATGCTATCTTGAAGCCATGTTCGCTTTTCGGCACGGCAGCTGAAATCCGAGCAGGCGCAAGCCAAAACAACATCGGAAGCGATCGATGCCGCGCGGCAGCGGCACCGCGAAGAGAAAAAGAGAATCAAAATGGCAAGTAAAACACGTTCTGTATGGAAGAATCCTTCCTATCTGCAGAGCTCCTTCGGCATTTTCATGTTCTTCTGTTCCTGGGGCATCTGGTGGTCCTTCTTCTCCCGCTGGCTCACTGACCCGACCCACGGTCTGGGCATGAGCTCCGCGGAACAGGGCCAGATCTACTCCATCAACTCCTTGGCCACCCTGGTCATCATGTTCGTTTACGGCACCATTCAGGACCAGCTGGGCATCAAGCGCAAGCTCGTGATCTTCATCTCTGCGGTCGCTGCATGCGTTGGCCCGTTCGTGCAGTTCGTGTACCAGCCGATGCTGACCGCCGGCGGCACCACCCGATTCATCGGCGTGCTTCTCGGCTCCATCGTGCTGTCCGCGGGTTTCATGGCCGGCTGCTCCCTGTTCGAAGCCATCACCGAACGTTACTCCCGTAAGTTCGGCTTCGAATATGGTCAGTCCCGCGCTTGGGGCTCCTTCGGCTACGCTGTCGTGGCGCTGTGCGCAGGCTTCCTGTTCAACATCAACCCGATGCTGAACTTCTGGGTTGGTTCCATCTGCGGCCTCGGCATGCTGTGCGTCTACGCCTTCTGGGTTCCGGCCGAGCAAAAGGAAGAACTCAAGAAGGAGGCCGATCCGAACGCGGCTCCGACCAACCCGTCCTTCAAGGAAATGGTCTCCGTCCTGAAGATGCCGACTCTGTGGGTGCTCATCGTCTTCATGCTGTTCACCAACACCTTCTACACCGTGTTCGACCAGCAGATGTTCCCTAACTACTACGCTTCCCTCTTCCCGACCACCGAAATCGGCAACGCCACCTACGGCACCCTGAACTCCTTCCAGGTGTTCCTCGAGTCCGCCATGATGGGCGTCGTTCCGATTATCATGAAGAAGATCGGCGTTCGTAACTCCCTGCTGCTCGGCGCAACCGTGATGTTCCTGCGTATCGGTCTGTGCGGCGTGTTCCACGATCCGGTCAGTGTCTCCATCGTCAAACTGTTCCACTCCATCGAGGTTCCGCTGTTCTGCCTACCGGCATTCCGCTACTTCACCCTGCACTTCGACACCAAACTGTCGGCAACCCTGTACATGGTGGGCTTCCAGATCGCTTCCCAAATCGGCCAGGTGATCTTCTCCACCCCGATGGGCGCCCTGCATGACGCCATGGGCGACCGTCCGACCTTCTTCACCATCTCCGGCATCGTGCTGGCCGCCCTAATCTACGGCTTCTTCGTGATCAAGAAGGACGACCAGGAAGTCGGCGGTGATCCGTTCTACACCGATAAGCAGCTCAAGGCCCAAGCCGCAGCTAAAGCAAACGCCTGAGCGCAACCGCCAAAATCGGCAAAAACACAACTAAATCGTGCTGCCCGAAGCGTTTCCCCTTTTTCCGTTTCGGGCAGCATTCTTAAAACTTTTATCTAAAAACTCAATAAGCAACAATTCAACAATCGCAAGATTCAACAATCATGAAGAAAGGCTATTCAACGATGACTGGCTTCACTCCGGATGCACCCGTCCTCCACGAAATCAAGAACCACAGCGAAGCTCTGGCACAGGCGGAAGCAGGCGTTGCAGCTATGGCCGCCGAACGCAACAACCGCTGGTACCCGAAGTTCCACATCGCATCCAACGGCGGTTGGATCAACGATCCGAACGGCCTGTGCTTCTATAAGGGCCGCTGGCACGTGTTCTACCAGCTGCACCCGTACGGCACCCAGTGGGGTCCGATGCACTGGGGACACGTCTCCTCCACCGACATGCTCAATTGGAAACGTGAGCCAATCATGTTCGCCCCGACCCTTGAAGAGGAGAAGGACGGCGTATTCTCCGGTTCCGCAGTAATCGGCGACGATGGCAAGCTCAAGTTCTACTACACCGGCCACCGTTGGGCCAACGGCAAGGACAACACCGGCGGCGACTGGCAGGTACAGATGCTCGCCGAACCAGACAACGATGAGCTGACCAGCGCCACTAAGCGCGGTATGGTCATTGATTGCCCGACCGACAAGGTGAACCACCACTACCGCGATCCGAAGGTCTGGAAGACCGGCGACAAGTGGTACATGACCTTCGGTGTCTCCTCTGCCGAGAAGCGCGGCCAGATGTGGCTGTTCTCCTCCGACGACATGGTCAAGTGGACCTATGAGCAGGTGCTGTTCGAGCATCCGGATCCGGACGTGTTTATGCTTGAGTGCCCGGACTTCTTCCCGATCAAGGACGTCGAAGGCAACGAGAAGTGGGTTATCGGCTTCTCCGCCATGGGTGCCAAGCCGTCCGGCTTCATGAACCGCAACGTCAACAACGCCGGCTACATGATCGGCACTTGGACTCCGGGTGAGCAGTTCAAGCCGGAAACCGAGTTCCGTCTGTGGGATTGCGGCCACAATTACTACGCGCCGCAGTCGTTCAACGACGGCAAGCGTCAGATCGTCTACGGTTGGATGAGCCCGTTCGTCGAGCCGATTCCGATGCAGGACGACGGCTGGTGCGGCAACCTCACCCTGCCGCGTGAGATCACGCTGGGCGCCGACGGCGACCTGCACACCGCGCCGGTGGCCGAAATGGAAGGTCTGCGCGAGGATACCGTCGATTTCGGTGCGATCGATCTGGACGTCAGCGGCGAGAAGACCATTGTGGACGATGCCGAAGCCGTGGAAATCGAAATGACCATCGACCTGGCCAACTCCACCGCCGAGCGTGCCGGCCTGCGTGTCCACGCCACCAAGGATGGCGCCTACACGTCCGTTGCGTATGACGATCAGATCGGCCGCGTGGTGGTCGACCGTCAGGCCAACGCTCAGGGCGATCGCGGCTACCGTACGGCACCGCTGTCCGAAGCCGAACTTGCCGCCGGCGAACTCAAGCTGCGCGTGTACGTGGACCGTGGCTGCGTGGAGGTGTACGTCAACGACGGCCGTCAGGTGCTCAGCTCGTACAGCTACGCGTCCGAAGGTCCGCGCGCCATCAAGCTCGTGGCCGAATCCGGCACGCTCAAGGTCAAGTCCCTGGTGCTTCACCACATGAAGTCCATCGGACTGGAATGATAGACGTCTGTCATGGTTGACAGGCAAACGACCATAAGGCAGTAGCAAGGGGTATATGGGAAGGCCTCCGCATCGGAAGGGTGCGGAGGCCTTTCTATATCTGTCTCTCTATATCTAAAGTGATATCTGGGATGGTATCCAACGTACGTTATCTCTCGTTACTGCCGTACTTGCTGTGCGGGTTTGCCTACGTTCCGCCCCACCGTCTATACTGGCGAGCCGGTAACAATCTTTTCTGGCCGATTGGCGGGCAGGCTCCTCACCTTACTGATTTCCCGCAGTCGGTCACGTGCGCGTCCACTTTGACGCAGAAAGCAAGGTGAACGATGGCGGAATCGCACGTTCAACACAAACTGCTTGACATGATGAAACGTCGTATTCCGACAGTGATCGCCATCGTGTTGCTGCTGGCGGTATGGGAGGCATGGGTACGAATAGGGCATGTGCCGTCCACGATGATCGCCTCCCCCAGTGAGATTGCTCAGGCGACCGTCGAAACCTGGCCGACACTCTGGCCCGCGACACAGGTCACATTGCTGGAAGGTACCGTCGGTTTCCTGCTTGCCGTAGCATGCGGCATCTTGATCGGGATTCTGCTGTATTGCTCCCGTGTTGCGAACGCGGCGCTGTTCCCACTGCTGTCCGCCGCGCAGACGATGCCGCTGATTTCGATCGCGCCGTTGTTCCTGATCTGGTTCGGTTTCGAAATTTCCGGCAAAATCGTGATCGTGGCCGTCTTCGGCCTGTTCCCAATCGCGGTGCAGACGATTCGTGGTCTTGAGGCGGTCCCCCAGTTCTATTCGGATGTCGCGCTGACATGCGGCGCGACTCGCGCGTGGACATTATGGCATGTGAAGCTGCGCGTGGCCGCACGGCAGATCTACGGCGGCATCCGCGTCTCCGCCGCCTATATCTTCGCCACCGCCGCCACGGCGGAATACCTGGGCGCGCGCAAGGGCCTCGGCATCTGGCTGCAGGCGGCTTACAATTCGTTCCGCACGCCGCTGATCTTCTCGGCCACGCTGGTGATCATCGCCATCACCGGCGTGCTCATGTGCCTCGTGAATCTCAGCGAACGTATGCTGCTCGGGCCCGTAGGCGAGGACGAGGATCCTGATGCCGGGCAGTGAGCAGGCCGCTCTCCTCCCTCTACCCATCGTGCGTGACGCGATCCGCCCGCGCAGCTTGCCGTTCGATTCCGACGATTCGTCACTTGGCTGTCGATTCGGACGAAATCAGGGTCGATTTCGTCCGAATCGGCAGCCATGTGCACCACAACAGACAAACGAACCACCAAGTTCGCCATGCGACGTTTACCCTGACTTTTCTGACGTTTACATGAACTCGTCCGGCAATACCGCGCTTTCTTACAAGAATGGAATACACAAGAGCAAACGCTGCTATACGCCAGGATTCCGGAGAAAACCGACATGTTATTTTTTCGCAAACGCAGTAAAACGCCAGACCCACAGGAAGGGAAAATGTCAAACCCGTGGGAGAAGGAAAAGAAGTCCTACCAATCCACAATCGAAAAACTTGTTGCACGTAAAGCCGACATATACGCCCACCTTGGCGCTGCGATCGCATATCAAGCAAAGGACGATCCAGCAGTCTTGCTCCCCTATCCGATACAAGCTGCCGCGCTGAATGACATCGAGCAAAAAACAGAAGCGTTCAGGAAACGAATGGCACAGGCGGAAAGCATCATCCAGCACGAGGAAGTTCCCTGGACAGAAATCTGTTCGTGCGGGGCACGCTGCCCGCAATCGGCGGGATTCTGCTGTGTATGCGGTGCGCCAATACATCGAGGTGACACGAATAAGACAGCCGACGACGTTTCGAGCTTGAAAAGCGCTGGCAATCGCGCATTGACCGGCCTGCAAAGTCTGCCTGCAATACCGGCAACCCGAGCAGCAATGGAATCATCGCGTCACTTTGCTTATGAAAGCGCCATACACATCCTTGCTTCCGAATCCAATATCTGCTATTCCCCCGTATCACTCGAGATGGCGTTGCTGATCGCGATGCAAGGCGCAGGAGGGAACACACTCGCCCAATTGCAAAGAGTGTTGGCATGCACAGCACTCAGCGAGCAGGACCTCGCTTCCATCTACCGATCGATAGTCGGCAAGCGTAAAGGCAAATCACAATTCGCTGCCGCGAATTCCCTATGGATTCCACAGACCTTCCAAGTCAATCGCGGCTATATCCATACGACGAAACGGCTATACGACGCACAGGTCAAGCAAGTCGAAGGCTTCAATGAGAAAACAAACACAGCCATAAACAACTGGATTAAAAAAGAGACGCGAAGCCTGCTCAATCCGGAACTCGTCATTCCTTCCAACACCAAATTGGTGATTATCAACACCCTCTATGCCGATGGCCGCTGGAGTTCTCCTTTTGAAGACACCGAGCAAGCCGAATTTCATTCGTTGAGGGGACAGACAACCATCATCGATTTCATGGATAAGACGTTCGATATCGATGGCCATGCAGACGATCCCGTTGCCTATGTCAAGGGTGACGGTTGGCAACGAGCGGACATCGCATTCGACAATGGCGGGTGCATGAAAATCCTGCTGCCTGATGACAATACGCGATTCAAGAGGCTTCGCGCCAAGGCTTCCAAGCTACGGGATGCGTTCAACGCTTCCCCAACCGTACAGAACGACACCAAGATCCATGTGCAACTACCGAAGTTCGACATTGACAGTTTCTTCGATAAAGAAATGATTCAAACGTTGCAGGCAATGGGGATTACGGACGCTTTCAATCAAAGAAAAGCGGATTTTTCCACACTTTCGGATACACCTCTGCTCATCATCAAAATTCTACAGGGAACGCATATCGAGGTGGCGGAGGAAGGCGCGAAGGCCGCCGCATATACAGTGATAACGATGAGGGAGCCAATCTGCCCCGCGCCAAAACCTGTTAAATGGATCAACTTCATCGTCGATCATCCGTTCCTCTTCGAACTTGACTCCCCGGATGGGTTGCCGTTGTTCATTGGCGCGGTGACCGAGCTATAAACAACATGTGGTGGGGTTCGACGAGGATTCACCGAACCCCACCACATGTTGTCATGCCGTCAGCATCGATAATTCATTTCACTCCGTGTAAAAAGCATTCATGCCGGAGCGAATATACGATTCACCGGTACGAAGCACGAATCCTGCCGTTGATGTATTGTCCCATCTGTTTAGTGGTTTCAACATCGGGGCAATACATTGTCTCTCGGCGACTGGCAAGCTGCAATATAAGGGCACACCTCTTTTCCACAACTGTCACTCCCTGAACTTGCGCATAGGGAACATTGATCTCGCGGATTCCACCGATTAGGCAAAAGCTCAATCCCTCTACATGCCCTTCGAATACTTCAATATGGTATTTATCGGCATACGCGAATAAGAAAACATTGATCAAAGCACAGACAAGACAAAGAATACCAGTGGCCAACATAAGCCAATTCATGCTTTCTCCCGAATAAGGATGCGCCGACAGCCGATACTTACGAACATTTGATGCATAATCGTTAGCCCACCACGTTAATAGAGCTAACAAAAAGAAAACCACAACAAGAGTCAGCCATCCGTATTTCAACCTCCAAGACACGCCCTTGCAGGTAAGGACAGGTCTCAAATCAGAGGGCGTACCCATATCTGGAACAGGATACGGCGGCATGATATCTTTTTCAGAATCAGAAGCTGCGTAAGGATCTTTCTTAACAGGAGCACCACACTTCGGGCAGAATTTCACCTCACTGGAAAGTGCATTGCCGCACTGCATACAAAATTCCATCGTTTTCCCTTTTCTATACCGCCATTTCAACGGCTTATTTGATTCCTTGGATTTGGGTGAAATCGTCCGATTCCCCAGTGGGACTCACGCTCTTGCCCCATATGCTGCCGTCTTTCTTGACCATCATCAGGTAAGGCAGCGGCGCAGCATATATCTTCCGAACGGAATCGGATTCGATCTTCTTGGGAATATTCGCCTGTTCGCCGGAGCCGTTACACGTTCCCCACTGGTAAAGGTCACCGCTATCAGTCAAAGCCCAGCTGTTGCCCCATGCGACAGTAACGTCACGAACCTTGCTGACGCCCTTGACCTGAACCGGATCGTCCGGCGTTGTGCACGTTCCGTCTCCCAACGCCGCACTATTCCCATCCCCGCAGGTTGCGCCATTGCTTCCGTATGCCCATAGTTCACCGTTTGTGCCGATGAAATAGACCACACCGCCAACATCCTCATTGGCATCAACCTGTTTAATCATCTTGATCGAGGGAAGGGCGCTCAACTTCACCGGCTCCGTGACTGTCGTCTCAACGCCAGAAGACGTGCTCGGCGTCCAAACATTTCCTTGTTCATCCAGGAAATATCTTCCTTCATACCCAATGGACATGGACTTAATCTTTGGCAAACCGTAAATGTCAGTAGGCTCAAGCGGCAAATCAGGTTTAGCGGTGCCCTTGCTGTCAATCCAGCGCAATACTGTGCCGTCAGATTTCAGAGCATAATTAACGCCATACCAACCAGCAATATCAATGATGTCTTTTAATCCGTCAATTTGTTTTGGCTCAAGAATCTCTTCACCATAAGATTCGCTACAGCCGGAAGACGAACATTCATCTCCCCATGTCCATGCAGTACCATCTTTCAGCACCGCGTAGCTTCTGCCCAAGCCAGAGTACATGGTTGCGACATTCTTCAGATTATGAACCTTCACGGGCTTACCGGATTTCTCGCTGAAATCATCCTCACCCGGCTTTCCATTCCCCAAAGAGCCCAGACCGAATATCGACGCCGGATTTCCCCATGCCCACAGGCTGCCGTCCTTTGCGAGCGCATAGTTTCCGTTGAACCCGCCGATAAACAGCTTTGAGATGACAGGCAGCCCGGTCATCTTCGAGGCTTTTTCGTTATCGTCAATCGCCCACACCACACCATCACGTAGCACATATCCCTTGGCATAATTCCCACCGACGGCAATCTGCATATCGTCAGCCGCCTTCGAGGAATCATTCGCCTTGGCTTGCGAAACGTTGCAGTCGGCCATCATGCCTTGCTTGATGGTGTAGATGGTTTCCTGGGTCTTGGCCAGTGCATCCTCGCCTGAGATTATGGCATGGTTGTTTCCAAGGCTGCCCAGAGAGAACTGAGAACCTATCGGGGAAAGCAGGTAATCCGTATACTCGAGGTTCGAGTCGTATCCGAGTATCTCGCTATCCGGCAGCGTCACCCTGCCGTTCTCATCCGCGGCCTGTTCGAAGAAAAACCAACCGCCATTGGAATGCACCGGATTTTCCTTATACCAATCTGACGCTTTGCCTGTCTCTGTGTTATAGCTCCACGCCTGAACAGTCCAACCTTCCGGGCTGCTTCGCCAATCATCGAGGACATCCGCACCGGTCTTGTCGTTATCATTGTCGTGAACGGTGATTAGCTCGTCATCCTCGCCATCCCCATCGGAATCAGCCAGAAGCACGACCGAAAGCCCATGCAAGTACCCGGCGTCATATCCGGAATCAGTTGCGACTTCCCCCTCCCCATACTTCTTCTGGAGCGAGGAAATCACATCGTAGTACGCCAAATACATTTTCTGCCGAGAACAGGCAGAGCTTTCCTCGGTTTTGGAATCCTGTTGGCTGTCAGATGGCTTGACATCGAGCTTGTCCCCATGAACGTCACCGCTCGTCTCACTGTCCGACCGCACATCCATCTTCGGCAGACTGTACACGTTGCCCGACGGATCCTTCGCCACGACCATATATTGCTTGCCTGGCTTCATGCCGACCTCATCGGGTGTGAACTGTCCATCCGTCACCGCATGGGAGCTGACCGCGCCGCTATCGTCCATCACGTTCACCTTGTATTGTTCGAGCGGCTTGCCATCCTTGCCGTACAGCACGATCACGGTCTTCTTATGTACTTTCGAAGCCTTGGAGTCCGAGTAGTGAACGGTGTCCTTGTCCGAGACCGATGTCTTCGCAGCACCGTTCTTCATTCCCCACAGGGCAAAACCACCGAGGCCGGCCAAGACTAGCGCCAGTACCACCAGGACTGCGATAATTACCTTGTGCCAAACACGCTTGCTCTTCGACCCACGAGAAGGAACTGAGGAATCGTCCATCTCTTCCAAAGATCCATCCGATACGGACGACAAATCGTCCAGTACAACCGTGTCGCCGTCCGACACGGTTGCTGAACCATCCGATAGGACAGAGGAATCATCCGGCACGGCGTCGTCCTGATCCACTGTGTTCCGCACCGGCGAAGCATCTTCGTCCGGAACAGCAGCATCAGTGATTTTCCTGCCGCACACTATGCAGAACTTCTGCCCCGGATCAATCGGCTCGCCACACTCGCAGCGCATGATTCAGCTCCCTCTGTTCCCGTCTTCTCTCATCAGAAATTCAGACTGATGGCGGCCGTTTAAGCGGCCGCCATCACGATCACCAGTCGTCCGACGAATCGTCCGACGAACTGCTTGATGCTTCTTCCAGTAGACTGTTGAAGGAGGAACTCCACATGTACCAACGGCCGCCGATCTGTACCACCTGCATACCGCTGGACATCGAATCCTGCTTCTTGGTCTCGCCGGCCTTCAAAGTGCCGACGTCTTCCTTGGCCGTAACCACAGCAGCCACTTCCAGCTCATACCCTCGCTTCAGACGGGAATTGAACTTGGCGTCATGGAAAGCGTTGTTGCTGTCTTTGATATCGTCGGAATCGACTTTGTCTCCAACCGAGAAGACGGCCCTGACCTTGATCTTTCCGCTCATCGAATCGGTGAAGTCGCTAAGCACGCTCGACATCTTCTCGATGGCTTCATCCTTGTCGCCGTGGCATTCCTTAATCGCGGCATTCGCGATGTCCTCCGGTAGATACTTCCAGACCGTTCTGGTGTATTTTTCAGCGGCATCGTTGTCCATATCGCTGGCATAGTAACGGTTCACGGCAGCAGTGAGCACGTTCGCCACCTCCTGGGCGGAGGCTGGGTGCACGGCACCGGGAACACCATTGCTTACCGCGCTGCCCACCACAATCGCAACGGCAAAGAGCGCGTAAACGATTGGCTTGATATATGCTCCGGCAGACGCGAGCAGTGAGGAAAGAATTCCTGACAAAGGCGCTGGACTAGGACCGGGCGTAGGAGCAGGAACTGGCGTCGGAGGAACCGGCGAAGGACCCGGCGTAGGAGTCGGAGCTGGTGTCGGCACAGGACCAGGAGTTGGTGAAGGGCCAGGAGCAGACGTGGGAGCACCGATATTGTTGCCGCATTTCCCGCAGAACAGAGCCTGATCGGAGACTTGGTTACCGCAATGTCCACAGATTCTCATTGGTCTCTCCTATCGCACGTTCTTTGACTTCACATGCGCCACATACAGCAACAGCACGATCACGACGGACGGAATAATTTCCTTCACGGCTTTCGGTCCCATAAGCGCAAGAACCGGACCGATATAAGGGATCTGCACCATCGGCTTGATAAGCGCAAGAATCCATAGCACGATCTCAATCAGCAGCAGCACAATGGCCGGTACTAGGAATCGTTCGGGATTCTTCCCCGTCGAAGAAGGCGAAGACAGTTTTACGGCTGAGGATTTAATCAATCCAAGTGCCGGGAAACCACTCAATGCCGCAGGGATCAACGCAAGTACCAGCAGAAGCAGCACTCCTAGCATGCCGACAATGGCATTGCCTCCGGATTCATAGCCGAATATCATAAACGTGGCGCTGTAATTGCTGATCAACGTCATGATGAAATTCAGCGACTGCACGCCCAGCAGCACCGCGGCGACGACACCCAGCACATCTGTAAGGCCGATACGCCGATTACTGATTCGATTGGGTTCTCTCATCTCTGATTCTCCTATCGTTCTCTAATTCATGGGCAAAAGGATGATGTACATCGCCCAAACGTTATTTGGCACCAACCACAGAACCGACTGCAGGAACCGGTTCCAGACGACTGCGGCACCGCTCACACCAGACGTAATCGGCAGGGTACTGAATATTGCACGTCTTGCAGAGCATCCCATCCCCCTGCGTCGGAGCCGGGGTCGAAGCGGCCTGTTGCACCGCCAGCGGAGTTCCGCAGTTTGCGCAGAAGACGGCACGATCCGGGCAATGCGTTCCGCAATGAGCACACACCTTGCCCGATTGAGGCTGCCCACCAGTATTCGATGCCATATCCTGCTGCTGCAGGACATCGATCTGCATCTTGAGCTCGTTCTCACGCTGTTCAATGGATCTGATCGCCGATACCTGGCCGGCATAAGCATTCACAAACTGCTGATTCGCCGCTTCGCGATTCAGCACAGCCTGACCGAGATCGGAAAAGGCCTGAGCCTTCTGCTTAGCCAACGTGGACAACTCGCTTCGGTACCGTATGATCTGCGTTTTTCTGTCCGCGTAGGCGACTCCGCCATTGATGGCTTCGGTGACGCTATCGAAAAAATTGCTTGTCATAGGTTCTCCATTCGTAGTCTCCGTAGACTGCTGCTACTTGAAGAATATGCAATACGCGATTCCGACCCGTTCGAGACAGACACCATCGTGAATAAGTTCATGTGAACGTTACGAAAGTTAGTTTGGACATGCCAGAGCCGTGGCAACAACTACGCATTTTTCGACGTTGCCTGACCTGCGCACAGCAGCAGAATCGTCAGAAACGGCAAGAGAAGAATCTTCTTCATTCCCCGACCGACGCCACTCAATGCAAAATTGACACTAGTAAATGCCGGAGCATAGTTAATGAAATAGTAGCTGAGCAAAGCCAGTACGATCTCGATAATCAGCAGAGCCACAACCATTGCAAGAACACCACGGGCATTCAGATGGGGCCGAACGGAGGGGTTTCGTCTCGATGCCAGCAACCTGATAAGACCATATGCTGAGAATCCTGCCAAAAATGCTGGAATGACCGTAGACACCACAACCGCTATCGTTCCGGGAATGCCATCATAAATCGTCAATACAAATTGATATTTGAGTATCCAGAGAATGAGCGCCAACTGCACGACTAGAAGTATGGCAGCAACGCCATAGAAGAAATTGCTTGCAGAGATGCGCTTCGTGTTCCGCATTTTGTCACCCTTTTCTGAACTAGGCAAAGCCGCCCAAAATACCGCGTACCAGGCCATTCGCTTACGGTTTCAATCCGTTTCGATTGTATGGGACGAATCATTCGGAGATATTCGAAACACACATTGATGAAGGCATGTTCATGCAGACGTTATGAAAGTTGTTTCGAACATGCCGGACCGTCACAAGAGCTTCAGCTCTTCGCTTTAAGTTCGTTGATGGTGTTCTGCATCTGCTTGAGCACATCGTTCCCGAAGACATCGTTTTTAAAACCCAGAGAAGTATCATTCCATGCCAGTACATCACGCTTATATGCGTTCTCCGAATTATCCCCATTCGGGTCGGCTCGCGTTAGACTACTGACCTGCAATAAGTAAACGCTCGAATCCACTTCAGTGTCATCAATGTAGTACTTGAAGGTGTATGAGCCATCGGATTCTTTCAAACGCTGGCTTCTGTATTCCTTCTGATGCATACCGTCTTCCAAGGAGACTATTTCCGTGGGAGGCTCGTTATCGTAGGAAGGGGTATCCCTGCCAAGAATCTGAGGCATTCTTTCCCCTCCCGATGCATATGTCAGCGAAATTAAATCATGGTTGGGCTCTTCGGCAGCAGGTTGCGCCGAATACACCCTGTTGAGGATGCTCCTCGTCTGGTCATACCGCCATATCTCCACTCTCCAACTTGCCGGATCGTATCCCTTTGCTTCCTCTTTCACCCTGTCGGAATAGACGACTACCAATTCATCCGTGCCATCCTGATCGAAATCGATTAATCTGACATCGCAAAGACCTGTCATATATCCGTGACCAGAGTCCATTCCAGAACTGACGACTTTGCCAGCGCCATATCTCTTCTGCAATTCGTTGATCTTATCCAGAAAAGCCGATTTCACGGCCTTCCCGTTCTTCCGGTTCGAATCATTGGAAGCATCGGAAACGGTATCGCATCCGGCCATCATGCCCTGTTTGATGGCAACGACAGTCTTCTGAGACTTAACAAGGGACTCTTCGCCAGATGACAATGTACGCTTCTCGCTGCCGCTGGGCATTGGGTATTGATCGCCTACCGGGAAAATCCGGTAATAATCCATGTACTTGAAATCGTCCTCGGACATCTGCTTCATATTGTCCCAAAATGCAATACTTCCATCGTTGTCTGTCACCAAGTCCAGAAAGACGAAGCCTCCATTGCTGGATTGGGGCTCTCCCCTATACGCATTCGACGCTTTTCCGCTCTTTGCGTCATATTTCCATGTCTGAACCGTCCAATTCTTCGGATTGCCTATCCAGCCCCAACCTGATTCTTTGACGCTCTTATCGATCTCGTTGTCATGGACGGTAATCAGCTCATCGTCCTCGCCATCCCCATCGGCATCGACCAATAGCACAATCGAAAGCCCCTGCAAGTACCCGTCATCGTCCCCGGAAGCAGTCGCGACCCTCCCCTCGCCGTACTTGCTTTGCAAGGAAGAAATCACGTCATAGAATGCCAAGTACATCTTTTGCTTGGCGCAGGTCGACGAACCATCCGCGTGATCCCCGGAGTCGTTATTATCAGATGGTTTGACATCAAGCTTGTCGTCATGAATATCGTTGCTCGTCTCATCATCTGGCCGAACATCCGTTTTCGGCAGGCTGTACACGCTGCCCGATGGTTCCTTCACCACGACCTCATATTGCTTATTTGGCTTCATACCAACCTCAGCAGGTGTGAACTGTCCATCCTTTACCGAATGCGTGGTCACGTCACCATCGGCATCCATCACTTTCAGCTCATACTGCTCGAGAGGTTTTCCATCTTTGCCATACAGCACAATTACGGTCTTTTTGCGCACCATCGAAGCTTTGGAATCCGAGTAACGAACAGTGTCCTTACCTTCCGCTTGCCTTGTTCCGCCATTCATTCCCCACAGGGCGAAACCCGCGAAACCTGCCAGAACCAGTGCCAGTATCACCACGATAGCGATAACCACCTTGCGCCAGCGTTTCCCTTTTGCCTCATGCGGTGGAATCAAAGAATCATCCGGCACAATCGTGTCATCAGTCGACGTGCTTGCGGAATCATCCGGAGCAGCAGAAGAATCGTCCGCCACGGCAACGGTTCCGTCTACCGCGTTCTGCAGCAACGACGTGTTCTCATCCGGCCCAGAAGAAGCAACAGTGGTTTTTCTGCCGCATGCTATGCAGAATTTCTGCCCAGGTTCAATCGGCTCACCGCATTCGCAATGCATATTTCAATCCTTTCCGTGCCATTCATTACGCCCTACGGAGGCAGGCCGCTTCAGACATCGCCCCATCTCGACAGCAGATGCTTGTACGCCTACTTCGTTTCCGAGTATTTTGTATGGAAATCCGTCCCCTTCTGCGCCTTGCTGCCGTCAATGGATGAGACCACGATGTCCTTGCCGCCATATTGGAAGCTTCCCAGCTCCATTGGCTTGGTGCTGATCAGCAGACCATCCTTCGTGACGTAGTAGCGGCTATCATCATCGACAATCTTGTCAATGGCATCATCCAGCTGGCTGCTGTTGTAGATGTCGCTGGGATTGTTCTCCAGATACTTGTTTATGGCCTCGCGCGCGGCGCTTTCCATATCGGTCAACGTTTGCCCCGCGACCTTGGCCATCGATATATCCTCGCCGTTCGCAAGGTTATATGCTGTTCCCGTGACCTCAATATCGCCGTGGGCTCCCCATGTCGTCAGATATCGTTCCGTACGGACAACGGCATACTCATCTTTGATATAGGTGACCGATTCCCGATGAGAGATGCACTGCGGGCCGGAACTCGAGTCGGCATCCCATTCCTTTGCATCCTGCAGCTCTCGTTCAAAATTGTCTTTAATCGTCTTGTTCAGCTGCGTGAGAGCCGAGTCTTGTTTCTTTTGAGAACTGGAGAACTGGACATACGTCCATGATTCGTCAAGATCCGTGTCTTTTTCGTTATTGTGGTAGACAAATTCGACTTCGGAAGACTCCGAATCAAAGTCATACGTCACTTTGCGGTCCGTATCATTCGCATCATCCGTTGTGTCGGATTTCCGCTTCTCCGTCGATTCATCCGTCGCTTTATGCGACGAGTCCGATGACTTCTTCGCAGAGTCAGAGCTCTTGCTCCACCCGGTACCCGTCGATGCCAGCATTCCGGAGTCGTATGCGCAATAGAATGCCCCACCGCACGCAAGCGCGATCACGGCTATGACGCCGATGGCTATTTTGATCTTCGTATGTTTCCTCGTAGGACTATCCTGCGACGACTTCATAGAACTGCCGTTAGAACCGCCGTCCTGCTCCCTGAGAGAAGCCCCGCAAGACGTGCAGTACAGAGGCGAGCCATCGATGGGCTCATGGCAGACCTTGCAATACCTATCAGCCACCAGCATCCCCCTGTTACTTCAGCAGTGTTCCGCAATTGCCGCAGAACTTCGCTCGGGCTTTATTAGGCGTGCCGCATTGAGGGCAGAAGACCTTCTCCCCGGCTGCGGTTTCTTGGAGAGAGTCCTGCTGCCGTGAAGGAAGTTCTTCTTGTTGCTGTGAAGGAAGTTCTTCGTCATAGGTGCCGATCTTCGCCGAATCCACAGCCACTTTCTCCAACTCGACTCCGCATATTTCACAGAACCTGAATTCGTCGGAATATATTTTCCTGCAATTAGGGCACTTGGCTGCGAGCACCACCGATGGAGCAATACCTAGAATGAAATCGTCCTCCGCGGAGAATCGCGAACCGCAGCTCGGACAGAATTTCGCCAGCGCCGGGCATACGGCCCCGCAGGAGCAGAGCTTCGTCCAAGGAGAGTTCTTTATCTGATCGCTTTCCTTCCGGTTGTTCTCCTGCTCGATCGCCTTGTCCGCATCTGCGATCCGCGCTTCAAGCACATCCAATTGATCCTCGATGTCGGAAAGCGCTTTGCTCTCAGCCGGATAATCGGCCCAGAATGCGGGGTTGCCCTTTTCGTGTTCGGCAACGGCGGCCCCCAGATCAATGAGCACCTGCCTTCGCCTCTCATCAAGCTTCTCAAGCTCCGACTGGCAATAACGCTTTTCTTCCTCGGCAGCGGACTCCAAATCACCAATCCCATCAGGCGATATCATATTGCTTCTCCTCTTTCCGAAAGCATTACTGCTTGCTCATGGCCTTGCAGAATCCATTCTTATGGAAAAAACCGCACATCTCCGGAAGTTCATGCAAACATCAAAAAAGTCATGATAAACGTTGCCCGACATTCGTTTACCCATGGTAGGAGGCTGCGGACATTTTCTTGGAGATAATCACGCAGCCCCTTATCAAGAACCGCACCTCCGATTATCGAATCTGAATTTCTTCAGTCCAACAATCGGGGTGCGGTTCAGATTACATTCCTCTACTCGCGTCGCTGGAAAGCGCTGACTCTACTTTCAACTCTTATGGACAGGTAAGCATCAGGGAACAGAATCACATCACTTTTACGGGGCTGTCTCGATCTGAGCCGTCTCCGACGCCCAATCGTCCATGGAGATTCCATCCCCATGCCCACAGGGTTCCATCCTTCTTCACTGCGAAGGTGGAGGAACCATTAGTAGTGATGACATCAACGTTGTCCATGATCTTTACAGGATTATGCCTGTCAGTATTATCGCCTGTTCCCAATCGCCCAGAATTATTTCCCCATGCCCACAGACTGCTGTCTCCTTTTACCGCGTAAGCAAAATGGTCGCTAGTAGCGGTGATGCTGGCTACGTTATCCATGACCTTTACTGGGCTGCGCCGGTCAGTGGTGTCGCCTGTGCCGAGCTGCCCATGGGTGTTTTCTCCCCATGCCCACAGGGTGCCGTTCTTCTTCACCGCATACGCCAGATTGTCGTTAGCAGCGGCGGCAGTTACGTTATCCATAACCTTTACTGGGCTGCGCCGGTCAGTGGTGTCGCCTGTGCCGAGCTGCCCATGGGTGTTTTCTCCCCATGCCCATAAGCTGCCATCCTTCTTTATTGCGTACGCGGAATAACAATCTTTGACAGTGGTAATGGCGTCGACGTTGTCCATGATCTTTGTAGGGATATGGTGGTCTGCATCATCGCCTGTTCCCAGTCGCCCACGGTAATTCATTCCCCATGCCCACAGGCTACCATCCATCTTCAACGCATATTGCGACGAGCCCGGTGAATCGTTAATGGTGATAGTGGCTACGTTATCCATGATCTTTATGGGATTGTGGTAATCCGCATTATCCCCTGTGCCTAGCTGCCCGTAGTTCTTTCCCCATGCCCACAAGGTCCCATCTTTCTTCACTGCGAAGGTGGAAGAGTTGTCAGTGGTGATGGTGGCTACGTTATCCATGACTTTTACAGGATTATGCCGGCTAGTGGTGTCACCTGTGCCGAGTTGCCCCGAAGCGTTCCTTCCCCATGCCCACAGGGTCCCGTCTCTCTTCACAGCGAAGGCTGAGTAGTCATCGGCGACGATAGTGGACACGCTGTCCATGATCTTTACTGGACTGTTACGGCTGACGGTGTCACCTGTGCCGAGTTGCCCAGCGTCGTTATATCCCCATGCCCATAGGCTGTTATCTTTCTTCACTGCGAAGGTGGAAAACTCGTTGGTGGTAATGGTGGTTACATTGTCTAGGACCTTCACAGGGCTATGTTGCTCTGTGGTATTGCCTACTCCCAACTCACCATAGGCGTTTTGTCCCCATGCCCATAGGCTGCTGTCTGATTTTATGGCATAAGTCGACAAACCGTTAAAGATGACTTTCTTCACGGTTGTCTTCGTCGGAGTCGGATTCGGAACTGGATCGGAACCGTACTGGATGTAAAGGGTCGTATCGGTGTCGGGCACGGTCCATTCCGAACCAAGCTTGACGCTCTTGCCGGAACCGTCCTGAGCCGTGTTCAGATCCTTTATTCCATCCAAACTGCCGGAATCCAATCCGAGCTGACGCTCCAGGTATGTCTGCGTCAAGGTGAGTGTATCGCCGGCTTTACGTCCCAAGGCTTTAGAGACGCCACTACGCGAATCCATGAACGTTACTGTCACATCCTTCGTTTCGGGCGGAGTCACTTTGCCGGGATCCTCAATGGCCGGGCATTGGCCGATCTTCCATGGATCCTTGGTGTTGTCAAACACGGTGAAAGTCTGCTTCTGCTCCTTGAAGTCGTGGCTGAGCAGTTCCTTGTCCGTCACCGGCAATTTCAGGTGCACACCGGCCTGCAACGATGGAATGACCAACAGCTTCAATGTTGCCTCGGCTGCATGATCCGCACCTTCGGCAGTCGTCTTGAACGTGGCATCGGCCTGACCGCGCAGTTTCACGGTCTCGGTTACACCGGCCGAATCATACAGATACAGTGAGGGCTTGACCCACGGGGCGATGCCTGCCGTCATACTGCCATCGAGCTTGACGAACGTGCATGCGTTGTTATTTTCATTCTTATAGTTCAAATCATTCTGATAGATCTGATTCCATCCGTCTGTGTCATACTTGACCCCGAGTTTCAGGTTGTGCGTCCAATGAGGCTTCATTGAAGCTTCGGCCTTCACGTTGAGATTTCCCTCAACGCCCAGCTGCATCTCGGAGGTCAATACCACGGGGACTCCTGCCACGTAGAAGGTGACGGGATTACCCTTGATGGAGGCCAGCTGGTTATTGAATTTCTCGTTGATGGCACCCCATGCCTTGGCATCGAGTTTCGCGTCGGAATCCGCATAAACGTAGGTTCTGAAGTCGTCCACGTATGGCATGAAGAGCTTTTCGCCGAATTTCGGGTAGGCGATGGCCAGTTTCAGATGCACGCCAAAATCGGCTGAGAAATCGAATTTCACCGACGCTCCGGCGGACATCTGCGCGTCATACACAGCCTTGAGCACCGCCTTCTCAGTTTCCGCGCTCTTGCCGCAGGTGGCCTGCTTCTCCATCTTGGTCTTGTCATCGTTCTTGACGTACTGCCAGCCGGCATAACACGAGATATCCACCGAGGCCATCTTGATGTCATTCTCATCCGATGCAACCGCTCTGCCGGTCACGGAATGAGTTCGGAAGGAAGCGGTACGCACGGCAGTTTTCTTCGCCTTGCTCTTTGACTGTCTGGAAGCCTCACTCAACGTGGCGGTCGGCGCATGGTCCGGCGAAATATCGGTATACGACGGGTCCAGCTTTGCGTCGGACTCGTCCACAGTGGATCCGTCGGCAGGGAAGGCCGGCTGGTCCTGGTCGATGTCCGCCTGATACAGGGCATCGGTAAGAGCGGCCTGCTCGGTGTTTACCACCCACCCCTGGGCGGTCCTCTGCACGGATACCACCTTGCGCAGGAAGCCCTTCGGCGCATGTTCGCCTGTGCCGGATGCAAGCACGTCACCCGGCGCGACCTGCGGGGCAGCGGCGAACACCACTTCCGTGTCGGTCACGGACGTCACCGGTCGGCTCTGATCATCCGGATTCAGGACCACGGTTTTGTCACCGACCACCGTTGCATTCTTGTCCGGCAGATGAACGGTCAGCTTGCGACTGGCGTTACCTTCGCTGCCACCGCAAGCCATTCCCACGGCCCGGAACGTGTAGCTCTTTGTCTGAGGAACGGTCGATTCGAAGTGCCAATACGCCCCATCCGTTCCATAGGTGACCTCGGCGGTGCCAAACAGATTATTATCGCCGTAGATCTTCACCTGTTCGATGGCAGCCGACGATTCCACTTTGCCTTCAAGAATCAGTTTGCCTGTCTTTTCAAGATAGACATTCGCGCCTTCTTGAGGCGAATCCCAGCTGATGTCAACCGTCGAATCGCTCTTTGAAGGAGCCCCGATCACATCGCCAAGCAGCAGCATCGACGAGTCGACCTTGGCACCGCGAGCGGTTACAAAGGATGCATCACGCGCCGCATCGATAACGTCAAGTTGTGCCAGCGCACCGGTGGCGGCATCAACCGTTACGCCGCGAGAACGCCCGGCGACAGCCTTGCCATACTCGACGAAGGCACGGGAACCAGACGGTTTTGCAGTGACAAGCGCCAGAGCAAAGGCGCTGTCGTCCAAACGCTTGCCAGCGGCAATCTTGTTGCTTTCATCGTTCTTGGTTTCGGTGTTGACCCATTTCGTTCCATACACCGGCACGTAGCTGCCCTCGACGTTGGCGTCGGATGTATTCTGCACGCTGCCTGTCACCCAGCCGCGCACATCCAATCGCGCTTCGCCCAGATCCTTATCCGCCGAAAGATTCACATTGCCATTGGCATCAGGCACTGCAACAGTGGATACGACACTTCGACCCTGCGGAACATCAAAGGACTGGCCTGCCAACGTTACTTTGCCGGAGGTGTTTGCATCCACCGTCAGCGTTGCATACACGGCACGCACGTCTTCGCTGGGCACACCGCCTTGTCCCACCACTCCGATGGGTAATGGCTCGGAAGCCAGCTCATCCCCGCCAAGCCCTTGTGCGGTATCGGCGCGCGTGACAGGAGTTTTCACCACATTTGTGGCACCAGGTGCAGCGGCATTCGATTGGAACAGAGCCACGGTTTCCACGCGTGCGTCAACTTGCGCATTCGATGAGATATGAATCTTACCCTGTTCCACTCGTGCCAGTACCGTCTGCGAAGCGTCATGTCCGGTCTGAACAGAGAGTGCAGGAGACCCATCAACGAAAATTTCCGAATACTGCTTGGCTCCGAACACCGAAACGCGGATCAAAGCCGAAGTGGCTTTATCCGCCCCAGGCAAGGCGACTTCATCACCGGACTGGGTACCAATGGCACCAATACCAGCTAAAGATTCCACGGCAGGCACTCGACTACGCACGTCATAGCCGAGTGCCTGCGGAACCTGCGTTGCTTCGGTCGCATAGGACCGTTGCGCAGGGATGGCGCTCGCAAGCGTTGCCACAGCAGCTAAAGCCGCGGCAATACGTACCGATGATTGTTTGATTACGTTATGCTTCAACAGTCGCATCTCATGCCTCCCTCTGTGCATGATTGGAGTGCTTACGCCGCATGGCAACGATGCCGGTAACAGCCAAAATTATCGCCAGCACTGCGATGCCCGATATCGCAGCTCCTGTTTTCACTACGTTTAAAGTGTTGCCGTTTGTATTGCTGTTGCTTTGATTGTGATGGACTGTTCCGTTTGGCATATTGGTGTTGGCGTTGTTGCTATTGCTGCCATTGCCCTTGTCGCCACCCTTGTTATCGCCGCTTCCGGCATTATTGCCGGACTGATTCTTGTCGGAATCGCCATTGCCTTTTGGCGGTATTGGGGTGGGCGTTTCGCTTGCCTTTAGCGAAATGACCTGGCTGTGCTCAGACAGAATGACGTTATTGGCATCGACGAATGTCACGTTAAGACGTGCATCTATGTTCTTTTGGGATTGCAATACTAGGTTTTGCGCGCCTGCCTGAGTTTTGATGACAGCGGTCACACCAGAAGGTGACGATTTGAACGTTAGCGTCTTATCGGACATTTTTCCGGTTATTCCGGCCGCGGAGACGTTAGTCGCCTCCACGTCCACCCATGCCTGTGCGGTGTTATCCGGTGCTTCGAACGATTGCGGATCGTCAGCGGCATACACCTGTGTACCGGATGCCAAGCAAATGAAAAAAGCAAAAATGATTGATACTGCCGAAATCAGGGAAGACAGTCTGGCCCTACTGGCTTTCCCCCTTCGTGCTGTCAAAATACTCCATTGAAACGTGCACATCGCCGAGCTCCTTCTTCTCCTCTGATTCTGTAGTTTGCAACTACTTACTCGGATCTCTCGTGTAGACCCGATCGTATCTATTTATCGATTTAGACACGGAAACAGATGGGCATAAGGAGGATAAGGAGGTGTAAAAATGGCAGAAGTTCATGCGAACGTGAATTCAATAAAGGTTTTGCGACATTTTCTCGAAAATGTCACGCACCCTTGCCGTTGAGCGCAACACCTGCTCCACGCTCATACCCAATTCCTAAATTCCAGCCAATGGGGTGATAAGGAGCTGCGGACGTTTTCTTGCGCATTTTCGGATTCCGACTCTGATATAGAAGTGCATAGCCCGCATCCTATGCACGATTTTCATCCGCCAACATCGTCCCCGTTTTTTCAATCACAATTTCCCGCATTCAACAACCGAAAATCATGCTCAAAAAAACAAGCCAAATTACCAATATATAGAAATCTAACGTTATCAATATAATTGAACATCAAATAGAATTACATCTCCAGCCTTGTTATAAATAGTAGGAGATGTAATTCTCGTCTGAACATCTTTTGTTTTAACTAAAAATCTAAATCACAAAATCAATTTTTATCCTTATCATATCCTTCCAGCAAATCAGCTTTAACATAACCATATATACCATCATCCGAATAGCATTCAACATATTTCTCGTTCTTGTTCATCCATATATCAAACTCAGTATCATTTGTCACCTTCAAAATGGTGCCGGCCTTGATTTCTCTGTAAAAAGGGACCATAGTTGTACCAGAGTTCTCTTCCTTGCTGAAATTCATTAACATTGATTGATTCGGCTTGCAATCTTTCGCTAAGCGATACTCACCAATTGTTCGAGAGTGTTCTTTCGCCCAAGTTATCTGCTGGTTCATAAATTCCGTATTGGTAAAATTAATATATTGCACTGCAGCAAATATCACCGCAACAATGGCCAGAATTCCGCAAAAGACAGAAACAATGCCAGATATACCGCTAATTATCTTAAGCAGACCATTGATAACGCACAGTACAACTATCAAAACAACAGCCGCAACGATTGTCCTAAGTAACGCCCAACCGAACACGCTCATGGTCCGATATGTGTTGTTAATATCAAACGAAATCGTTCTGCCGTCCGATCCCAATATTTCGCGCGTGAAAGTATGAACGCCGTACCCGTCTGTACCCAATACACTCGTCCCCCAGGCTTGAACCGTGACAATAAGCCCCAAGGCACCGTACACAAGTGCTCTAATCCGTGAAACAATTCCCCTCTTCCCCACATAACCTGCTCCCACTCTGAAGGCCAACATCGCAGTACCAATTTCAAGGGGAAGAAAAAGAAGATTTAATATCGGAATCATTCCCACAAGAAAATTACCGATAACCCATACGCCGCCCACAAAGATCAACAGAAGCGCTATAACGACCACTGCAGCAGGAATAACAACATATACGTCCATTCAGCCACATCCTTCTACGAAGTTGCTCAAGAGATATCAGCAAAACACTGACGTCAAGGCTATTACCGATATTCTTCTCGTACACGTGTCTCATGATGAAAGTTGAAAAAGCATGACAAACATAAAAAATATCGATGATGAATCGGCAAATATGCCAGACAAATCCAAGCAATTCCCTCTAACATGCTTGGCTGTCGAGCCATCGGAACCGTCTGAACGCAGCATCCGCTCCATACGCATAACCAATTCCTAAATCCCAGTCAAATGGGACTCCTGAGAATCGAAATAAGCATTGCCGTACACTAAAGAAAACCTCTACATTAACAACGCGATAGAATCAGCGCTCTTCAACAATGCTAATTCCGAGCCAGTCCAAAGCCTTTTGCCTCACCATATTCCAACGCACAGTGACACATGGCTCAATACAATCCGTAAGGTGGCAACACGCAATCATTGCAAGTGCTGCAACTATCGAATAGGTAACGCTACCACTCCTTATGGATACAATAAACGCAACCAATATCGACATACCCTGCATGGATCTGAGCACGAACGCCACAAACAACGGATGACTCCCAATACAGGCAAAAACATAGAGAACCGCCACAACAGCAATCACCACAAACGTCAGCATGTCACGCCGTACGGGGGAAGAGATTGCCCAAGAAGCTATGCCGACACAATGCATTATGCCGATAAGCATGATGATGTTCAGCACCGTGGCACCAAATCTGATATCACGAGGATATTGCCAAGACCATTTTCCGCCAGCATCATTCGAAAACGCCCAGGCACCCCAAGCTGAATGGCATGAACACAGTAATGCAGCAACTACGATTTCAATGATCGTCTGCTGCAATGGCTCGTTTCCCAATGCAAACACATCAACTCCAGCCAAGCGTAGAAAAGCATCCTGCGTTCTGACAGCAGCAATGTTGCCGGAAAAACATGATGCGGCAAATCCCCACATCATCTGAGCAGCCGACAACACCGTAAGAATCGTCATCGACACGTAAGCAAATGGTCTTACAGCATTTCGCATCTTGTTCATTGCCTCAACCTCATCTGGGATTACTGCTTGCTCATGGCCTTGCAGAATCCATTGTTGTGAAAAAATCCGCCCGTTTTCGGAAGTTCATGCGAACATCAAAAAGTCATGATAAACGTTGCCCGACATTCGTTTATCTATCGATCTTTCCCACTAATCTTGAGGCTGTGACTGCGGAAATATTCATCTATGAGGACGCTGCTTCGGATGCGCGGGCGCTGAGCGACACCATCGAAACCGTAGCCGAAAATAGGCAGATAACCGTAAATGTCACAATATTCAATCATTCAAGCGATCTGCTTCAAGCCGTGGAGAACCATGAGCCGGACCTGCTGTTCATGGATATCGATGCAGGGCAGAACGAACCCGATGGCATCAGCCTTGCCAAGCAAATCCGAATCTGGAGCACCGATCTTCCCATCGTTTTCGTGACCTGCATGCAGGAATGGGCGCTCCTCGGCTATGAGGTACAGGCTCTGCATTACCTAATCAAACCGGCCACCACACAAGAAGTGGATGTCTGCTTCAACCGCTTGGAAAAACTGACTGGGCGACGCTTGAAGAAACGTCGATTCATCTCAGTCATTTCCGACTACAAGACGCTGCGGATTCCGGTCGACGCCATTCAATACGCCGAAGTCAAAAGTAACACCGTCACCATTCATCTTCCCGGACGCTCCATACCGTCTAACACATCCATGACGTCGCTCGAGCAACAGGTCGGAGATGCGCTGCTCCGATGCCACCGCAGCTACCTGATCAATCCGAAGTTTGTAAAACGCATTGACAGCAATGATTTCGTACTCACCACCGGCGAGCGCATCCCCATCCGCATCAACGGCAGAAAAAACACCATATCCCAATACCATGATTGGATCATGCGGCATATGGACAAGGTGGCGGACTAAGCGCCAAGCGCCAGTCGGCAGCGTGCATATATTTCGTGGCTCGTCCACATGCCCCACACGCTACATAGGCAAACTCACACGAACAGTAAACACATGTCCGTCATGCTTCACCGAACATTCGCCGTGCAGACGTTGCGCCGTCAAACGCACCGATTCGAGTCCCATGCCCATACCATTGTGTTTGGTTGAGAAGAACCTGCCATTCCGCTCGTCGATCAAGCCGTCATAACTGTTCCGCACCTGAATCATGCAGACGCCCGGAACCTTGCCGATCCGCAAATCCGCATATCGTTCGCCTGCGCAACACCCTGCGGCCTGAACCGCGTTCTCCAGCAGGTTGCCAAGAACAACCGTCAGATCGACCGACTTGGCAAAGTGGTCCACTGGAGTCTCGATTCGTGACGTGAACCGGACCCCAGCGCGTTCCGCCTCATACGCGTAATACTGCAACAGTGCATCCAATTCCGGATTACTGGCAAGACGGTACCGCGTACTTGGAGGAACGGTTCGTACCATCTTGGCGATGTAATCACGCAATTCGCCAAGCTCGTTCTTCTCAGCCAGCACCGACAGCACCGCAAGCTCATGACGAAAATCATGCCGTAGCCGCCGTTCGGCATCACTATGCTCCCGGTAGATACGGTAAGCGCGTTCATGCAATTCATATTGGCGATTGACGATACTCAGCTCATTCCGTTGACGTTGGACGAGAATGATTTTGGCAATGATAAGATACGTTCCAAGTTTCGTTATGAACAACAGCATCAGCATCATAAAATTAGCCGGCTTCGCAGTGCTGATGTATTCAGGTTCAGGCGTGCCGAATCGCATCCACAATGCGATGGCGCTGAATCCAGCCGGAACCAACCACAAGTACCGCCAGATATAATCCGCATCCTCAACATCGAACAAATCCAGCAACGTTCTTCCGAAGAATACGAATAGTACGCAGATCAGTGCAATCCCAACCAGCAAGACCGTGAGCAAATATCGCCAATCATACCCCCCCCCAGGAAACAGATGACGATCGACGGCGTTGCCCATGACGGTAACCGTGCCCGACAGGTTCATGAACAACATCAGAACAAACACAATCTTGCGCCAAGAATCACGAATCAAACCGATCACAGGAAATCCCCATAACACCGGCAACAGTATCGCCATCAACGCCATGTACGCGTTGTCATCGACATGGCCATAGCGCAATGAGCCGGCTACCACCTGAATCACCACAAGCAATGCGCATACAGCAACGGTGGCGCGTACGCCTAAGCGGAGGCGTTTGCGGAACAGCGTCAGCGTGAATGCCATGCCGGGCAGACAATCAAGCAACGCGAATATCCCGGCCCCGCATACGCCCACATTCATTTACCTGATCCCCTTACCTCAATCCATGTCGAATCTCTTCCGGCGCTCTCAAACCTCCATCACTTTACATGCACCCTTCGTCTCCTCCGTCCGGCAAATATCCGCAAAACCATCGTGCACACCATCTTTGAAAAACATGACCCGCACGTCAGGCCGACCCGTATAATAAGATGCGCTGTCAAGCCAATGTGTGGCAAACCGGCAATGTTCCACGTCTCGGCGTCGTATGGGAAGTCATACGAACGATAGGACACCACAAGGAACGTCGGGGGCATTGGACGAACGGGGGCTGGGCCCTTCGTATCGTTTTCTGCCCGAACTCCGTCCGCAGCATCAATCCCTAGAAAACGGTAAAGCAACAGGATTCAAGGGAAATCGCAAGGAATGAAGAAGACAGTCCTCCACAAAGCAATCGCACTTCTCGGCGCAATCACCATGCTTGCCGGCGTCGCCGCATGTGGGCACAGCAACAATGCCGACGAATCGGGAAATGGTCTAAAAAAAGTGACGTTCATGCTGTCATGGGCGCCAGACACCAACCACATCGGCGTCTACGTGGCGAAGAACAAGGGGTACTTCAAGCAGGTCGGCCTTGATGTGGACATCGTGGCGGTGGCACAGGCCGGCGCCGAACAGGCGGTGAACAACGGCCAGGCCGATTTCGCGCTGTCGAATCTGACCAACGTGGGCATGTACACCACCAAGGGCGCGAAGATCAAACAGGTTATGCAGGTGCAGCAGAAGCCGAGCGCCATCTGGTGTTCGCTCGCCTCGAACAAGGCGATCACATCCCCGAAGGATTTCGATGGCAAGACCTTCGCCACGTTCGGCTCGAACGAATCCGACGCGGTGATCCGCCGCATGATCCAGACGGACGGCGGCAAAGGCACGTTCGACAAAGTGACCGTGGGCACATCCACATTCCAGACGCTGTCCAGCGGCAAAGCCGATTTTGGCGGGTTCTACGCCACTTGGGAAGGGGTGCAGGCCGATATGTACGGCCCGAAGCTCAACTGCTTCACCGAGCCGGATTATGGCGTGCCAGGCAACGCCGACACCATCGGCATTATCACCAGCGACAAGACCATATCCTCCAATCCGGCTCTCGTAAGGAAGTTCGTGCAGGCCACCAAGAAGGGGTATGAATACGCCTACTCGCATCCCGATGATGCGGCCGCGATTCTCGTCAAAGAAGCCCCCGACGCGAATCTCAAGCTCGCTTTCGTCAAGAAGAGCATGAAGACCATCGTGGACGGCCAGTATTGGGGCGATCCGGCGAAGATCAAGGATGGCTCGTTCGTGTTCGGCACGAACGACACCAAGGGCGCGCAACAGTATTTCGATTTTCTCGCCAAAGAGGACGCCTACACCGATTCGCATGGCAAGACAGTACACACCGTGCCGGTGGCCAAGAACATCTCGACCGACGAATTCCTGAAGTGAGTCTGATGTCCGTCAAACGCAAGCTGATTCTCGATGTCGATACCGGCATCGACGACGCGCTGGCTCTGGCGTATGTCTCCACGTTCGACGACGTCGAGTTGCTGGGATCCATCGGCACCTATGGCAACGTGACAGCCGATACGGCCGTGCGGAACACGCGATATGTGCTGGATTGGCTGGGATTGCGGCATGTGCCGGTTCTCGCGGGCTCCACGCATCCATCATGGGCCGATTCCTTCATCGCGGACGCGGGATGCGCGCAATTCCATGGAACGGACGGCCTGGGTGGATTCGGGCCGGCAGCGGACCCGTCTACATCCGATTCGGCGGGAGCGTTCACGCTAACATCGCGTAGGCTGATTTCCGTAGGCGGTTACAACGTGCACGACCGCCATGCGAATCCTTCCACCGATTCGCTCACGCTTTCATTCACCGCATGCGACCGTACAGAAAGCACGCCTGCCTCGCCGGAAGGCGTACGATTCATCATCGACATGGTCCGCCGGTACGGCAGGGACGTCACAGTGGTGGCGACCGGACCGCTGAGCGACATCGACGCGGCGCTCACCGCAGCGCCGGATATCGCGGACGGATTACGGCTGGTGATGATGGGAGGGACGCTCACCCAAGAGGGAAACTGCTGGGATGCGACCGCCGAAACGAACATCATCCAGGATCCGGAAGCGGCGGATCGTGTGTTCCATTCCGGCGCGGACGTGACCATGGTAGGACTGGACGTCACACACCAGTGTCTGCTGGGAAGCGACGCGACCGCACAGTGGCGCCAGCAGGCTGCGCCGACCGGCGTACGGACGTTCCTTGCCGATATCGCCGATTTCTCGATCGCAGCGAATCTTCATGCGGATGCGCGTCTCTTCTCGGCAGGCATGCCATTGCATGATCCCCTTGCCGCGGCCGTCGCATTGGATCCAAGTTTGGTGGAATGCTTCGATCTGCCGATGAAGGTCGAGACGCAAACGGGCGATTTCCACGGCACACGCGGCCGCACCGTCGGCGATCCGGCCGGCCTCATCGACCCGGCCGTGCCCCGCGTACACGTCGCACTGACCGTCGATCATAACCGTTTCGTGGCCGACTTCACCCGTAGAACCGCCGGCATCCGGCGTTGATGTGTGTTGTTTTGGACGAAATCCGGTTTGATTTCGTCCAAAACAACACACATCAACGCCGCGGCACACGTGCCTGCTCCAATCGATATGCCAAAACCTGGGCGTTGTCCAAATCCCTGTAGAACATGCGCACCATATCTACACCGCGCCTACTTAGGCACTGCTGTCGATCGCGTTCATCATCGACGACCTGCCGAATGGTCCGCCCCGCAGTCATCAACGGATCCACGTACTTCTGAACCCCGTCGAACTCCCCCGCGATCAGGGTGCCGTCATCTCGTTCCCAGAGAAAATCCACCCGATGCACACGGCCTGGATGGCTCAGGCAGGGGAACTCGACCTGAACCCTATGCACAGGAAACCCCAATTCGTCCAAAACGGCACGGCACTCCGACTCACCACCGTTTTCAACCCTTCCATCACCTTGGGCAAGTACGGCACGAATGCGTTCCCTGTCACGAAGCATGGGAATCGCATCCACATATTCCAACATCTGCTCCACGGTGGTTTTCCCCTGCCGCAAAGCGGAATCAATCGGCGCCATCGCATAGCGACGCGGCATCATCGCAGCGCAATCGACAAGCGTACGAAGGATAGAGGTCACGCGCGCACCATCCACAGCCACCGTTTCCGCATCATCCAACACATGGAACCTCACATACCTCTGATTCCTCGGACGGCTGTTTCTGCCAACCGCGACATGAATCGGATGCAACTGCCGGTACGAGCAATCCAAACCATGCATGACCGCCGCGCTCGCGCCGCAGAACGCCCATCGCTCATGCCATTGGGATAGCGAACGGAGAATGTGCCGAAGCCGCTCATGCGGGTCGAGCCGATCCCAATATTCCTTGCCTGCATACAGACCACGATGCACCCGGACAATGCTCCCCTGCTTGACTCGACGTACGACCACCTTGATGTCCGTATCCCAGAAAGGACGCATGCAACACCGATCCCGCTGCGCCTTCGCAATCAGGAGATTCAGAGAACAATGAGTTTCCTTTTCGCCCATCCGTGCAGTTTAGCGGATGTTGGGGAAAAAGGAAAATGTGTGCTTATTCGGACGAAAACCGGTCTGTTTTCGTCCGAATAAGCACACATTGACGGGAACAAATACCCCCTACTTCTTCACGCCACCGAAACGACGATCGCGGTGGATGTAGTGGTCGATAGAACGCCACAGCACCTCACGGCCGCAATCCGGGAACAGTTCCGGCACGAAATCAAGTTCCGCGTAGGCGGCTTCCCACGGCAGGAAGTTGGAGGTACGCTGCTCGCCGGACGTGCGGATCACCAGATCGCAGTCGGGAATATCCGGGTTGTACAGGTGCTCAGCAATCATCTTCTCCGTCACGCGATCGCCAGAGATCTTGCCGTCACGAACCTCGCGTGCAATCGCTGCGCACGCGTCCGCGATTTCGGCGCGACCACCATAGTTCAGGCAGAACACCACATCGATGGTCTTGTTGTTCTTCGTCTTCTCCTGTGCCACTTCCAGCTCGTCGATCACGGACTTCCACAGCTTCGGCCGGCGGCCCGACCAGCGCACGCGCACGCCCCACTCGTTCATCTGATCGACGCGACGGTGGATGATGTCACGCGAGAAGCCCATAAGGAAACGCACCTCCTGCGGTGAACGCTTCCAATTCTCCGTAGAGAACGTGTATAGGGACAGGTACCGTACGCCCGCTTCGATGGCACCTGCGATGGTATCGAACACCACCGGTTCGGCCGCCTGATGGCCGTCGGTGCGGATGAGTCCGCGCTGCTGTGCCCAACGGCCGTTGCCGTCCATGATCACGCCCACATGTCGCGGAACCTTGTTCTTGGGAAAATCGGGAATGATCGACGGATCGGAAAATGGTGCCGCCGGAATGTCAAGGGATTTGTAATCCACGTTCTCAAAAGCCATACCCGCTAATCTAGCAAGTGCATGGAACGAATCGGCCGCTCCAGATAGTATTCGCCCCATTCTTCCACTATTTGGTGGGTTTCCCGTTGAATCGACGCGGCCGCCGGAACACCGTCCAGCTCCCCCCAATCGCCATCGACAAGCGCCGAAAGCCGGCAAATCGCATCCCACGACACCGCTTCCGATTCGGGGGTATGGTCGGCGGCGCACATCAGGCCGCCGGCGGGAATCGAAAAATACCAGGACAGCGTGGACGAAATCGGCTCGCCGCACACCACGCAGACGCGCAGACGGGGTGTCCAACCAGCGATCGCCAGTGCGCGCAGCACGTACGAATCGCCAATCGTGGATGGCTCGTGCGCATGTTTGGCAAGCGCGTTCAACGCGCCCAATACAAGCCGGTATTGTGCGACCGCAGGCTCCTTTTCCGTGGCGACCAGATTGTCGGCGGTTTCGCAGATCACGTTCGCCGCCGTATACGCTTGAAAATCGGCGCAAATCGGCCCTGCATACGCGGCGATCGATTCGGCTTGGGACACGACGTCGAGTGAACGACCTTCCGCAATGAGCAGCGCCACGCGCATGAACGGTTCGAGTCGGCCTCCGAAACGCGATTTGGTACGGCGCACGCCTTTCGCGACGGCGCGTACTTTGCCATGGTCACGTGTGAGCAAGGTGAGTATGCGGTCGGCTTCGCCGAGTTTGGCGGTGCGCAGCACCACGCCTTCGTCTTGATACAGCGGCATCGCACCTCCTTTTCTTGCCGTTCATCGCATCCTGTTATGCATACGCTCGCCGCACGTGCGCGTTCCGAGATACATTCGCCCCGTCAGTAGATGAACAGCCCCCAGAACGCGAACACCAGCAATACGCAGAACATGGCGGCCACGGTCAGCCAGAACATCACGCGTCCGAACCGCGTGGAAGCCAGCACCGGCTGCCGTCCGCTGACGATTTCGCCGATAGCACCCTTACGTGGCGGCCACTGCGCGATGCCTCGATGGGTTGCCTCTTCGATCAGCCGCATAAACACGCGGGACCATGCCCACACCACGGCGACGCACACGATCTGGATCACCGGCCAGCTCCAATACATCACGCCCGGATTCTCCACTGGGGCACTGCCCCATGCCAGTTTGACCACACCCATGATCACATCGCCAAGGCCGGCGCAGAACAGCACGAACGTGGCCATAGTGGCGATAGTCAACGTGACCAGCGAGTTTTTGAACCCTTGCGCAAGCCCCAGCCGATACCGTCGTCCGTGGGCACGCGCCCAGATCTTACGCATCAGCACGGCGAGCCACAGCACGCCTGCGGCAAGCAGCAGCACCAGCATGCTGGCATGCAACGCGACCAGGTAGATGGTCAGGCCGCGATTGGCTTTGAGGTCCAATGGCACTGCGATTGACTGGTACATTCTGGTGCCGGCCACGCGTTCGCTGGTCTGTTTGAGTCCGTGCGTGGTGCCGACGGCCCAGTCGACCACATCGTCCACGTACGCGTCGGCGAACGGGGTTCCGGAATTGGCTTCGTCGCCGAGCCTCAGCACATGGTTGGCGATAGGGTACGTGCGTATGGTGACGTCCCAGTTGCCGGCCTGGTGAGCCAGATCGACGATTTTCTCCGTGCCTTCCACCTGCGCGGTCATGACGTCTTTCGTGCCATATGCCACCAATGTCGGAATGGCATACGCTTTCGGCGTCAACGTGTCGATGTCGAGGTTGGTGAGTCCGAACAGGGACGCGTCGATATTGAATACGCGGCGGACGATCGACTGGTAGCCGTCATGCGCGCCGACGAGCGCGAAGTCCTGTGCGGCGAGGAAGCCCAGCGAATACCGCGGCTCGTAGACCATCGGACTGAGCAGCACCTGAAAAGCGACGTCCGGATCGCGCTGCAGCAGATACGATGAGATCCATGTGCTTTCGGAAGTGGCGTAGATGCCCACTTTGGAGGCGTCCACCGTATCCATTTTCCGCAGGAGGTTGATGACCTGGTCGTAGATGGCGGCGGAACCCGGGTAGTCGCGATTGGCGTCGTTGGTGGACCAGACCGGCTTGTCAAGCACCGCCGTCACGAATCCCGCCGAAGACAGGTCGGAGGCCATGTCGCCGAAGGAATTGTCGCAGGTGCCATAGCCGGCGCCGTGCATGAAAACCACACCGGGACGTCCGTTCCCAGCCCCTTTCGGTTTGCGGATCAGCACTTTGATGTTCTGTATCTCACCGGTGGAAGGCCGTTTCGCTTTGATGGTGACGTACCGTTTCGCCACCTCGTAATCGCCTTTTTTCGCCAGTTTTTCGCCGGATGGATTGGCGAAGGTCACGGCGGTGTTGGCGTCAAGCGTTTCGATGGTCTGCTCGGTCGGCTCGTAGTTCCATGTGGATGCCGTCAGATTGGCCACGGACACCAGAATGCCCAGCAGCATGATGAAAATAGGCAGGTTGACCATGAGTCGCCGCCCGCGCGTCCACGGTTGATGTTGCGGTTGCGGACGCGCGGGCGATGAAGCCGATTCTTGCCGTAATGATTGGCTGGCGGCTGATGATTGACGTTCCTGCTCTGACACGCCGCTCATTCTACCGGCCTTTGCTGAGAAGCCTGCGATTGCATGCTACCGACGGCACGCTGGAACATGGCTTTCAGCAGTTGCCGTTTTGCGTCACCGGCACGACCACCGGACCGGTGGCGGTGGCAGGCAACTGGCCGTCGGCCTCCATCTGCGCGGCGATCTCCTGCGCCTTGGCGAGCAGGGTTTCCACGATCTGGTCTTCCGGCACGGTCTGGATGACCTTGCCCTTGATGAAAATCTGCCCCTTGCCGTTGCCGGAGGCCACGCCCAAATCGGCTTCGCGAGCCTCGCCCGGACCGTTGACGATGCAGCCCATGACGGCCACGCGAATCGGCGCGGTCACGTCCTTCAACCCTTCGGTCACCGCGTTGGCCAGCTGAATCACGTCCACCTGGGAACGGCCGCAGGACGGGCAGGAGATGATGTCGAACTTACGCGGGCGCAATCCCATGTATTCCAGCAGCTTGCAGCCCACCTTCACTTCCTCCACGGGAGGCGCGGACAGTGAAACGCGGATCGTATCGCCGATGCCTTCGGCCAGCAGCGCGCCGAATGCCAGGCAGCTTTTGATTGTGCCCTGCCAGGTCGGGCCGGCTTCGGTGACGCCCAAATGCAGCGGCCAATCGCCCTTGGAAGCCAACAGACGGTACGTCTGCACCATGGTGACCACATCATGGTGCTTGACGGAAATCTTGAAATCGTGGAAGCCAACGTCTTCGAACATGCGCGCTTCCTTCATCGCGGACGCCACCAGCGCCTCCGGTGTCGGGCCGCCGTATTTGGCGTACAGCTCCTTATCGAGCGAACCGGCGTTCACGCCGATGCGCAGGGAAATGCCCGCATCCGTGGCGGCCTTGCAGATCGAAGGGCCGACCTCGTCGAATTTGCGAATGTTGCCGGGGTTCACGCGCACGGCCGCGCAGCCGGCGTCGATGGCCTGGAACACGTACTTGCTTTGGAAGTGGATGTCGGCAATCACCGGAATCGGCGATTTTTTGACGATTTCCGGCAATGCGTCGGCATCATCCTGGCTTGGCACGGCCACACGCACGATATCGCAGCCGGCCGCGGTCAGTTCCGCGATCTGCTGCAGGGTGGCCGGCACGTCAGCCGTCAGCGTATTGGTCATGGATTGCACTGAAATCGGCGCTCCCCCGCCGACCGGCACCGGGCCGACCATGATGCGGCGGGACTTGCGGCGCGGATGCAGCGGGCTTTCGCTGATGGCCGCGTCACCGGTTTTGCGGAACGGTTTTTCGATTTCTGGCATACGTGATCCTTGCATGTGCGAGGCGCGTTATGCGCCCCGCGATGGTTCTTACGATTGCTTGTGCTCTTTACTTGTTTATCAGCTTGTCGGCGCGGGCGCGAGCCTCCTGCTCGAGTCGGCTCATTTCCTCCACGGAAGCGAACAGCGGGTTGCCGCGCAGTTCGGCGTCCATCTCGTCAAGCACTTCGCGCACGGTGTCGACGATGCCGAGGTATGGCAGACGGTGTTCGAGGAACGCGTGGACGGCCTGCTCGTTGGCCGCGTTGAGCACGGCCGTATGCTTTTCGGACGATTCGAGGCAGTGCCGGGCCAGGTTCACCGCGGGGAACGCCTCGTTGTCGAGCGGCTCGAACGTCCACGTGGCCGCCTTCGTCCAATCGCATGCGGCGGCGACGTTTCCGAGACGTTCCGGCGCGGACAGGCCGAGGGCGATCGGCAGGCGCATGTCCGGCGGCGAAGCCTGCGCGATGGTGGCGCCGTCGCGGAATTCCACCATGGAATGCACGATGGATTGCGGATGCACGGTCACGTCGATGCGGCTCGGCGGCACGTCGAACAGTCGGCTTGCTTCGATGACTTCAAGACCTTTGTTCATCAGCGTGGACGAGTTGATGGTCACGACCGGCCCCATGTTCCATGTGGGGTGGTTCAAGGCCTGTTCCGGCGTGATGTCGGTCATTTGGTCGCGCTTCCAGCCGCGGAACGGACCGCCGGACGCGGTGACGACGAGCTTGGACACTTCGCCGTGCGTGCCGGAACGCAACGACTGCCAGATGGCGGAATGTTCGGAATCGACCGGATTGATCTGCTTGTCGCGTACCTGCGCGCTAAACAGCAGGTGTCCGCCGGCCACCACGGATTCCTTGTTGGCCAATGCCAGCTGGGAGCCTGCCTGCAGTGCCGCGATGGACGGTTCGAGGCCGATGGAGCCGGTGATGCCGTTAAGCACCACGTCGGCGCCGGAGCCTGCCATGGCGATCACCGCGTCAGGGCCGGCTGTGATGTTGACGTTGCCTGCGCCGGCCTGTTCCAACGCCTCACGTAGCGCGGGGACGGCTTCCTTGTAGAAGATCGCGACGGTTGGCACGTGGAATTTCGCCGCCTGCTGCGCAAGCAGTTCGACATGTGCTCCGCCCGCGGCGAGACCCGTCACGGTGAAGCGGTCGAGATGACGTGAGATGACGTCAAGGCCTTGGGTGCCGATGGATCCGGTGGAGCCCAGAATTACTACGGTTGATGGTTGCATGGGTTATGCGCTGCTCTCCGTATGATATGCCGATGTTCCGGCATTGGTTGGGACTATGTAAGTTGGGACTGTGTAGTCGAGGCTGTGTAGTCGAGGCTGTGTAGTTGGGATTGTGTAAACGCGAGAACAGGCTGACGATTCCGCCAGCCTGTTTATTACCGTTGGTTCACTCGAAGGACGGGAACGACAGATCCGGAATATCGAGATTGTCGTCGTTGCCCGACGCCGGGAAAATCGACCTGAAAGCCGGGCTTGGTTCCGGCTTTTTGTCCTCCTGCTGCTTGTCCGCATCGGATTCGGCGGACGGTTCAGTTGCCGGGGCAACTGCCGGTTCTACGGCAGGTTCAGCCGGAACGGACGGTTCAGGCGTGAAGGATGGCGGCACCGAGGCTGCGAGGGAGCTCAGGCTCGTCGAACCGGTGGTGACCTGAGGCAAGTCGGACGCGGACAGGCTCGGAACCTGCGGCGTGAACGTGTTTTCCGTCTGGTTCGTCTCATTGATGGTGTGAGCCAGATGCGCCAACGCGGCCAAAGACGGATCCTGCTGTGGCTCGGGTTCAACCGGAGCCGGCGGGAATGCCGGAGCGGCCGGAGCCTGCGAATCGGTCGCGGTCGGAGCCGGAGCCTTTGGCGCGGCATCTTCCATCGCATCATCGGCAAGCGGATCGAACGCCTGGGTCTCTTCAACGGCGCTCGGCGCGGAAGAAGCGGAATCGGTCTGCGGCTGGAACACCGGAGGAACCACCGGAACCGCATGCGGAGTGTTCGTCGGCGTGGCAGGCACGCTCACCGGGGAGGTGACCGCGGACGTGAAGATCTCATGCTCGGCCTTGTTCAGCGCGTCGAAGGAATCCTCTTCGCTCGGCGTGACGGTTGGCACAGTAGGAGGAACCGGAGCAGCCGGAACCGTGGCGGAAGGAGCTGCGAACAGCGGTGCGATCATCTGGGTTTCGCCAGCTGCGGAATCACTGGAAGCCGGGGCAACGGACGGTGCGGCCGCGACCATCGCCTCTTCGGAGGGTTCGCCGACGAAATCCGCGACGCGCGCATACGATTCGAGTCGGGTCAGCAACTGCGCGCAGGCGGCCAGATAGTAATCCACCTGACGTTCGTCGTATCCCCTCTTGCCTTTGCGCTGAGTGAAGATCACGTTGCTCAAGGTCTGGGAATTCGTGTCGGCGATCGCCTTGGCGTCCGCTTCACTGACTTCCTCGACACCCAGCTCGCCGGCGGCTTTCGTCAGGCACTTGTCGATCACGCTGTCGACCTGCTTGCGGTCGTAGCTCGGATTCTTGCCCTCGCCCGGCTTGAACCGTTGGCCGTGCTCGCGTTCGGCATGCGCGTCGAGCTTCTTGAACAGGTCCTCGGTCTGCGCCTTCCATGCCACACGGCCATGCTGGGAGATTTCCCACGTGGTCTGCTTGTCGACCACGGCACGTTCCAGACGGGCAAGCGCGGCATCCACTTGGGCGATCACATAGCCGCCCTTGACCAGTTCGAAGGAGACGTTCTGAATATCATGCTGGGTGAGTTGCGCGCCCTCACCTTCATACAGCATGTGCGCACGTTCAAGGAAAGCATCCACCTGTTCCGCATCGTAGCCCCACTTTCGCTTCGCGGCATGAGCGATTCCCGATGCGTTCTTCTCGGTTTCAGGTTCCTGTGCCATTGGCGTTCGACCTCCTGCTACACGTATTAACGTCACTACTTTACGTGATTGATTCGACGCAGACGCCGCAAAAGATGAAAATTCAGTGAATCGACACGTGCGGCTCATGGCCCACACGGCGGTTTCGTACCGATCAAGCGGCATCATATCCGCCATGCCGACACACGAGTGCGGCTCATCGCGCGGATACGGTACAGTAGTTCGTTGCGGGCGATTAGCTCAGTTGGTTAGAGCGCCACCTTTACACGGTGGATGTCGGGGGTTCGAATCCCTCATCGCCCACTTTTCGCAACGCCGTGAAAAATCAAGGAATCGCATATCATCCCGCGTAATATCAACGCGCGCACCCGTGTTTTGTCCACATTCCGCCCACGTTTTGTTTGTGTTTTGCCGGAAAGTCCACGTAATAGCGAAATCCCCCAAACCCAATGGACCCGGGGGATTTTCGTATACGCGAGAAAATCGCGAAAAGTCTTGGTTTACTTGCCCTTGCCGAACGCGCGCAGGTGAATACCGTTCCAATCGGAGCTGACGGTCAGCGGAGTGGCGGCATTCATGCCGGCGGTCTTGGCCGCGGACTGCACGGTGCTGGAGCTTGCGGCACCCGGACGTCCCGGCTTCGGGGTGAGCACCCACAGCGGGCCGTCATCGCCGAGAACCGCATAGGCGTCGACAATGGTGTCGGCCAGTTCGTCCTCGTCATCGCCATCACGCCACCAGATGATCACACCGTCGACTGCGGAGTCATAATCCTCGTCGACCAGCTCCTCACCGGTCAGTTCCTCGATCTTGGCGCGGATCGAGTCATCCACATCATCGTCCCACAGCCATTCCTGTACCAGGTCGCCGGCGTGGAAACCGAATTCTTCAGCGTTATCAGATGCCGTTTGATTCACGTTCGTCAATATACCAACACTGCTCGAACATATACGTTACGAACGCCGGAATCGCCCACTTTTCGAGATGAAACGGCGATTTCCGCCTGTATCACGCCTATCTCCTTCCGCCGCACGCTCATTGCTTGACGGTGCATTGCGGCAGTGAACCGCCTTTACCATCGCGGATGGCGACCAGCGCGTCGTACGCCTCGTCCAACGTGCCCACCTTCACCACGTGGAGGCCCTGTGGCACGTGCCCGACCACGTCGGAGCAGTTGGATTCCGGGGCAAGGAACCACGTGGCCCCGTCACGCTTCGCGCCGATCATCTTCAACCGGATGCCGCCGATCGCGCCAACCTTGCCTTTGGCGTTCATCGTGCCGGTACCCGCGATGGTCTTCCCGCCGGAAAGCTGCTCTCCGGTCACCTTGTCGATCAGACCGAGCGTGTACATCATGCCCGCGGACGGGCCGCCGATGTCGTCGACGTGCATGGACACCTTCATACCGGACACGTCATAACCGTGCGCCTTGAGGAACCGCTTCGCGGCCGTGGCCGCGGCGCTCTGCGATGAGGACATCTCCTTGTTGCTTTCCTTCGCATAGTCCTTGGCGCTTTGTCCGACGGGGAACACGGCCTCCTGCGGAATCACCGTGGCCTTCGGATTGGCCCATGCCAGCAACGCCTGCGCGTTGGTCACAGGATATCCGGGAACGCCTGAGGCGTTGACGGTGACGAGCAGTAGTTTGCCGGAGTCCTTATGCGTCTTCACGCCGGACACGTCGATGACCTGCTTGCCTTCGACTTTTCCGAGCACGTCCTGGGTCGGTCCCGGCTCCTGCACCACGTACGCGCTGGGCGCAATAAGCACCAGCACGCAGAGCACGGCCACAATCGGTCCGGCGAGATATCGCCAAGGGCGAACATCGAACCACCGTCCGACCTGACGCCAACGTCGTCTGATACGTGGCAGAAGGCCTTGAGACGACCCGTTACGTGTGCTTTTGGCGTGAACTCGCTGTGTTTCCTGCATATCGGCCATGCCTCCCATACTATGGAAGGCAACGAACTTAACAATCGCGTGGAACAAAGGCAGGAAACGGTATGGATGAGAATGCGATCCGCCAGTGGCTTATCGATTGCTTCGGACCGATTCAGGGCGAGATGGCATGGAACCAGCTTTCCAACATGCCGGAAGCCGTACGCGACCAGCTGATGAGTCAGGATCCGAGCACGCTGCCCAAGCCCGAAGAGGTCAAGTCCATGATGCAGGCGTTCACCGCCGGCGGACTCAACACCATGGGAGATATGCAGCAGGCCGTGGAACAGGGGCCGATCAACATCAAACTGGCGAAATCGCTCGCGTTGCAGCAGGCGAATGGTGCCGGATCGGACAGCAGCGTGAACGCCGAAACCGGCGAAATCGCAAGACGTGCCATCAGCGAGGCGAACCTGTGGCTTGATACCGCTTGCGAGTTCAACCCGGCGCAAGGCGAGACGCAGCTGCTCACCCGCGCCGGCTGGGTGGAGGACACAATCGACGCGTGGGCGCAGTTCGCCTCCCCCGTGGCCGAATCGATGAACGACGCTCTGGCTTCGATTCTGTCGCAGCGTTTCGGCGACGGCGAAATACAGACCGAGATTTCCGGGGTTTTCGCAGGCCCCATCGAAATTCCGATTCCGGACGAGATGAAGAATCCGGCGAAGCTGATGCGATTCGTCGGCAACACGTCGTTCGCCATGCAGTTGGGGCGTGCCGCCGGCGACCTGTCCCATGAGGTGCGCGGCAGCTTCGATCAGGGCATCGCGCTGCTGAAGAATCCCGCCGGCGGACTGATCGTGCAGAACGTGACCGAATACGCGAAGTCGCTGGATATCGACGTGAACGAAGTGATGGGCTATCTTGCGCTGCAGGAGCTTGCGCATGCCAGGCTGTTCGCCTCCGTGCCGTGGCTAATGCCCCGCTTCGAGGCGCTGCTGGGCAAATACGCGCGTGGCATCACCATCGACATGGATGCCATGGAGGAGCAGATCCGTGAGGCGGAGTCCATCGATCCGGATTCCATGGCCAGCGCGGTGAACATCACCAAGGTGGCGTTCCCGGACACTCCGGAGCAGAAGCAGGCCATGAAGGCGTTGGAGAATCTGCTTGCCTTGGTGGAGGGCTGGGTGGATGCCGTCGTGTGGCGTGCGGGCATGGCGCATATTCCGCATATCGAACAGCTTCGTGAGATGTTGCGCCGCGAACGCGCCATCGGAGGCCCTGCGGAACGCACGTTCGAAAGCCTGATGGGCATGCAATTGCGCCCCAAGCGCATGCGTGAGGCGGCCGCGCTGTGGGAAAGCATCGGCGCGCAGGAAGGCCCCGAGGCGCGCGACGCGAAATGGTCGCATCCGGATCTGCTGCCGCAACTGCCGGACGAGCAGTCCGAGGATAGCTCCAACGAAGAGAACGGCGCCGCATCCGCCACTACCGGTACGGAACAGACCACGGCGCAACAGGATATTCCGGACAGCATCGATTGGGATGCCGAACTGTCCAAGCTGCTCGACGAGGAAGAGCACAAGGGCGATGACGCCGACAGCACGAACGACGCCGACGGCACAGATGACGCCGGCGATACGAACGCTTCCGGCGACCCGCAGTCACCGGAAGAAGCGTGATTTCCTGCGCCCGCGATCGGACCCATCGTCCTCGCGGGCGCGCGCATAGGACACGTCGAGCGTGTCTTCGGCACGCGTGACCGCCACGTACATCAATCGCCGTTCCTCTTCCAGAAGGTCGCCTTCGGGCGGTGAACCGTATGGAATCAGCCCTTCGGAGCACCCGATCAGGAACACGTGTTTGAATTCCAGGCCCTTGGAGGCATGGATGGTGGAGATGGTCACGCCTTTAACGTCGCCGCCTGCGCCAAGTGCTTCCAACATGGCCAAGCGGGTCTGAGCGTCATCCGCGAGCCCGGAGTTCTGCCATCCGCTGTCTCGTTTGACGCGGTAGCGCAGGTGTTGTTCGTCCAGTGCCCGGCAGAGGATTTTCTGCTGCGCGTTGACTCGGGTGAGGATGGCGCAGTCGCCCGGAGATGCTCCCTCGTCCACGAGTCTGCGGATGCGTGCAGCCACGCCCCGGGCTTCTTCGAGATCGCTGTTGTAGACGGTTTGCGCGACTCGGCGGCCTTGGTCTCGCTTGGAGTTGAGTTTGAGATAGTCGGCGCGTTGCGGTGAGACTTCGAGCACGCGGTTGGCGTAGTTGACGATCTGCGGGGTGGAACGGTAGTCGTTGTTGAGTCTGACGTCGGCGGTGAGGGGTCCGAATTCGGAGGCGAAGTTGAGCAGGTTGTAGCTGCTGGCTCCGGCGAACGAGTAGATGGTCTGTGCCGGGTCGCCGACCACGCAGATGTTGCGGTTGTCACCGAGCCATCGGGTGAGCAGCCGATGCTGCAGGGGCGAGACGTCTTGGTATTCGTCGACGGTGAGCCATGTGATGCCGGAGCGGATGTTGGCCGCCACGTCTTCGTCGCTTTCGATGAGGTGGCAGGTGATGAGCAGGATGTCGTCGAAGTCGATTTCGTTGCGATTGGTTTTTTCGGTTTCGTATGCTCTGTAGATGTCCACGAATTGGCTTGGTTCCAGTCCTGCCGGCGGCTGGTGGTGGATGGCCGCGCAGACGCGTTCATAGTCTTCCGGCGCGATGAGCGAGATTTTGCACCAGTTGATTTCGGCTTGCAGGTTGCGCACGGTGTCGTCGTCCACCTGCTGGGTGGTGACTCGGCGTAGGGAATGTTCCACGATTTCGCGCGGATTGCGTGAGATGAACGGCATGGGCCCTTCGCATACGTCTGGCCAGATCCGACGGAGTTGGTGTAGTGCCGCGGAGTGGAAGGTGGCGGCTTTGACGTCGGATGCGACGTCGAGTTGGGATAGTCTGTTGCGCATTTCCGCGGCCGCTTTGACGGAGAAGGTCACGGCGAGCGTGGCGCGCGGATCCCATGCCTTGGTGGCGCATGCGTAGGCGATTCTTCGGGTGACGGTCCGCGTTTTGCCGGCACCTGCGCCGGCGATGATACGGACGGGTCCGCGCACGGCGGTCGCCGCCATGCGCTGCGCATCGTCCAGTCCGTCGAGAATCGCTTCCGCTGTTGCATCCATATGCTCCATTGTGGCAGATTGCGTGACGAGACGGACGCCATCGGCGCGATTAACCGTGAATTCGTGGCAAGTCGCGCCCTTATTAGCCTTCAGTGTGTATTAAGGTTGGAATTGTGACCGAACGAAGCAGATTTATGATGGCCGCCTTGGCGAGCGCGGCGATGCCGAACGCCACCATCGCTGGCACGCGTGACAGCGAGCAGGTCAACGCCACCGACAAGGGGTATGGCATTGATCATGCCGTGGTGCAGGACGCCGCGGGCAAGTTGTATGACACGTTCGCTTCGAACACACCGAAGGGACGCAAGCGTCTCGCTGGTCGCGTGCGTGCCGCGCAGACGTTGATGGGCAACCGCGAGTTGGGCGGATTGGGGTTCGACGTCGATCGCGTTCTGGCGTTCTCCAACGGCGAACAGGAGAGGTCCGTCACAGGAGACGTTTCCGTGATGATCGCCACGCATCATGATGGTCAGGCGCGTCCGCTGACGCTGCTGACGTTGGACGACTGTGCCAGCGTGGGCACCGCGTTGGGCGCGATACACCGTCTTCGTCCGGATTTTCTGCAGGAGGCCGGCTATCCGGTGTTCTCCACGGGGCAGATTCGCGCGCAGCTGACCGCATGGATCAAGCGTTTGCGTCAGGCTGGCCATGTGCCGCAGGAGATCACGACGAGCTGGTCCGACGTTCTTGAAACGGACGGCCTGTGGTCGTTCGCCACTTGTCCGGTGCATGGTGGCCTGTCCGACGGCGATGTGCTGTTCTCGGGCTCGTCGATCACCGCCATCACGAACTGGCAGGATATGCAGGTCAATGATCCGGCGCGTGATTTGGCGTGGATTTTCTCCAAGCTTGACGAGAACCACCGTAATGCGCTGCTCAGCGCGTATGGACGCATGCTGGGCAATCGTCTGGATGATCTGATCATGCTGCGTGCCAACCTGTGGCTGCAGATGGAACAGGTGGGCGATTTCATCAGCGCGTTGAATCAGGCCGATAGCGTCAAGATCATGCAGTTCAAGGCGCAGGTGGAGCGTTTGGCTCACCAGTTGGGTATGCTCACCGCGAAAAACCATAGGCCGAGCGAGACGCGTCAGGACGAGCAGAAGGCCGGCAACCGTCCGCCGAGCACCATCACCGTGGGCACGTTGCTGGACGAATCGGAACGTCGCAGGCAGGCGGCGGCGCAGCAGAATAACGATGCCGACGCGACCGGCGAACGTCATATCGACGCGACCGATATGGATGATGACAGGACCGGCGATTTCGATGTCACCGGCTCCCAGCCCGTCCGTAAGACGAAGCAGATCGTCGATGACGCCACGGAAGCGTTCGATGTGATCGCCGCCGAACATATCGCCTCCGCCGGCATGGTTTCCGGCAGTGCCGATTCGGACGATACGAGCGAACGTGAGGAATCCCCCGTCAGCACGTTCGTTCCGGAGCAGTCCGCGAGGGAGCGTCACGAGTCGTTGCCGTCCAGTTCGACCATTGTGATCAGCACGTTGCAGACCGCCGATGGCAGCGATGACACGAACGAGGAGGAAATTCCTCAAGCCCATAGCGAAGCGGCGACCATGCTCATTCCGCTGCTCGAACGCGATGAGGCCACTATGCAGAAGGCCAAAGCGGAGGTCGACCGGCTGCAGGCCGAGGACGCCACCGATGAGAAACCGCGCGTAGAATAAGCGCATACATTGCAAACGAATTTGCACACGAACACCCTTACAAGGAGCATCATGGATATCGAACTGGGCATTCAGAACGTGGCGCGCACCGTCACCTTCAGCACCGAGCAGAGCGCCGACGAAGTGAACAACGTCATCGCCGAGGCCGTGGAGAATGGCAAGACCATCAACCTGACCGACGACAAGGGCCGTCGCATCGTGGTGCCGGCCGGTTCTCTCGGCTATGCCATCATCGGTTCCGAAACCAAGCACGCCGTCGGCTTCGGCAATCTCTGATCGCCACCAACAAACGCGTTGGACACGTTCCATATGAAAAAGACGTCGGACCATATCAGGTTCGGCGCCTTTTTCATATTCGATTCATGTATCCGGTTCACGCTTGGAAATTCCATATCCGGATTTCATGCGGCATGTGAGCTGCCGACGCGACCGATCAAATCCACACCCCGGCACAAGATTTCGCGTACGGTGTCGTCGTCGGTAAGGTTCTCGCCCAGACCGTTCGGCTTGCCTTTGCCATGCCAGTCCGAGCCGCCGGTCACCAGCAGATCGTGCCGTGCGGCAATCGTCAGCAATCGTTCGCGCTGTTCCGGAGGATTGCCGCGATGCCATGCTTCCAAGCCGTCCAAGCCGTCGGCGATCATCGCGTCAAGCTGCTCGTCGGACAGCAGCCGGCGGTTGCGTTGCGGATCGCCCGCATGCGCGGCGACCACCACACCGCCCGCCCCCTTGACGGCGGCGATGACCTCGTGCGTCGACGGCGACGGCGTGGGAATGTAATACTTGGATTTGGCGCTCACCGCGTCGGCGAACGCGTCGGAACGCGTCTCGTACACGCCCGCCGCGACCAGCGCGTCGGCGATGTGCGGACGGCCGATTGTGGTGCGCTCCCCTTCCTTCACTTGGGCGAGCACATCGTCCCACGTAATCGGGAAATCCTGCGACAGCCGCTCAACCATGCGTTTCGTACGATGTAATCGCGCCGCACGCGTGTTGGCGAACATGCTGGAAATATGCTCGTTGGACGGATCGTATTGGAAGGCGAGCATGTGCACGGACACATCTTCGTCGACGGCGGTGATTTCCGTGCCCAGCAGTAACGGCAAACCGATTTCCTCCGAGGCTTCCGTCGCCTCGCCCCAGCCGGCGGTGGTGTCATGGTCGGCAATCGCCGCACCATGCAAGCCAAGCTTCCTTGCCTGCTCCACCAGCGTGCGCGGCGTCTCCGTACCGTCGGAAAAGACGGTATGGCAATGAATATCCCAACCTTGTGCGGGTGGTTCCGCGTAACTCACGTGACTCATATGACTATCGTAAGCTCGAATCCGCGGTTTTTCGCGTAGACTGAGACATGACAACGTTTGTATTTTGATTTTCCAAGGATTGACGATGAGCGATTTTGAAGGCCAGGCCGCTGTGGACGCAGCCGATGACGAAACGAGCGTCGGCACAGCCGTCGCCATGGACGACGACTGCACGAAGCCGCGCGGGTGGCGTCACGGCGCAACGTGGACGTATCTGATCATGCTGCTCGCTTCGGCGGTGGCATTGCTCGTATCGTTCATTCTGTCGGCGGACACGCTGAAAATGGCACGCAATCCCGGGCAGAAGCTCAACTGCGATGTGAACGCCGTGCTGTCCTGTTCCACGGTGGCCGAATCCTGGCAGGCGGAAATCGTGAAGTTCGCCGGATTGAGCTTCCCGAACGCGTTCTTCGGCATTGCCGCCGAATCGGTGTTCGTGACGATCGCGGTGATCGGACTGGCCAAGATGGCCGTGCCACGTTGGTTCGCGCTGTGCACGTGGCTTGGAGGCCTTGCCGCGTTGGCGTATTCGTATTGGCTGACCACGCAGTCGCTGTTCGTCATCAACGCGATGTGTCCGTGGTGTCTGGTGCTGATGTTCTCCACCACCGTGCAGTTCATGGCGTTGTCGCATGCCACGGTGGCCGTGCAGGATATGCCGTCCGGTCATGCTGGATTGCGCAAGTATTACCGGCTGAATTTCGATCTGATGGTCGATGTGGTGTGGATTGTGGCGTTGATCGTGGTCATTCTCGTCAAGGACGGCCCGATGCTGTTCGCCTGATACGGTTTGCATAGAACCTTTTACGATGAAGGCCGACCCTGCGTGGCCGGCCTTTTGCCTATCCGCTTTTCGTTTGCTGCCGCAGCGGTTACAGCAGTTCGATTTTACCCACGATGGTGGCGCTGCCGGTAAGCTTCACGTCTTCGTCGGTCACGTCAACACGCAAGGTGCCGCCACGTACGGTGATGGTCCAATGGTCGATGCCGGTTTTGGCGCGCAACGTGATGGCGGTGGCACATAGGCCCGTGCCGCACGACAAGGTTTCGCCACAACCGCGTTCGTTGACGCGCATGGTGGCCTCGCCCGCATCGTCGCCTTCGCTTTGCTCGTCGATGCGCACGAACTCCACGTTCTGGTCCGACGGAATCTCGGGCGCGACGACCGGCTTGGTGACCAGATCAAGGTCTTCGACGTTCGGCAGGCTGGCGAATGCGTCCTCAAGAACGGCCACGACGTGCGGATTGCCCATGTCCACGAACGTGCCACGTGCGGAACCGGACGTGCCCGGAATGGTCACTTCGTAACCGTCGACGTCGCCACGCTTCCATGCGCCCATCTCCACCTGGAACACGTCCTTGCCGAGGCCCGGCACATCGCCGAGCGAAGTCAGGATCTTCACGCCGGCGCGGGTGCCGAGATGGAATGGCATGCCGCCCGGCTGGTCGGCGATGCCCTGCCGCTGCGCGAACAGCGTGATCGCACGTGTGCCGTTGCCGCACATCTCGGCCAGCGAGCCGTCAGCGTTGCGGTAGTCCATGAACCAGTCCGCATCGCCCGCCGCGCAATCGGCGATCTGCCTTTCGTTCACATCGGACACCGCCTGCGGATGCGCCAGACGGATCAGGCCGTCGCCGCCGATGCCGAAATGGCGGTCGCACAGGAATCGCACTTCATCGGCGGTCGGCTCGTGCGTACCGTCTTCGTCGAGATACACCACGAAATCGTTGCCGGTGGCGTGCGCTTTGTAAACAATGCTTGGAATGCTCATACCAGTTCACTCTACACGCGGTAGGCTATTGAAAGCGTTTGGCGTATGCGCCTGCGGGCGTATGCGCGATGGCAAAGGAGGACGTATGGCTTCAACGGCACCTATCGGCGTTTTCGATTCCGGTTTGGGGGGCATTTCCGTGGCGCGTGAGATCCGCCGCGACATGCCGAACGAGCATGTGCTGTATTTTGGCGACTCCGCGAACGCTCCGTACGGCACGAAATCGCCCGAACAGGTGCGCGAACTGTCCGACGTCATTGTGAAACGATTCGTGGAACAAGGCGTGAAAGCGGTCGTGATCGCCTGCAATACCGCCACTTCCGCCGCAGCCAACGAACTGCGCGACACATACGACATTCCGATCATCGGCATGGAGCCGGCATTGAAGGTGGCTTGCGACCGTGGTCACGGCAAGCGTCAGCACGTCATCGTGGCCGCCACTCCCCTGACGTTGCGTGAACGCAAGTTCGCCGTGCTGATGGACCGGTTCAAGGCCGACCATACGATTTTTCCGGAGCCCTGCCCCGGTTTGGTGGAGATCGTGGAGCATGGGCAGCTTGACGACCATGATGTGGTGATGCGCACGCTGCACCAGTATTTCGACCAATACGATCTGTCCACGATCGACTCCGTTGTGCTCGGCTGCACGCATTTCGTGTTCTACCGCGATTATTTCCGCGAACTGCTGCCTGATACGGCGGCGATCATCGACGGCAATGAAGGTACCGTGCGTCACCTTGGCGTGGTGCTCGAATCGTTGGGCAAGCTCGCTCCGGAAGACGCGGAAGGCGGCATCGAGCTGGCCAATTCCGACACTTCCGCACGAATCGCGCAGTTGGCGCAGTCGCTGCTTGATCGCTGAGCGCGAATGTCCCGACAGACCGCGTAAAGTCGAATGAAACCCGGCAAAAGGGACGGACTTGCGAAAGGACGGGCGCATATGGCCAACAGGACAGCGATGATCGACGTCGGCGGCGGTTTCCGCGCGATTTACGGCGCGGGTGTGATGGACCGCATGCTGGAGGACGGCATACATGTCGACCATTGCTATGGTGTTTCCGCCGGCAGCGCCAATATGGTTTCCTACATTTCCGGACAGCACGGGCGAAACCACACGTTCTACACGCAGTACGCGTTCCGTAAGGAATACGCGAGCTTCGACAGCTATGTGAAGAACCACAATTACGCGAACCTCGATTATGTGTACAGCACGCTGAGCAACCACGATGGCGAGAATCCGGTGGATTACGAGGCGTTTGCGGCGAATCCGACCGAATTCACCGTGGTGGCCTGCAATGCGGACGATGGTTCCACGAAGTATTTCGACAAGTCAGATGTGGGCTACGACAATTACGACATCATGAAGGCGTCGTCGGCGGTGCCGGTGGCGTGCGAACCGTATGTGATCGACGGCGTCCCGTATTACGACGGGGGCATCGCTGATCCGATTCCGGTGCAGAAGGCCATCGATGACGGCTATGACCGCATCGTGGTGATCCTCACCCGTCCGAAAGACACCGTACGCGAACAGAAGAAGGACATCGGCCCGGCCACGATTCTGAAGCGCACGCACCCGGAGGCCGCGGAAAAGCTGATGAACCGCTATCAGACGTACAACGACGAGGTGGCGTTGGCCAAGGAATACGAGAAGGATGGCCGTGTGCTCATCCTCGCGCCGGAAAGCATGTACGGCTTGAACACGCTGAGCAAGTCGTTCGAAGGTCTGGAACGCATGTACCGCGCCGGATATGCGGCGGCTGCCGCGATTCCAGCGTTCCTGGGAAGCTGAAATCCGTTCTTCCGCAGCGCTGTCATGCGTTTCCAACGGCCCTAACGGCAACCGTATGACAGTGATCGCATGACAGCAATCGCACATACGACGATTACATGGCAGCCGTCGTATGTACGTTACGGCATCGCAACACGCGTAACCGGGCGGCGGCTATGCTGGAACGCATGGAAAAGCAGAATCGTATTTTTTCCGGCTTTGATGCCGATGCCATCGATCGCACCACCGCCGCAGATCTGGCCGAAGTCGGTTCCGACAAGTGGACCCGCTACCCCGGCTGTATCGGCGCGTTCATCGCGGAAATGGACTACGGCCTGGCGCCGTGCATCCAGCAGGCCATCGACAGCGCCTGCGACCATTGCAAACTCGGTTACATTCCCGAACCGTGGAAGCGCCGCGTGGCCGAGGCGTGCGCCGGCTGGCAGAAAAGCCACTACGGCTGGGACGTGGATCCGGACATCATCCGCGTGGTGCCGGACGTGTTGGAAGCGTACGAGATCTTCCTGCGCGAGCTGGTCGGCGCCGGCAATGCCGTGGTCGTGCCGACGCCCGCGTACATGCCGTTCCTGAGCGTGCCGAAGCTGTACGACGTCGACGTGATCGAAATCGAAATGCTTCAGGGAACCGACGAAACGACCGGCGAACGCGAATGGCTGTTCGATTTCAACGCCATCGAACACGCGTTCGCGGCTGGCTGCCATGCGTTCGTGCTGTGCAATCCGCACAATCCGATCGGCAAGGTGCTTACGTTGGCCGAGGAGCAGCGGCTGTGCGAGCTGGCGGAACGGTACGACGTGCGTATTTTCAATGATGAGATCCACGCGCCGTTCGTGTTCGAGGGGCGTCATATTCCGTATCCGACCATCAGCGAGGCGGCCGCTCAGCAGTCTATGACCGCTACCAGCGCGTCGAAGTCGTTCAACATTCCGGGTACGAAGTGCGCGCAGGTGCTGCTGACGAATCCGGCGGACCGTGAGATGTGGGCGGAACGTGCGGAGTGGAGCGAGCATCAGACCGCCACGATCGGTGCGATCGCCACCACCACCGCCTACAACGAGGGCGATCCGTGGTTCCAGGACGCGCTTTCCTACGTGCGACGCAATCTTGGGTTGTTCGATGAGCAGATGAGCACGCGGTTCTCGGGCGTTGGCTATATTCGCCCGCGCGGCACGTATATCGCATGGCTGGATTTCGGCCCGCTTGGCATTGACGATCCGGCCGCGTATTTCCTTGAGAAGGCGAAGGTGGCGCTGACCGACGGCCGTTCGTGCGGCCGCGCGGGAGCCGGCTGCGCGCGTGTGAACATGGCGATGCCGTATCCGCTGCTGGAGGATTGCCTCAACCGCATGCATGACGCGTTGCAGGCGGACGGTTTGCTTTAAAGTTTTCCGTCTTTCGTGTGTGACCGACGCTATGGGCGGCCACACACGCCATATTGCGGGAAAATCCGCCGAATCATTGCGATTGCAACGGTTGCGCTATGGGCGAATAGCAGCATGTTACGATGGCCGCACACCACCGTCGGTGGACGCGCGACGCGAATCCAGCGTATGCGTTTCATTGAGAAGAAGGCTTTACGAATATGCGATTCCCCTACAGCGGCAACGGCACATGGACGCCCGACTACCACTGCGGTTTCATTGATGCCGTCAAACGTTTTTTCATCGGCTACATGGAGTTTCGGGGGCGTTCCAGCAGACGCGAGTTCTGGCTCGCCATGCTGTTCTTCATTCCGGTCAGCGTGCTGATATTCCTTATTCCGGCTGCCGGAACGGTGTCCGGAATACTGTGGATGCTGGCCACCATGGTACCGATCATGGCCATCTCCTTCAGAAGGCTGCATGATGCCAACCGCACCGGCTGGTGGTTTCTGCTTGGGCACGTCGGCACCATTCTGGCCCTTGCGATGCTGGTCGTCATTGCGTTCGGCCTGGTCATCATCGAAATCGGCATGATCATGGTCATCCCCCACGAGCCACCGAAACTCGACTTTCATGACCCGAACAGCTTCCCGGGAATGCTGCTCACGCTGTTCTATGTCAGCCTCGGCATGGCCGGCATCTCGCTGATCATCCAAGCATTCCTGTACTCGCTGCCCAGCAAGCCCGAGGGCGTCCGCTTCGACTGATGTTCTCAGCGGCATCCCGCCCCTCTTCCCTCCCTGCATTACCCTCTTAGCCCTTTTGTATGGAAACGTTCCATCTCACATTGAGACAGAGCAGTGAGCTCGGTTAACAAAACTCCTATAATCACGTCTATTGTCTTTCCGCCGTCATAAGCGACGGAATGTCAACATCAGAGGAGAAAACAATGAAGAGAAACATGCTCCACCGCCTGGTCGCCATGGCCGCGGCGGGAACCATGCTGATGTCGGTCGCCGCGTGCGGCTCGTCATCCGATGACAACGCCGCCACCAGCAATTCCAGCGACACCTCGCTGATTTCCGTGAACAACAGCGAGCCGCAGAACGGTCTGATTCCGAGCGACACCAACGAAATGGGCGGCGGCAAGGTCATCCGCTACCTGTTCGAAGGTCTGGTGAGCTTCGACGCGAAAGGCAAGCAACATCTCGAAGTGGCCGAAAGCATCACACCGAACGAGGATGCCACCAAGTACACGATCAAACTGAAGAAGGGTTGGAAGTTCACCAACGGCGAGGCAGTAACCGCCCATTCCTTCGCCGACACGTGGAGCTTCGCGGCGAACGTGAAGAACGCGCAGAAGACCTCGAGCCGCTTCTCCACCATCAAGGGCTATGACGAGCTGCAGAATCCGAACGTCGATCCGAAGGCCACACTTTCCGGTCTTTCCACCCCGGACGACTACACGCTGGTCGTCGAGCTGAACAAGCCTGATTCCGTGTTCCCGACCAAGCTCGCGCACCAATCCATGTTCCCGCTGCCGAGCGTGGCATTTAAGGACATCAAGAAGTTCGGTCAGGCTCCGATCGGCAATGGTCCGTACAAGTTCAAGTCCTGGTCGCATGACAAGAACATCATCATCGTGCCGAACAAGGATTACAAGGGCAGCCGCAAGGTATCCAACAACGGCATCGAATACCGCGTCTACACGAACGAGGATTCCGCTTACTCCGACGTGCTGTCCGGCAACCTCGACGTGATGGATCAGATTCCACAGTCCGCGGTGAAGACCTTCCGTCAGGATTCCAGCGTGATCGCCTACAGCCAGGCAGGATCCTCATTCCAGTCCTTCGTCATTCCGGAACGTCTTGAGCACTTCGGCAACGACGAGGAAGGCCAATTGCGTCGTCAGGCCATCTCCATGGCCATCAACCGCGACCAGATCGTCAAGAAGGTCTACAACAACACGAAGACCCCGGCCACCGATTTCACTTCACCGCTCGTCCCCGAATATGTGAAGAAGCTGGAGAAGAACGGCGACAACCTGAAGTACAACGCTTCCAAGGCCAAGGAACTGTGGAAGAAAGCCAATGCCATCAAGCCATGGTCCGGCAACTTCCGAATCGCCTATAATGCCGATGGCGGCCATAAGGAATGGGTCGATGCCGTGTGCAACCAGATCAAGAACACACTCGACATCGACGCCGCTGGCGAGCCGTACGCCACGTTCAGCGACGTGCGTAACCAGGTGACCAACCGCACCATCAAAACCGCGTTCCGTGCCGGCTGGATGCTGGATTACCCGTCCGCTGAAGATTATCTCAATCCGCTATATGCCTCCAGCTCCGCTGACGGTCATGGTTCGAACGATGGTGATTACAAGAGCGCGGAATTCGACAAGCTCCTGAACGCCGCGCTCGCCCAGACCGACGTAAAGAAGCGAACCGAGGACTTCACCAAGGCGCAGGAAGTGCTGGCCAAGGATCTTCCGGTGATTCCGCTGTGGAACGACAACGTCGCCGCCGCGTCCGCGACGAACGTGAAGAACGTGTCGTTCGACTACACCAACCTGCCTACCTACAACACCATCACCAAGTGACGGCTTCGTTGTGACGTTTTGCTGCCAATCGGCAACGAAAAACGAGTGGGGGTTCGAATCCTTAATGGATTCGAACCCCCACTCGGCGTTTTGCAGCCGTTTCGTTTATTTGCTTGCGGCGTCAAACCTATGGCGTCAGCTCTGCACGTAGCTGCCCTTCGGGGACTTCCAACCGCAGTTCATCATCTCGCTGTTGAACACCATCGCACCGTCGCCATGGGCGGGGACGACGATCATGCCACCGTCGCCGTGGTGACGGGCCACACCGTCCAGCGCGGCCTTCGCAGCCTCGACCGGATCTTCCTTGGCATACAGCACACGGTCAGAAACCTGGTGCGCGGCGACTTCCTTGACGAACGCCTCACCGATGCCGGTGCAGGAGATCGCAACGGAATCGTTGTTGGCGTAGGTGCCGCAACCCGGCAGTGGCGAATCGCCAACACGGCCCGGCATCTGGTTGGTGATGCCGCCAGTGGAGGTGCCGGCTGCGATATTGCCGGACGCGTCACGTGCGACGGCGCCGATGGTGCCATGCTTCTCCCATTCGTCGCCATTGGACTGCGCCTCACGCAGGGATTCCTGACGGGCCGGGGTGATGAAGTACTCGCTGTCGCACAGTTCGATGCCCCACTCCTTGAGCAGGTTATCGCCCGGCTTGGCGAACATGACGTGCTTGGTCTTCTCCTTGATGGCGCGCGCCACATTGATCGGGTTCTTGGACGTGGTCAGACCGCATGCGGAGCCGACTTCGCCGTCAACGCCAGTCATCAGGCAGGAATCCATGGACACGATGCCTTCGCTCGTCAACGCGGCACCACGGCCAGCATTGAATTCGGGAGCATCCTCCATGACACGAATGGCCGCGCAGACGGCATCCTCGGCCGGAGCGCCCTGTTCCAGCAGCGCATAGCCGGCTTCAAGGGCCCTGTTCAGATCCTGCTCCACCTGGGCGCGACGTTCCGGCGTGTCCTTCTTGCCGCGATTGCCAGCGCCTGCGTGGATCACCAGAAGGATCCCATCCGGATCAGCCTGGGCAACCCGGACCGTCGACTGCGGCAATGCTGCTTCGTTTGTTGACATCTTCTCTCCTTCAGATATCTCGCTTATGTTTGACATTCGCAGATATCTTACGCCGGTGGCGGCAACGAAGCGCCCGACATGCGCAAAAGCGATGCCGTCGCGCCGTTACGCAATCAAAAACATATCGAAGCGCGACTGCGTCCTTTCTTACGTTTCATACTTTTGCAAATCGCAATCTCGTATTTCATGATGCTCCTCCGTTGGTAGTGCCAGTATGTGTCAAGCGCATCGTTCCCCGGACAAAATCACGTTCTTAAGCAAAGCCACGCTTGTAAATCGGAAACACAAGTCGTTGTGGCCCCTACGGATTCATGTATATCGAAATGGCTGAAATTATTATCCATCGCAAAAACTCTCGTAAGCAACACCTATCGAGATAAATGTAGCTTATTTTAACGTTAGCTACACTTATGCGGATAAGTGTAGCTAACGCACATGCGATGCGACTGATAGATTGGCAATAAATGGAAACAACAAGCCATTTCGCCCAGCTCTATATGCTATCGGAACGAATTGCGTTTGAAATCGTTGTTCTCCCATATGAGTAGACCGATGGTCGCTGGGACTATCTCACCATCTGCCGCTTTTATCTCAGACACGTCGACTAGGCGGACCTATCACAGCAAGCCGGCATGGTAGACAACCGCATGGAAAGGATGGACATCATTGTGAAAGCACGGGCATCCCTTGGATGTCGGAGTCCACTACCGTTTTGAGGATGTCGCGAATCAGGTCCATGTCACGGCGTATCGGATCTCTTTTCGATTAGACCGGCATATTCTTCTTTGTCTTCGTCGTCGAGCAGCGCATAGGCGTCAAGCAAGACGTCTTTGGGGGACGGCGATGTTATTTTCGAGGATGTCTGCTATTAGCCAGCTCAGCGAGTAGTATGGTTCTCCTGCATTAAAGCCATCATCGAGGGATTGGACTTGGCCATCGGGAAGAGAATCGCAATAGGGTCTCAACTGTCGGTAGGCTGCCGCCACTTGCCGATCCAGGGGCCATAACCTTTCCCTTTCCTGTGTGGTGGTCAGATGGCCGGTGTAAATGCGAAAACGTTTCTCTTTGCCGTGTCTTTTCTGCAACCATACGCGGATTAGTTCTTCTTCCACGATTCTATAGCGAGTTTGCCTGTTCTCATCAGCCCGTTTGATGTAATCCGGATCGGCCACCCCTAAATAAAACGCCCATTTCGCTTTCATTTCATCCCAATCGTCTAGGAAATGTATATTCCCTTCGACGCGAATATCAATCCCATATCTTTCGAAAATATGATTCCGAGCCTTGAAATAGGCATAGCCGCGAGTGGTCTAGGTCATTGATCTGACAGGCTTCTGAAACAAGACCCTGCTCGTGGAGGCGCAGACCGGCGTGGTCTAGGTCATTGATCTGACAGGCTTCTGAAACTCCAACCTCTCACTTTCGTGACCGAGGTCAGTGGTCTAGGTCATTGATCTGACAGGCTTCTGAAACATGGATTCGGAGAGCGTCACGTCCACCGTGGTGGTCTAGGTCATTGATCTGACAGGCTTCTGAAACCGTGGCCCAGGTGCACAGGAGGATCGTGCCAGGTCTAGGTCATTGATCTGACAGGCTTCTGAAACACTCATTGCGTTGAATCGCGCCATGCTGGAGTGGTCTAGGTCATTGATCTGACAGGCTTCTGAAACAACCTGAAATACAAGTGTTCCTATGATGTGGTGGTCTAGGTCATTGATCTGACAGGCTTCTGAAACCTATGTGGTTGGGACAGTCGAAGCGGGTTTGTGGTCTAGGTCATTGATCTGACAGGCTTCTGAAACCGTGGAAAAACCCACCGTCACACCAGGAACGTGGTCTAGGTCATTGATCTGACAGGCTTCTGAAACTTGCGCCTCCTGAAACGCATGGTTTTCGTCGTGGTCTAGGTCATTGATCTGACAGGCTTCTGAAACTTTATGCGCCTTATCATTATACCATGTTGCGTGGTCTAGGTCATTGATCTGACAGGCTTCTGAAACCGATAGCCTTGGAGCTTCCTGAACAGTTCATGAGAACTGAACATAATCTCCATCAACATAATGGCTTCTTCCTTCTGTCAGGGTAACCCTTTTGTTGCAGCATTCCAGGTCAAGAAGCTGCATACCATTTTTTAATAGGTCTCTATGTAAATAAATCAATTGGTCGTTATTACAATATTGAGTTGTATGAAGCGTCACAAGCATCCTGTTCTCAGCAAGAGCACCGGCAGTATCAACCACCATCTGAATTTTATCAAATAGGGAACCCACAGAGCTCACATCAACACGTAATTTTGCCATTGAAATCGCAGTTTTCAAATCCAGCGAAGAAGAAATTTCCAGAGGCAAATCATCATCCCATATTTCATCTTGAATAAGCGTTTTTAACTCTGCCTGCAACTCAAGCACTCTAGTTAATTTATCAACATCAAATTCATCTATTATTTTCTTAATTGCCGCTTTTTGGAATAGTGCATTGTAGTCAACAATATCAGCGCAATCCCCAACATACAATATTGATTTTGTTAAGACCGCGGTCTTACTCCCATCTCCCAGAACCACGTCATCACCAAACCCCTGTAGGCCCTCCACAAATTTAAACAAAAGTTCTGGCGACGATAATCCCAATACATTCAGCCCTAATTCAAGAGGCATCACATCGAGCGGATACATGACAATGCTATCAATCATATAATCACTGTCCGTTCATCCGAATTTCTTACATCCTCAATTCGATTTCCTAAAAGAAATTTGATTGAAGCATATTGCTTTTCCGTAATAATCAGTGACTGCACCAAACCTTCTTCAGGAACAAAACTCGCCACACGGCCTTCAAGAAAACCAGCCGATTCACGAGTGGTAGCGATTCTAGAATATACTGATTCTTGAACCATAATGAAACCTTCTCGCAACAGATTCTTTCGAAAAGTTGCGTATGCCTTACGCTCTGCTACTGTTTTCACAGGCAAATCAAAGAATATCAAAACCCTCATAACCCTATACCTCATCAATAAACCCCAATTCTGGCAATCTGCCATCTCCTGATAGGTAATGGAATGCATCGCGAACAAAAATATTGATCAATTGCGTCAAACAAGTTCCAAATTCAGGCAAATCAGTGCGCAACAGCCGTATAAGCTCATTCTTCACTTCTGAGTTCAGAGTTTGTTCCCTTAGCTCAAATACTTTTGCATCAACAAATGGCCGAAAAGGCTCCATAAGGTCACAAGCAAGATTAAAAGGATTCTTCTCGCTATCATGATGGATGCCGAATTCAGTTAAATAGCCAAATTCTGCTATCTTTCGAGCGACTTCAGACATCACTAACGAATAGCCGTAATTTAACAATCCATTCGTTTCATTACTATCATCTGAGCGAACAAATTCATAGGTAAACAGTCTTGGAAAATACATATGAGCCGCGACCGCTTCACGGTTATCCGAATCTCCCGGCTGAACAGACGTGATTAATGTTTTCATCTTTTCTATATCAGGGAAAGCGCACTTTTCCTTTAATACGAAAATCTGATGAGCTATCTTTTCTTGCACGATTCGTTGCCATAATATGTTCTTTCGTTCTTCCGCCCAACCCATTTGTTGCACAATGCATACTCGTCTAGAGGATTCAGTTTCGTATGGGTTTGTTTCACCAATTGGGAGATGTTTATCATTGCAAAACACCACTTTGATATCCCGCTCAAGAAGAGATGCCATAGCGCTTGTGGTGATTACAGCTTGCGTTGTAGCAAACAGCACCATTCCAATATCATCGATTGGAATCTGAACAGTATCATCATCCGTTTGCACAACAAGCAAGTTCATCTTCATCGAAACTTTGCAATGTTGCGTCACTACAATATTCCGCCACGCCATACTCACTCCATCGTGGTTGTGGTATTCTGTTAAAGGATTGTTTGGTCGCAATCCGATTGTCTAGGTCGTTGACCTGACAGGCATATATTGAAATAAAGCAAGGTTTTTATAACCGAGCTTCAGAAGGATTAATGCCTTGCCTTATGGCTTTGGGCTTCCGGCAATGCCGGAAGCCCTTTTCATTTATTCAGCCTTTTTCAGTTCTGCAATAGTAATTTTCGTTTCAAATAGTCCAGACGGAGATTGAAAAACAAATTCGTCATCATCGGAGAAAGATACACTTCTAACACGTTTCCACTCGCTGGGGAGGCCAACCAACGAAAGGTTTGCACGACCAGGATCAGCATGAAGCGCGACAACAATCATCCCTAAAACATCCAACTGCTTGTCCAAATCAAGCTTCTCAAATTTAGTCCGCGCCTTAGCTAGCGTACTTTCTTCAACCCTGTGAAGCGGATAATGTTTATTTACCGCGTCGAATAATGCATCCCAAATTTGCATTATGTCTATTGAGCTTTTAGAAGTCCCACACTTCAGATAATCATCCAAGGCATTATATACATCACAATCCAGCCACAACTGTCGAGCATTATTCAATTCAGTAGCAGACTTTATTGTCATGCATGCCCCTTTATAGTGAATAAGCTGCATTGACGGAATATGTCGAAGCAAAATTTTCGCTTTTGCATATTCAGGCTTTTTGCCACCAGTACTTTCTTCAATGCTTCATCCGAAGGGCAATCTCCCAACATCGAGTACTCCTGCATCGTGATGTTCACAAGACGTACTTTTCCCTTTAATTCGACAAGAATCGAATAAACCACCTTTGCGCTGGAGAAACCACCATACAAAGACGTATCGGCTTTATTTTTATCGAAAGCAATACCGTCATGCCCTTCTTTAACCGCAGCTCCATATCGCGTTTCGTTATATAGAGCGCCAAAACTATCCCCCACCTTCTGAGTGACAAGCATCTTACGATAATTCATCACTCTTCGGAGATAATCTTTATCAGCCTCACTCCACGCAATCTCACCAGTCTTAGGATTGATACGCTTATTTTCATCCGCCGAAGCCATAGAGCCGACAATAAAACCGAAGGCTTTACCGTGTTTACGGTCCCCCGCCTTCAATTTCTCACGATATCCTCTCAGGTAGTCCTGAAGATAGATATTATATGCATTCGCCGCTCCATCAGAAACTGCACCATTATCAAAGAAACCTCTGTTAACAGCAAACTGCCCAGCTACACCAAGACATAATGCATCCTGAGCATGGTGATAATCATTAATATCACGATTCTTATGTTCAAACCCGAGATATTGGCGCATCTCCTTGGTCAATTCGGAATTAAGTCCAATCACAGCAGAGCTATTTCCATACCTCCGCCGCATCAAAGTCGCCACATTCTTCATAATCTGACGAGTCTCTACCAGCGATCGCTCGACAAAACGCTCTTTCTCATGTCTACCGAAATCATTTTGTCGTACCAAACGTTCAAATTTAGTCTGGGAAATCAACCTATTATCCAACAGTTCCTGCCAAAAGCCTCTTCTTGCTTCTACTAGTTCCGGCAAATATGCAAAAGAGTCTGTTTTACGCGCATTGGCCGCACGGGACACAAGTACTCGATTGTCCAGGGAATCATTCTGCGTTACAGCTTGGGGAATAATATGATCGATATCGTAATCAGACGATAGCCTGTCGATATCCAGCTCTTCGCCCGTATACATATCCTTACCAAGCTGTGTGTAGTACAAGAACCAACGATCATCCTGAAGTCCTTTATCGTCGCTTGCCTCCAAGCGATCATAAATGTCACTGAATTCCTTTCTCAATCCAGCATTCTTGTACAACTCCAGCAAGCGATTCTTTCGAGAAGTGGTTCGCACGCTTGCCTGAATATCTCCGGCCAATTCTAGGAATATTCTCGATGGCTTCTTTCCAACGGCCTTAGAGATATCATCAATGAGTCGAACGGATTGGATGATTCCTCGTTTCACTTTCGGAGATACGTGAAGCTCGTCAACCATTGACTCCAACGATTGCTTTTTATCCGCTCCAAGATTCTGCTCATCAATCCATTCAGGAAAACCATAATTTTTATCAGTAATAATTTCCATAAAATTACGATCTTCAAAACGCATAATCTCAATGATGCTATGCTTCTGAGGGGCAAAATCATCACCAATCTTGCATTCGCCGACCTTGGTCGTAAGCAACTTCCTTGAAAGCTTGCCCCATCCCGTGTAGTGAGTCCTTGCCAACAATTCGCAATCACTATCGGACAGTCCATCAAGCATGCGCAACTGATGCAGTAAAGTCTCTTTATCCTCAAACACAGTCTGGAGCTCGATTATCTGCTCCATAAGCTCTGAATCTTTATTCACCCGTTCTGCGCCGAAAATACGGCACAGTTTTCCATATGATGACATAGAGCTCATAAACTTTGACTCGCTCGCCAAACCAGACAGCTCATAGGTACGGCCATACTCTTTGCGGAGCAGATTTTCCGCAGCCTTTTTGGTGACTACACCGCCTTTCATAAACAAGTTACGAATCAGCAGCGTCTTTTCTTCTCGACCAAGTCGTTGACGACGACGGTTTTCCCATCGGTTGCCCGAACGAACCGATAAACGGACATTATTTAGTTCGTTAAGAACTTCATACTCCTGATACAACATGGAGTTCTTCGGCAAGGTCGCCTCACCTAGCAGATAGCTATCTGTATCCACGAGCCGTTCAATGAAACGCCTACCCGACTCATCCTTGTCAACCATCTTATCGAAATTCCAAGGAGTGATTTCTCCAGATTTTTTACGCTTCATCCAATGGTTTTCGCCATTATCTGAAGGCTGCATTCCTTCCCGTTCCACCAATGGACCCACAAAATAAGGCACACGGAAAGTCAGCAAGCCTTCTATTTTATTGACTTGTTCACCGTTCTTTTCAAACGTATCCAAAAGGAACGGATAATATTTTCCTTGCTTTTCAAGAATTCTCCTAAGCTCATTTCGATGAAGCTGATACGGAATCACACCATTATCAGAGTCTCTTTGAACTGGGAAAAGCCGATCTTCATCAATTGCGTGCTTTAAATCCAATTTTTTGGATTCAGACAAATTAGAAGCCTCAATTAACTTCGAAAAATATTTATTTGCGTTCTGTCTTGTTTTTTCATACGTAGAAGTACCCCTGATGCTCCGACGTCGACCGTCAACCATTGTCCAGCCAACCAACTCACCATAATGCTTGTTGATTTCATCGGCATTGTCTTCCGTACGGAGCTCTTTTTTAATAAGATCCCAATTTCTTTGGTGTCGTGTGTAACTCGCACACATCGATTCAGAAACACTTTTTGCGTTACCAAGCAGTTGTTTCAGAGCGATAGCGCTATATTGTTTCTGCATTTTATCGAGTAACTCGCATTGTTCATCATCAAGCAAGCCCGAATCTACGACCTGAGCACGAACTTCCTCGTAATCAGATTTATTGAAATAAATACCAAGCGCTTTCTTTTCATCGCTGGTACGTTCTTCAGATGGGAAAATCTTCGCTAAATCAAGTTTATTTCCCTCTAGACCAGCAAAAATAGCCTTAATGACATTGATTTGTTCTTTTGGCAGTTCACACGACTCACAAATAACAGCAAGCGCATTTTCAACACGCATACTGCGAGAACCCTTTGTCGTGCACAACGTATCAGCAAGACGCTTTTTGTCGATTCCTGCCGTCCATGATCCATCCAGCTGCTCATCAAATACACACAGAATGATTTCACCGATAAGATTTAAAAGATTCTTTGAGTCGAATACACTCGAAGAATCCAAATCACCTTCAACAAGGAAATTACCTCGGTACTTCAACAGGTGATGGACAGCGAAATACACTTCTCGAATATCATGTTGCTTGTCATCTTCCATCAAAGTTTTGCGCAGATGATAAATTGTCGGATATTGTTTATAGAAACGTTTATCCTGATTCTTCGAATCGAATAAGACACCGCCATACCAATAATCCGCATTGTTCTCATCAGCAGGATGAACCCAGGAGTACTTCCTCCGCGCAAGGAATGACGGATCCACCTCTGCCAGGGGAGCATCAAAAATAGCATCAAGCATATGCAAACGCCAACGTCTACGAGAGTAGCGCCTACGAGTAGTACGAGCCATACGACGAGCTTCAGCAGTCTGCGCAGGCTCGAATAGCCTTACACCAATTAACTCACGCCCTTTAGCTCTCATCAACCGATAATCAGGAGTAAACGCGGCCCATCCAACGGAAGCATTACCGATATCCAAAGAAATTGCATAATTCGGAACTATTTTTTTGCGGCTCATAAGACCCCCGTTGGCTTAAAAACAATTAGCTATAGATTACACCTGATAACCCCTTTATCCGCATGGGACACGCTCGGCAATAACCCAAAATCTTTTTTTAAATTCAGACTAACCAAGATGAAAAAGCCGGGAACGGATGCGACGTTTAAATTACGACGAACCCAACTCCCGGCATCGCGACTGCTTCTCAAAGATGTGTGCTTGACTCACATGGATGGTACTGAGAACCATTCGCTTGCGATCTGTTTCCGCCGCGCATCCAACGCAACTCGACGCAGGCATGCGGCAGACACAAATCAAGTCTGTATCAATCTTCCAGCCGGCACAGAAGCCAGCCGAAAAGCCACAAACTACTTTAGTCACACGATTGAATAATCACAAATCGGTCACAAAAACCATGAAGCGGTATACACATCCGCATTATGTCATCCAAAGCTGCCATAATCACATACTCCTTACTTATAGGCGATGAATCGACTCTGATAATTACAAAAGTCAGTTGTTGCTATTATTTTTTTGAGAAATCTCTTGCGCTTTATGCTTAGATGATATGGCCTGATTTTTGTTCCGCCCTTATAGTGGGGCGGCTTGCGCCGCTTGGTTTGCATAATACTCGGTTTCGGTCCGTTCCGGTGTCC
>OAVI01000011.1_pt1 | contig 194674 bp, 141 predicted proteins | sample 1476381 | NCBI WGS metagenome assembly OAVI01 (sample SAMEA2580083, study PRJEB22360) | human gut metagenome | biome: human gut; feature: human-associated habitat; material: faeces | place: Denmark | collected 2008/2010 | reverse complement strand
GCGGTCTTCATCTCCAGCTCGTCCACGTCGAAGCCCAGGTCGTTGAGCTTGTTGACGCGCTGCTCGATCTTCCACATCTCATCCGGGCCGAACTTGTCGGTGTCGGTCAGGGCGCTCCACAACGAGTGGTAGCGGTCGACCAGACGGTTGCCCACCTCGATCTCGTCCACGTCGCTCGGCAACAGACGGCCAGAAGCCAAATCCATCAATTCACCGATGATGTTGGTGCGGGCCAGGTCGATATCGTATTCACGCTGGCCATCGGTAAGCTGCACCTGCAAATCACCGGTTTCGGCGTCCACCAGGAAGGCGGAAAACGCGTCGGCATCACGCAGGAACAGGACGTTCGACAGCGACACATCGCCCCAGTAGAAGCCGGCCAAGTGCAGGCGAACCAGCAGCACGGCAAGGGCGTCGATCAAACGCTCGGCAGTATCCGGCTGGAGATTGCGGGCGAACAGCGCGCGGTACGGCAGTGAGAACTTCAGGTGACGGGTGACCAGAATCGCTTCCAGCGGTTCGCCGTTGCGGTCATGACGACCGGTGACCACGGCAATCGGGGTGACGGTCGGCAACTCAAGCTTCTGCAGTCGGCGCAAAATCTCATACTCGCGCTCGGCGACCTGACGGGTGATCTCTTTCATCGCGTAGACCTCGTCGCCCACGTGCACAAAACGCACCACGTGGCGAGAGATGCCTCGCGGCAGGTTGGCCAGCAGGTCCTCGGGCCAGGTGGCCAGGGGCTTATGCCAGGGCAGCGTGAACATCTTCGGGTTCGAGCTGGCGGCGGTGATCTTCAATGCTTGCGGCTCAGCTGAACTGGCATGTTCGTCTTCGGCTTTGACGGACGTGGCCTTCAGCGCGCGCGGATCCATCTGAGGCAAATCGTTCAACTCCATGTGTTCGATTTTACGTGGTGCTTGGGAAGTGCAGCGAGTAGCGGCGACTTCGGCGCGTTATTCTCGCATACGAATAAATCATCTGTATGGGATTTGCCGGCCGAATTGACGTCCCGTATGCGGCGCCTCATGCGCAATCTGAACAAAATGAACGCAACAAGTAACATGAGCCCCGCTGCCGCGGCAATGCTGCCTACGGCGGCACCCGTACGACCGATAAGGCCAGGATTGCCCGGCTCCTCGCTCGGGTTATTTTCGGGCGGGACAACAGGAGTTCCAGTGCTAAATTTCGGCTCTACTGTGATGTTGAGATCAGCGGATGTGTCTCCACTGCCAGGAATCGAGATGAGGAACGGATCACAGTCGTATGCTTTGTTGGCTTTCGCCGAGCTCGTGCGGGAGACCAGATATAGGCCGAGCGGCAGATTCTGGAAAGTGAGCTGACCAGCTACGTTAGTAGTGCCGGAATGCTGGTACAGCTTGTTTTTCGCCGCGTGCGTAGCGAGCTTCTTGGCAGCATCGTGATATTCACTTGATGTCAGGCGTTCCCAATCGGCAGTGAGGCCGGAAAAATCGCCGACGGTTTTATATGAGGAGACGCTACCATCATTGTTCGTTGTGACGGTGGCGACGCGCACGATGGAATAGGTATCGCCGGCAAGCAATTTGGGCGAAGCCGTGTCTCGGCCCCATACGGCATTGATGGTGAGAGCGCCGAAAGAATCAGCTTGCGCATACGGCACCATAGAGCCGAAGGCTGCAAGAACAGTGAGGACGATAGTAACGGCGGCGGCAATCATGGCAGCAATGCGCGCCGCACCATACTCGCTTCCGCTATGCAGGTCTAACATGTCTGCCCGGTCCTTTCCGCCATGATGAATGTGATTGGTTATTTGTACTGTCTGGCTGAGGAGGCAAGTCACCGTCCGGCTCGATATCCGCAGAGTCAGAATCACCAGATGCGACCTTGGCGCTCCCACTCTGCCGGCGTCGCCGCTCATGACGCTGCCATAAATGCCATGCGATGAGCAAGGCAATCAGTGCAAGAGACGGCAACAAGTACTGCAGCGGAATGTCCACGTGGAACGTGGATTTGGCGTCATCCTGCTGCTGCGGCGCGTATGGGATGCGATGGCCACGCACCAGCAGCCGATGCGTATTGACCGCATACGGCGTACAAGTGATGAGCGTGACCAAATCCTTGCCGGGCTCAATTGCCAGTTGTTTGGTATCGGTCGGCAGAACGGTAGTGATCTTATCGACCTGATACGCATACGTGTCTTTAAGTATTGTGATGTAGAACTTGTCGCCTTTTTTCATAAGGTTCAAGTCCGTGAACAGTTTTGCCGTGGGCAAGCCCCGGTGTCCAGACAGCGCCGCATGAGTGGACGCGCCACCAACTGGCAGTGAGGTCTGTTCGAGATGTCCAATGCCGGATTGCAACACTTTCTCGGAAGTGCCGTGATAAATCGGCAAGGTCTCCTCGAGCTTAGGCACAGTGATGTATCCCATCATGCCGTCACCGTCAATATTGAGCAGACTGTTGTATTCCTCGTCCGTGGATGCGGAATTAACGGCACTGGCAAGAGCGTCGGTCTCTCCTGCATCGTTCTGGGCGAGCTTTTCGTTATAGGCGTGCGCAGCATCCAGCACCTTCTGGTACTGTTCCCGGCTCAATGCTTCAACGCTGGCGTCGTAGTTATTTACGGCGCGGCTGGCGTTGCGCATAATGAGGAAGTTGCTGATCGTCGGATAGAACAGAATGAGCATTCCACCGAGAATGACCAGTAAGGGCAGGATGTTGCGCAGTCGTTTCATCGAGCGTTCTTTTCGCGAGGAAACCGTGTTGTGGGCGTAGCGGGTGTGTGCCTTTCACGCCCAAAACACGGCCATGCTCGTCAGGCGTTCTTGCGCTTGAGAGTCCAGGCAACGCCGAGCGCGATGACCAGCACACCAATCACCGTGAAGGCGATGGTACCCATGCCACCAGTGCCTGGCAGGATAGCACCGGACTTGTTCTGGACCGGGATGACACCGTTCGATGCGGTCTGGTTGTAGCTGCTGCCATTGTCGTTGTTGTAGGTGATGGTGACGGTGGCATCCGTGGTGTCAGTGACGTTGTTCTGGCCATTAACCTTCACGCCGATGGCGCTGGCGAGCTTGTTGTAGCCGGCCGGCGCTTTAGTCTCGGTGAGCGTGTACTCGCCGTTCTCCAGTCCCTGGAAGACAACCTTACCGTTTGCAGGAGTGGTGATAGTCGTAGTACCTGTCTCACCAGCCTTAGCTACACGGTATACGGCGTTCGCGGTCGCACTACCGGCAGTGACTTGCACGAAGCTAATAGCGGTGCCGCTCTTAGGTGCGAGTGTGAACTCAGCACCAGCAAGTCGAGTAGCGGCATTATCGTACTTGTCACCAGTGTACTTATCGACGGTGAAGCCATAAGTGAAGACGCGAACCTTGCTGGGTTCGGACTCACCGGTGCCATTGGTGCTCGGGTCGTTGGAGTACTGAATCTTTGCGGAGTTGGTGTTACCAGCACCGCCCACAACAGCATTCTCGTTCAGCGTGGCCGTGTAGGTGACGGTGATCTTCTTGCCGGCATTGGCCTGCTGCCTGTTCTTGAAGTCATTCATGGTGACAGTAAGAAGTGTATTCTTGTCGGAGCCCTCAGAAGTGCTGACGGTGTAGTCAGTGTCCTTGGTCAGTGTCGTATCTCCGACCTTAACGGAATTGACTTGTCCAAAGGTGAGGCCCTTAGACAACGTATCCTTGAAGTTGAAGGTGTAGGTGTTATAGGCGGACATGTCCGGAATGGTGGAAGTCAGGGTGAAGGTCAGGGAATCACCGATCTTCGCGTCGGTGGCATCCTTACCAGTGCCGTCTACCTGTACCTTCTTGACGACGGTAGGCAGGTCGCCCTTAATGTTGGCATTCACATTGGTGCTATCAACGGAAACTAGCGTGGCGTATTCATTACCGGTGTTGGCCAAGGTCGCACCCTGCACAGCGACCACGTAGTAGCCGTAATCGAGACCAGTGAACGTCGCAGTGTACTTACCGTCCGTGAGATTGTTAGATACCGTAGTGGTCGCCTTAGCCATGTTCTTGTTGGCCTCGGTCTGCGCCCAGTTCGATGCCTTGGTAGCGAAAGTCAACAAGGCACTACCCTTCAGCTGGGATACGTAGCCGTTTGCTTTATCATTGACGTTCTCGTTGGTAACACCAGTTAGTCCGTCGAGAGTAGTCTTCGTGAAGAACAGCTTCCACTCGTCAGTCAACGTGTAGGAGACAGCCTTGCTGTCACCTTTACCGCTCACGGTGGCGGAGAACATCTTGTAGGCGTTCACGGTCTTACCGGCGAACTTCGCGTCAGTAGTGCTGACCGTCAGCGTGGCATTATCCGCTGCGTTGGCCGTGGCGACTGTCGTCGCAGCCAATCCAAATACGGTGGCAATCGCCGCGGCGGCAGCGAAAACCTTTTTCATCAGTGATTTCATTACTGTTCCTTCCTCTAAATGGAAATCTTTTCTGTTTGGCATGTACGGTTTGTCTATGTGGTCGTCACGCGGCATGGGCACCTCGCTTTCGTATACGGCTGGAGCCCGAGCGGACTGTGCCGGATTGAACGCGTTGATTACGCACGTACCAGACCACGCCAGCTCCCATAAGCAGCAAGCCGAACATCAGGAACCACATCGTGCCCGCGCCTCCCGTATCCGGAAGCAACGCCGCATTGGTAACAATGGCCACGCGTTCCTTGGTGTTGTAGGAGACCGATACTTGGTATCCGGCCTCCGCGGGCTTGATGGTCTTGGTGGTATCGCCGTCCTTATAGGTCACGGCGGTTTCTTCCACGGTGTACGTGTAGTAACGCACGATGTCCTTGCCATTGGCATCCTGTCCATCCACGAATGCGACCGGCAGTCCTTGAATCACCTTGCGCCAGGTGTTGCTCCAGGAAGAGGCATCGGAGGAGTCCAACGTCACCGTCCATGGATTCTTCTGCGTCACGGTTGTGCAATCCGCGCCGAAGCATTGAATCGTCTGCGGCGTCACCGTATTGCCACTGCCATCGGTATAGTGCGCGGCGATCTTCAGTTCGACCGACTGCGGCCGTTCGAGGTTGCCGTCCTTCCATACCTTCTGGACGGTCAGGTCAATGGTTCGGCAACCGTCCTTGCCGCACGGGTCCTGGCCGTCGTCCGGTTCGGGGGTGAGTCCGCCGTTGTTGTCGGTCACGGTCGCGTCGAGCATGAGCACGGCCTTGGCCGGGGACTGGTAGGCATCGAGCTTCGTCTTGGTGCTGCCGTCCGTGGAGTTGACCACGGCGTCCTTAATGCCGACCCAAGTGGTGCCGGCGTCGCCGGATGCGGAGCTGTGCACCGCGCTGCTGTCGTATGTGTTGACCACGTCGAACAGCTTCACTTCCCAATGATCGAGTCCGGTGTTCAGCGCATCGTCCGCCGTGTTCTTCTGCGAGAAGATCTTGTTGCCGTCCTGTGCGGAGGTGCGGGCCTCACTAGCGTTCGCGGCCGCCTTGCGGTAAATGCGATAGGTGTTGTATGCCTTGTCGCCGTTGCCGTCATCGACCGGTCCGAGGATGTCGCTCATGGTGTTGAAGTCCCATACGGACTTGAGTTTGGTGTTCGAGAACGGGTCGACCAGTCCGCTGACACCGCGGATCGTGTCGGCGTAGACCATGTGGTCGTCTGCCAGCACGCCCTCGTCGTTCAGTCCGGCGAAGCCGCCCGTGTAGCCTGTGGAAAGATCCTTCACACCGTCGGTATCCTGAGTTGCCCCTCCGCCGAACACGTCATAGCCACTGGCGATGCCCGTTACGGTGGACTGTTCCACGCGAGTACGGTTGCCCTTGATGAGCTGGACGGTCAGGTTGCTGCCCGACCCATTCATATCAATGCCGTCTTTGCTGCAAGGCAGTTTGATGACACTATCGCCGATGGTGACAATCGCCACGTCGGTCTGCTGCTGGTTCTCATCATCAGCCTTGGACAGAGCAACACTCACCTTCAGTCCGAACAGGTTCACGTACAGCACGTCGCCTTCCGAAAGCACCTTGAGATCGAATACCTTGCCGAAGATGGCCGGGAACCACTTGCCTAAATCGATGACGCCGACCTGTTCCGCCTTGTCGAGGTACAGGAGCTTGACCAGCGCGTTCACCACTTGCAGCAGCAGTTCCACAAGTACAGAGTTGACCTTCGCGTCAACCAAATAGGCACGGCTGGTTTCACCGACGAATCCGCCGGCAATCTCACCGCTAGTGACCTTCTTGAGATTGTCAGACGCGCAGCCCTTCACCCTGGCCAAATCCACGTATCCAACAAAACCGCCTGCGACCTCGCGTCCGGTAGCCTTGTCGGTGGCTTTGCCGTAATTGTCGCCATGGTGTGTGGCGGTGACGGTATAACCGTCCGAGATGCCGGTGACGCGCGAATCGCCAACGCGCGAGCCCCAGATGTCAAGTACGCCGGCCGTGGCACCAAGCAGATTGAGCGCATCCGTGCCGAGTTGTGCATTGTCGGCGGCGACCGTGCCGGATTTGCCAAGATGCCCGATGAAGCCGCCCACATAGTTCACGCCGGTCACACTGTTGAGGTTGGTGACCGCAGACTGCTTCACAGAGCCATTGATCAGTCCACCGCCGAAGCCACCGGCCGCACCGGTGTAACGCTTCGAGTCAAGCATGCCCTTTGTGGTGGAATCATGGGCGACAATCTGGATGCCGTCGCTCACACCGTTGACCTGACCGTCATAGATGAAGGTGCGGAATGCTTCGAGCACGCCCACGTTGCCGACCTTGAGCAGTTTGAGCAGCAGGTTGGTATTCTGCTTATCGCCGGCCTCGCCGCCGCCGACGGAAGCGACGCTGGATATATCAGCAAGGCCAAAGAAGCCACCGGCGTATTGCCCGCCTTCAACAGCGCGCAGCCCGTTAACAGTAAGAGAAGCCGGGTCATTGTTCGGATCCGCTTCACTGCCGGTGCCTTTGGCGGAATCCTTGTCACCGAGGATCGCGGCCTGCAACGAACCAGCGAAACCGCCGGCGTTCAGGGCATACTTGGTTGTGGTATTACCCTTATCGTCCTTGCTCTCATATGCGCCGTCGACCGTGTATCCCCATGCCGGGTCATCCGAGCTCACATGTGCACCGCGAATCGTCGTAACCGTGGCCTGCAATACGCTGACCAGACTTGCCGGGTTCGATACCAGCGAGTCGAGGATTCCTTGCAGGAATCCCTCGGACGCATTGGTGTCCACATCCGCAACCGCGCCGGCAGTGGCCACACCGATAAATCCGCCGACATTGTTGCGCCCTTCCACCTTGCGCAGGTTGGAAACGTTGGCACCGGCAGCGGTGACACCCTTGACAAGCTTCTGGCCGTTCTGGCCGAGATCGCCCCAGATCTGGCCACCGACCGCGAGACCGGCATAGCCTCCGGCATTACCGGTACCGTGCGTGATGTCTTCACCGGTGGCCACGACCTTCATACCCTTGCGGTAGCCGGCCACGCTCGAAGATTTGACGACGGGCACAAATACCTGTGCCACGTCGAGCATCTGTCCCAAATCAAGTTTGATGCCTTTGTCGCCGAATAGTTGGATAGAGCCGAACGAGGATGCCGAGCCGGATTCCATCGTGCCCGCATAACCGCCTGCCGCACGCATGGCAGAGACGGTCTTGACGTCCATCGACTGGCCATCGGTGATCGTGCCGGTGCGCATCAGACCGACGTGTCCGCCGGCGACGCCGGAATCATGCAAGTTCGCGCCAGTCTTATACTCCGCACGACCGGCGACGACGTTGAATCCGAAGATGTAGGATTCGAGGAACTTGTCCAGGGAATCCTGATCAGTAACAGAGCCCGCACCATCGCCCGTAGCCACCTCGGTAAATTCCTTGCCATACGCACCGTACTTGCCGATGTTGTCGACCCACGTCTTCCATTGGTCGTAGCTCATATTGCGCAAAGGACCAGTGACCTTCGAGTGCTCCTCGGTCGGGTAGACCACAGACAGCACGCCAGCGAGATTGCCGGCCTTGATGAGACCGCCAAGCAAGGAGAGCGAACCGCCTTGAGCGGTATCGGCCGCCTCCATGAAGCCGGTGTAACCGCCGGCGATTTCGGCACCGTATACGCTGCGGATGCGCGCGGCGTAGGCTACGCGCTGCGGCCCGTTGTATTTGCCGTCGGTATTCTCCTGCTTCCACGCTGCTGTGTTGTTGCCCCAGATATGACCGCCACGATTACGACCGGCATAGCCGCCGGCCATGCCGCGGCGTGTGGTCGTATCCGATGCCGCCTGGGCACGCACCGCGCCGCCGCACACTGCGGCATCGGTCGAGCTGTTGCGAATCGTCGGCACGAAGTCCTGCACGAGCGAGAGCAGGTCGTCGAGGTTGACAAGCTTCTTGAGCACGCTGCCGTCACCAAGCACGTTCGCCACGGCTCCCGGCTGCATGGTACCCACGTAACCGCCGGCCGAAACCTGGCCGATGATGTATACGAACTCATGAGAGCTCGAGTCCTGAATGTGGCCGCCTTCGATGTCTCCGGCGAAACCACCAGCCATACCCAGTGGATCGGGCTCATTGTTGGCATTCCTATGATCTGCGGCGCTGGCCAGAACGGAGTATCCGCCGATGCCGCCAGTCACATCGGAGTGTTCAATCGTCGAGACGACGACATCCAGCACACTGAGTACATCGTTGAGATTGACGTTCTGGCCGAGCAGGCTCAGGCCACCGCCCACAGCTGCCGCCGAGCCGATGTCCATTTTGCCGATGTAACCGCCGGCGTATCGCGCAGCGGTGACTGCATATGTGCTGTCTTTGCTCAGATAGGTGCTATTGATTGATCCGGCGGTTTCCAGATTCTTCGGTGCCTTGACATCAGTACGGCGCAGTTGGGTCACACTGGAATGGGACACCTGCACACCGGAACCGTATCCGATGTAGCCGCCGGCGGAACCGGATTGCGTATCGGACTGATCAAATCGGGTGGCGGAAACGGTGAAGCCGGGATCATCCGGGTCGGAAATCTTGTTACCGCTAGTTGTCTCCACGGTGGTGGCATCGGAATGCACACCCGCGTAGGAGATGAATGGCACATAGCCCTGCACTACCTGCAACAGGTTGGCGAGATCCACCGTACCGAATTTGCCGAGCAAACTCAGGCCGCCGTTGCCAGCCGAAGCGAGCGCACCGGAGACAACCTTGCCGCCGAAACCACCTGCGTATGCGCCGCCGGTCACATGGTCAAGGTTGACAACGGCCACGGGGGTGGTTTGCACGCGGGACTGTACACCGGCCAGCGTTGAGTCGTTCTTGAGATCGGTTTCGGAGAACTGGTTGACCTTGCCGCTTTGGAAGTTTCCCGCATAGCCGCCCGCGATATCGCCTTCGACATAACCGCCGTTGACGTACGTGACGGTGGTATCCGTATAACTTGGAATCAGATACGGTACGGCACCGAGCAGGTCGTTCACGGACAGCAGGCCGCCTTTGATCAGGTCATCCAATACGCTGGAATCTTTTGCGTTGCTGAGCGCGTCGGCGAGGCCGCCGGTGGTGGAGAAGCCCACGAAACCGCCTGCCACACCATCGGACGTGCTGGTATCGGCTGTGACCGATTTGAGGTTTGTCACATGGCTTTCCCGGGTCTTGGTGCTGTTGGCCTGACCATAGAAACCGCCTGCAGCGTAATCGGTTGTTTCGTTGTTCTCGTTCTTGCCGGTTGCCGCAACCGTGAATCCGCCAGAGATGCCGTTCACGTTCGATGCAGTGACTGCAACCGAAGAATATTGGGCAACCGATAGCAGACCGGAAAGCTTGATAAGCCCAAGCACATTGAGACCGCCAGCGCCGATGGCGTCGCCTGGTCCAGAGAAGCCAATAAAACCGCCGGCTTCTCCCCTGGCCGAGACCGTGGCCAGATTGGTAAGGTTCGTGTTGGTCACGTCGCCGCCGGTGGCGCATCCGATGGCACCGCCTGCATAATATGAACCAGCCGTCACTGTCAGGCCGGATGCCGGAGCGGTGACAGACATGTTCTCCACGGTGAACGCGGCAAACTGGTCGAACTTCTTGAGCGTGGCAATATCGCCAATTTTCACCACACTGTTGAGCAACCCAGCTACCGTTGTCGGTTGCAGATTGCCGGCGATGCCACCCGCGTAGGAGCCCGTGGCCGTGACCGATTCAAGGCCTTCTATGGTGGTGGAACGCTGCTGTGGGAAGTCACGATGATTGTTGTACTTCCAGAATGTGAGTTTTTGAAGGCAGTTCTGCGAGGAATCACCGATCACCGTACCCGAACCTTCGCCCACAAGGCCGCCCGCGTAATCACCGCCGGCAGCAACTGTGAGGGAACCCTTCATTTGTGTACCGAGAATCGCAGAAGGATTCACACCGACGATGGATAGCAGTTCTCCTGCACCGTTATTGCTGCCGCTCAGCAATTTAGTCACAGCCTTGGTGAGCTGTTTCAACAGCGATGCCTTCGTGGTATCGTCCGTACCGAGTTCCAGGCCCCATCCCACGGAGGCGAATCCGGTGAATCCTCCGGCGTGGGATCTGTCGGCAGTCACGGCGACCGAAGCCGTAATCGAATTATTGACAGCATAGGCATTGGCCATGGCACCGTTGAAGCCGCCGGCGTAGTCTTCGGCCTGCACGGTGATCTTATCGTCACCGTTTACCGTCAGGCCACTGTTTTCGATGAGGCTCTGCGGACGCAGCGCAGACAGCAAGTCGACGCCAAGCGAATTAATCAGACCGCCCACGTTGCCGTTGCGACTTATTCCGGCAAAACCACCGGCATATTGCGTTGCCCGCACGGTGAAACCATTCGTGCTCGTCACCGAAGAGTTCTCAATGATTGCACCAATCTGCGCACCGACAAAGCCGCCGGCCTGCGGGTTGTCCTTGTTGCCGATCACCACGTTCTCTTTGAACCCGTTCACCGAACTATTCGAGATAACCGGGTTGTAGTAGCCAACCGGAATCAAGGCATTCAGCCCGAGCGTGCCGGACAGCAACCAGTCCACCAAATCGCCCAGCCCGAGGAACGGGATGATGTTCAGAATCCCCGAGAGTAACTTGGTGAGCGCTCCTACGATGCCGGAGACTGCATCGTATCGGGTTGCGCCCTCAACATATCCCACGAAACCACCGGTCATACGGCTTACGCTAGATACCGAAACATCTGCTACCTCGCAGTCCGTAACCTTGGTGTCCCCGTAGATACGGCCGGCAAATGCACCCGTGGCGAGGTTGGAAGGATTGTCTTTGTGCAGGGTGAGCAGACCTTGCAGATTGAGGTCAAGATCTACTTGTCCGAATGTCAATAGTTTTAACGCCTTCAACAGTACGTCGAGCAGTGATCCCACTGCCGAAGTGAGCATACCGAGCAAGGTCGGCGGAATATACGATTCACTCGTATGATTCGCCACCGACACATCCTGCAGCTTGAGGTTCGACACCACGGCCGTACCGGCGCTGCCCAGACTGTTGCTGTTCATCACGGTCTTGTTCGTGATCGAGGCGAAGAAGCCGATGCCCTGCTGCTTGCTGACATCCAGCTGGTCGCCTTTGACATTAGAGACCATATCTTTCTGATTGACGACCACATGGCTGATGACCGGCCGAGCTGCGGTAGCGTGAACCACGCTTGCGCCATCGGCACCAACAGCCTTCCACAGGCTGGCTGCGGTGTCGCCGTCATTGGAGACCGCACCGAGCATAGTGCCGGAGAACATGAGCGGAGTCCACTCAGTGTTGTTGGTATCTGCCGCGTTCTTGGACAGGTCGATGTCACGGAAAATCAGGTAGTTGGCGTCTGCGGAATAGGTCAGGCCGGTGTTGGCAGCGGAGTAGTCCTTTTGCGTGCCATCAGCACCCACGCCGTAATACTTGGTGCGGGTCCTGTTGACGATTAACGCCGTGCATGCCAGCAGTGAACTGTCGTGGTCGGAGGCATCAGCATCGCGCAAAGTATCTGAACTGGAGAGATCGGCGTCACCGGCGTATTCGGAAGACGGCGTGCCGTCCACCCACTGATAATTGAGGGGTCCTTGTCGCGTGCAAGTCTGCTTGACCTTGTTGATGCGGCCAATAACCTTCTTACCAGAACCAATCGCACGCAGCTGCTGCTCGTTACCAATCAGGATGTAGGTCTTGCCGTTGATCTCCTTGGTGACCTGACCCTCAAAGTCACGGCCGCCAAGCGCCGTCGCGGCGACCTGCACATTGGCCTTCGCCGGCGATTGATCCGTCGCATTTGAGGAATCGTTCTTGGCATCTTGAGAAGAAGCATCGTTTGGAGCCTGCGTTTGGGCTCCATCATTAGCGGAATTGCCAGCGGTAGCTTCTGCTGAGTCGTCCGCCTTATTGTCTGTCGCACCATTTGAGGATTCGGAAGAATCACCAGTAGTAGAAGATGAAGGAGATGAATCCTGCTGTGCGTCTTGATTCGTTTCGGAAGGTGTTGGCGCACCGTTTGATGTATTGGCCTCTTCTGACGTCTTATCGTCAACGTTGACATTGCGAGCAGAAGGAGCAGCTACGACAGTATTACCCCCCCCCCGAAATTACGGCGTTAGGAGAGCTACTCACATTGTCTATATTCTGAGCATATGCTGCAGGCACCATGCACACGATGGACAAGGAGATAGCAATAACCGAAGCAAGGCAACGCTTCAAGGCATGGCGCTGCCGTCCAGGTTCCTGTTCTGTTCCTCCGTTAAACCCGCAACGGACGAACTTCAATTTCGAGCCCATTATTTCCCCTCATAGATTCGCAATCCCCTTTTCGGGAGGTTACTGCATACGATCATACCAGAAGTTGACAAAAGAACAAAAAATGTTCATTTACGGGGCCAGTTAGCGTATGTCTTTCTGGGCAAAAAGAAAAGCCCCGCAGCTATGCAGGGCTTTTCCAACGAGGTCATAAGAGAGGAAGAGAACGACCCCGTTTAATGGTTGACGAAGCTTTGGGACCTCGCCAAGTATCTACTAGTTCAGACGCAGCTCGGTGGACGGTGCGAACAGGTGCATCTTTGCCGGATCAATCTTGATCTTGACCGTGGCACCAACCTGCGGCAGAGCGCGCGGATTCACACGAATCGTGGTGAGCTTGTTCTGATCGGACATGACCTGAGAAGCCTCAGCTGCGGAGCCATCGGTGACGATGTTGCCGTAGATGTAGCCATCGGAGCCCAGATCCTCGACGTTGACGACCTTCAGGGAGAAGGCGTTCGGGTCGTCAGCCGGGGCCAGGCCAGCGTCCTCAGGACGGAAGCCGACCACAATCTGGCCGTTGTCTTCGGCGGTGAGCTTGTTGACGGCCTCAGCCGGCAGGTCCACGGTGTCCTCACCGATCTTCGCCTTGCCGTTGACCACCGGGTGGGTGTTCAGGTTCATCGACGGGGAGCCGATGAAGCCGGCGACGAAGACGTTGGCCGGACGATCATACAGCTCGGTCGGAGCACCGACCTGCTGCAGGATACCGAGCTTGATGACGGCGATGCGATCGCCCATCGTCAGAGCCTCGGTCTGATCGTGGGTCACGTACAGGGTGGTGACACCCAGCTGGCGCTGCAGAGCAGCAATCTGGGTACGGGTCTGGACACGGAGCTTGGCGTCCAAGTTGGACAGCGGCTCATCCATGAGGAAGACCTTCGGCTCACGAACGATTGCACGGCCCATGGCCACGCGCTGACGCTGACCACCGGACAGAGCCTTCGGCTTACGATCGAGGTACTCGGTCAGGTCGAGGATCTCAGCGGCCTTCTCGACGCGCTTGCGGATCTCTTCCTTCGGAGTGCCGGCGATCTTCAGAGCGAAGCCCATGTTGTCGGCCACGGTCATGTGCGGGTACAGGGCGTAGTTCTGGAACACCATTGCGATGTCGCGGTCCTTCGGCTGCATCGTGGTGACATCCTTGCCACCGATGAGGATGCGGCCCTTGTTGACCTCTTCCAGGCCGGCGAGCATACGAAGGGTCGTAGACTTACCGCAGCCAGAGGGGCCGACGAGGACGAGGAACTCGCCATCCTTGATATCAAGATTCAGATCATCCACGGAGGGCTTGTCGTTGCCCGGGTAGATACGAGTGACGTGGTCGAAAACGACTTCTGCCATAATTACTAATCCTTTCAGAGGCAGGTACGTGCCTCACGATCCGTTGTAAAGGGATTTGTTCTTTACTGTGCTTCCGCCCTCGCTACCGACATACAACTTTGCTCTCGGAAACTGCAAGCTTCAGCGTTTACTTTTTTCCGGTTCAGTGAAGGTTCTCTTCGTTGAGCCAAGATTCACTATACACGGCCTTGCGACCAAGGCAAGTGGCGTGTCTGAAATGTAGGTAACATTTGAGCACTCCGCCATATTGTGTTGAGTGCTTCTCCCGTATGGAACGAAAATAAGAGCAACCAGGGTGCCTCGGGCAAGACGATGCTCCTCTATGCAGCGGAGGAATCTTTCTGGGCTCGTACGATGAACGTGATCTCGCCACTACCCGGCGCATGCAACGTGGTACCGAACGCAATCGTGGAGCCGAATGCATCGATTACGGTGGAGTCCATCTCCAAAACCTGGGTACCATCGGGCACTCCGAAATACCATGCCATCCGCGTATCTAACGCATGCACGCGCACGGCGGCATCGTTCTCTACCAAACGCACCGCGTAATTATGTTCCAGAAAGTCATATAGCGACTGATGGCTGAAATCCTGATCGACTACCTTCGGGAACCGCGCCGCCGACAAGAACGTGATCACATGCTGCTTGAGCTTATCATCCACGTATCGCAGCCTCTCCAGTCGAACCAAGTCGGCATCATCCGGCAATCCCAGACGTTGCGCGGCCTTCGCGTTACGCACCACGGCATTGTCAAGCACCTTGGTGTCCACCGTATTGCCAAGATCGGCCTGTTGACGAAAAAAACCTCGAATATGGTCGCTAATCACCTCATGCTGGGACTCACCTTGCTTGGCAGTGCGGAATGTACCTCTACCCTGCTCTCGAACCAACAGGCCATCTTGAATCAAATCATCCACTGCATGACGCAGCGTGATACGACTTACCCCATACTGGTCACAGAGCTCCGGCTCGGGCGGCAATTGTTCGCCTGAATACATCGCCTGCGCACGCTGGCGAAGATTGTCCCTAACCGCAATATACTTCGGTACACCTTCCGCCATGGTTGTCCTCCTTGCCTTCCTTTACGACTGTACTGTGCCACGGATACACAAACCGCCGGGATTGGCAACCCATTCCCGGCGGTTCGCAGGCCGCCCTCCATATATCTGCAGAGCGGCCATGCACCGATTATTTCGCTTCTACGGCAGCCTTCTTCTTCTCACGCGCACTCATCGCAAACGATGCGGCATAGAACACCACGACCGAAGCGATAATACCAATAATGAGACCAATCTGACCACCCTTGCCGAATTGGCCAAGCAGAATACCAGCAACACCATAATCCGCATCAGAATATGTGGCATTCGCCATGCCGGTGTCGCCAAGCACAGGCAGCAGGAATAGCGGCAGGAATGTAATCGCCAAACCATTGACGAAGGAGCCAATCACCGCACCACGTACGCCGCCCTGTCCGTTACCGATTACACCGGTGGCGCCGCCGGTCATGAAGTGAGCCACAATACCCGGGATAATGATGGTGGAACCGGCCAGAGCCATGATTCCCATACCGACCACACCACCAACGAAGCTGGAGATGAAGCCGATAAGCACAGCATTGGGGGCGAAGGTGAAGATCATCGGCACGTCAAGGGCCGGCTTCGAGTTCTTCACGAGCTTCTCGGAAATACCCTTGAACGCAGGTACAATCTCACCGAGTACCACGCGCACACCAGCGAGAATGACAAACACGCCAGCAGAGAATGTGGCAGCCTGCAGGATGGCGAACACGATGAAGTTCTGCCCATCGCTCAGCTCAGATTCAATGTAGGAGCTACCCGCGAACAGCGCGACGACAACATAAATAACGGCCATCGACAGGGCGATGATGACGGTGGTGTCGCGAAGGAAACCAAGGCCTGCAGGGAACTTGATGTCCTCAGTGGACTTGGACGGGTGCTTCTTAGAACGGGTCAGACGAGCCACGAGACCGCCGAGCGCAATGCCCGCACCACCGGTGTGACCAAGGGCGACATCATTGGTACCGGCGGCATCCTTCATGAACGGCTGTACAAGCGCGGGAGAGATGGTGACAATCAAACCTTGTGCGATGGAGCCCCACAGAATCACACCCCAAGTCGACATACCGGCAACCTCGAGAATCACGGCGACCATCGTAGCCATGTAGAACGCCACATGACCGGACAGGTAGATGTACTTGAAACGCGAGGTCATAGACAGCAGGATGTTGACAATCATGCCGAAGAAGAAGATAAGGGCGGCTTCAGACCCATACTTCACCAAGACCGTGCCGACAATGGCTTCGTTGTTCGGCACCACACCCTGCACATTGAATGCATGCTGGAACATGCTGCCAAAGGGATCAAGTGCGCCAGAAACGACGGAAGCGCCTGCTGCCAACACCAGGAATCCCACCATGGTTCGGATGGTGCCCTTCATAATGTCGGTAGCCTTCTTGCGCTGCACGGCAAGACCCACCAACGAAATCAAAGCCACAATAATGGATGGCTGCCGGAAAATATCAAGTAGCACCGATAACACGCCGTTCATGCTCTCTCCTTTAATCTTTATGCTTGTCTGTATTGTTGTTTTCCGGATTTGGCGCCGGGTCGGGGCAACAATGTCTCTTCCCACCACCGAAAAGGGTTATTTATTGGGAACCTCGACACCGTGTCGCTTCAGCGCAGCAGCTACCTGTGCGGTGATGTTGTCCATGTCAATAAGGCTGTCCAGAACGACCACGTCATCCATCAGACCTTCTGCAGCTTCAGCGATGTCGCGCCCGACGAACAACACATCAGCAGAGGTAGGAGTAACGGAGGCGATATCCATATGATCGGTTTCCACACCGGTCACACCAAGATTGCTCAGCGCTTTCTCGATGTTGAGTTGGGTCATAAAGCTAGATCCAAGGCCAGTGCTGCATGCGGTGATGATTTTCATTGAAGTACCTTTCGTATGAGTTGTTTGATGAGATGGAAGTGCAGTCTGTCAGGCCAGCGCAGCGGCCAATTCATCGACGTTGGAGGACGCGTTCAAAGCAGCTAGTTTGCCTGAATCGGTCAACAAAAGAGCCAGCGATTGCATAAGATCAATATGCGCGTTTGAGTCTTTCGCGGCCAAGCAAAACATGGTGTTGATGGGATGGTCCTCATCATCGGCCAGCAGGAACGGCTTACCCACTCGCAGCACAGAGAGCGATGTGGAGACCACTCCACTTTCAGGCCTCGCATGTGCAAGGGCAACACCTCCCCCGAGATCTATATATGTTCCTCCTGGACTGGCAATCGATGTCTTAATGGCATCGACATAGCCCCGCTCGATGGTGCCGGCGTCGAGCAAGGGACGCGTCACCAAGTCGACTGCTTCGCGCCAATCCGATACCTGATCGACATACAGCATGCCGTTCGGTTGAAAATACGACATAAGCACGATGCCTCCTTGCAATGCATTAAACCACTGCGGCCAGCTACGGCCATCAGACGAATTTAATGTTGAGGTTCATTCCGCTTCACCAAATTCGTATTATCATCATATCGTCATAACGTATTATCGTCATATCGGCGTGTCGCTATGGCGAACCGCAATCCGTATGCTTCTTTTATTAGCCAGAATCAGATTCGAATTCAGTCTCAACAAGACTGTTAACCACCGACCAATGAAGCATCGAGGCCGGCTCAACCGGCAAATGCAACAGTAAGAACCTAGATTGCCCTGAAAGTCACGCCGTTGCGGGCGGCCTTGCGTTCGGCTTTGCGCTCCTCGGCATTTTCGATGCGTTGGATGCGCAGCTGGCGCCAATCCTCACGCATATCGCGGAAGCATTCGGCCAGTGTCACGTCGTCGTTATCAGCGGCGGCATTAGCCGAGTCCGCATCGGCCTCGATACCTGCGAACTTGGTGACTCCCAGTTTCAATAGACCCAGTAATTCGCTCAGGGCTTCCGGCATGGGCTCTTCGCCCTCATCGGCAGACTTGGTCAGCCCTTCGATACGCCGGCGAAGCGCATCCGCATCTTCAGGATCAATCTTGAGACCGGCAATCAACGACTGACGCATGGTCTCGTAATCGAGGTTGGCAAAGAAGTTCAGCTGCTGCAGAGTCATGAATCCCTTGAGTTCAGGGAATCGATGAACAACATATTCTTCGCGGTCATCGGCGGCGCGCGTCCAATCGCGGGTGAGCTGCGGATCCAAGGTGGCGGTAATCGACCCTTCGCGCAGACGATAGTGATATAGCACCTTAGGAATACGCACCACGCGCGTGGCTTCGCCGATCACATTGCAGATGCGGGAAAGATCCTCGATCTTACGGCCCACGGGGAAGGAGAAACCATGCCCCTGATATGTGGATGCGGGTGCCAGAAAGGCCCAGAAATAGCCATCAATCTCGGCTTTGACCTGCTTCTTGATGGCTTCGACCGGAGTCAGCACCTGCACTTCATCGAAATCATTGTGACGATAGCTGGAGAGCAGTGGCTTGTCGTTCTCGGAGATGGTGTCGAACTGGAACATCACCAGATCGGCATCGTATTCACGCATGGCATTCAGGCAGTCTTCCACCAGCGTGGGCGCCACAGTGTCATCCGAATCCGCAAAGTAGATGTATGAGCCGGTCGCCTGGGCGATGCCGGCATTGCGTGCGTCAGACAGTCCGCCGTTGGGCTTGTGAATCACCCGCACGCGCGGGTCGCGGGTGGCCCAAGCGTCGCACATGGCCGGGCAGTCGTCAGGCGAGCCATCATCCACCAGCAGAATCTCGAGGTTGCGATAGGTCTGCGCAACCACAGACTTCACGCATTCATCAAGGAATTTCTCGACCTTATATACCGGGATGATGATGCTGACCAACGGCTCATGTTCCATATCTCCAGCGTAACGCCGAAATGCGAAGAGCACTCTTCTTACGGCCAATATCAAGAGTCTCGGGATAAGATGCAATGAGGGCAACATGACAGGAGGCGTGGTCATGCATGATATCAGAATTGGCGTGGTCGAAGACGATCCCGCAGCCTGCCAACGAGTACTCGACTATCTCAATCAATACCGCAGCGAAACCGGAACGGAATTCACGATTTCCGTATTCGACGATGGTGAGCAAATCGTCGAGAAATACACGCCAATATATGACATCCTGTTTCTGGATATCGAGATGCAGCATATGGACGGCATGGCTGCGGCTCGGCGTATCCGCGAGCGCGATGATTCGGTGGTGATTGTGTTCATCACCGCCGCCCCGCAATATGCCATCAATGGCTACGAGGTGCAGGCGCTCTCCTACCTGCTCAAACCGGTGCCATATTTTGCGTTCCGTCAGGAGCTCAAGCGGTCGATCGACATGGTGCACAGGCGCGGCAGTGAGTCGCTGCTGATCGAGGCCAGCGGGCGCCAGATGCGCGTGGAATTGGCGGACGTGCTGTATATCGAGTCGATTCGGCACACGATTATTGTGCATACGCTCAGTGGCAAGCTGTCGGTTTCCGGCACGCTGAAGGATTTTGAGGAACGACTGGCCGAACAGGATTTCTTCCGCTCGAACTCCTGCTATCTGGTGAACTTGCGACATGTGGTCGGCGTGGAAGGGCAGGACTGCGTGATGTCGAACGGGGAGGCGCTGCGCGTGAGTCGTCCGCGCAAGAAGGCGTTCCTGACTACGCTGGCGAACTATATGGGTGCAGCCGGCCCAACGTCTCGGGCAAGCACGCAGACTGCCGCTTCGAACAAGGGCGCAGCAGCTGGCAGCAGTGAGAACGAGGACTGATGGGCACCACCATTACCAATGCATTGCCGGATATTCCCCGTATCTACACGGCAATTTGTGAATGGCTGGCATGCGTAACCTATCTGCTGGTTATTTGCCGGCGCGTACCGTGGCAGCGCACGGTTGCGGTCGGCGCCGTGGGCTTGCTGGCGATGATTGGCATTCAGTATTTCAATGGCGCTATGCCGATCTGGTTCTGGGTGATCGGCATGCTGCTGGCATTCGCCGGCATGTGGGCGATTATTTGGCTTGGCGCCGGGACCGGCAAACGCGAAGGGGTGTATATTGCGGCACGCGCATTCGTGCTTGCTGAACTGGTTGCCTCGCTGCATTGGCAATTGGTGATGTTTCTGGATTCCGGTGATGGCATACGCGAAGCACGGTTAATGGCCTCGGTGATGTTGGCAATAGTGTATGCCGCATGCTTCGCCATAGCATGGCTGATCGAGCGTGGGAATTTTGCCAGTGATGCTCCGACGACCACTACCGCACAGCTGTCGATTGGCACGGCCGCCATCACCATTGTGACGTTCGCCATGAGCAATCTGAGCTTCATATCCACCAATACGCCATTTTCTGGCACGGTGGGCCAAGAGGTGTTCTATATTCGCACTTTGGTGGATTTCTGCGGTTTCGCGATTCTGTATGCGCAGCAGGAGCAGGCCCGTCGCATGGCTGCGAGCGCCGAACTGGCCTCCATAAACGCGCAATTGGAAAGTCAGCATCAGGAATATCTGGCGTCCAAGGAAAACATCGAATCGATTGGGCGCTTGGCACATGACTTGAAGCATCAGATCGCGGCATTGCGTGCGGAAGTGGATCCGGAGCATGCGGCTGCCGGTTTCGAGCAGTTGGAGGCGTCGGTGGCCAAAGCCAGCGCGCAGCAGCATTCCGGTAACCCGGTGCTGGACGTGATTCTGACCACCAAGATGCGCACATGCGCGGATCGCGGCATCACGCTGACCGCGGTGGCAGACGGCAAACTGCTGGACGGCATGTCATCGATGGACATCGCTTCGCTGTTCGGCAACGCGCTGGATAACGCGATTGAGGCGACCAGCAAGCTGCCAGATAAGCAGCAGCGGCTGATTCGGCTCGCGCTGTACGGGCAGGGGCAGTTCACGGTGATTCGCGTGGAGAATTACTACGATTCCGCGCTGAAGAAGGACTCGACCGGGGCTTTGCGCACCACCAAGCGCGATTCATCCCGGCATGGGTTCGGCGTGAAGTCGATTCGTCACATCGCCGCGCAGTACGGCGGCGAAGTGACGATTCGCACCGAAGATCACTGGTTCGTGCTGACGGTGTTGCTGCCGCGGTAGATATCAGAAGTCCCAGTCGTCGTCGTCGGTTTCCTCGGCCTTGCCCATCACGTAGGAGGAGCCGGAGCCGGAGAAGAAGTCGTGGTTTTCGTCGGCGTTGGGGCTCAGTGCGGCCAGAATCGCAGGGTTCACGTCGCAGATCTCAGCTGGGAACAGCGCCGGGTAGCCAAGGTTCATCAGAGCCTTGTTGCCGTTGTAACGCAGGAACTTCTCGACGTCCTCGGTCAAGCCCACACGGTCGTAGAGGGACTGGGTGTACTCCACTTCGTTGTCGTACAGCTCGTTGAGCAGGTCGTAGGTGTAGTCCTGCATATCCATGCGCTCGGCGTCGGTGAGCTGGGCGATGCCCTTCTGGTACTTGTAGCCAATGTAGTAGCCATGCACGGCCTCGTCACGGATGATGAGGCGAATCACGTCGGCGGTGTTGGTCAGCTTGGCGTGCGCGGAGAAGTACATCGGCAGGTAAAAGCCGGAGTAGAAGAGGAACGATTCGAGCAGGGTGGAGGCCACCTTGCGCTTGTACGGGTTGTCGCCCTCGTAGTAGTCGAGCACAATCTCCGCCTTCTTCTGCAGGAACTCGTTGTTCTCGCTCCAGTCGAAGGCCGCGTCGATCTGCTCGGTGGAGCACAGGGTGGAAAAGATGGACGAGTAGCTCTTGGCATGCACGGATTCCATGAAGGCGATGTTGGTGTACACGGCTTCCTCGTGCGGGGTGAGCGCGTCCGGAATCAGGGAGACGGCGCCGACCGTACCCTGGATGGTGTCCAGCAGGGTCAGGCCGGTGAACACGTGCATGGTGAGCGTGTGCTCATCTTCGGTCATCTTCTGCCAGCTGGGGATGTCGTTGGAGACGGGGACCTTTTCGGGCAGCCAGAAATTGCCGGTCAGGCGATCCCAGACCTCGAGGTCCTTCTCGTCTTCAAGACGGTTCCAGTTGATTGCGGAGACACGATCGATGAGTTTCAGGGGTTTACGCGGAATAGAGATAGGTGCCATGAGTAGTGTTCCTTTTACTCGTTGTCGTTATCGTCGTTGGACTTGTTTTCGAACTCCTCCGGCGCGGTCAGCCGGAGCAGTGCCTTATAAATCATTGGTGACATTGTGGTTCCTTAGAGTGGTTGGGCTCCCCTCAGTCCGCTTCGCGGCCAGCTCCCCTCAGGGAGGGGAGCCAAGAAAGGGAGCCCGATATATGAATGGACATCTCTGGTTGTTCGATGCGTGCGGCCTCTAGGCGCACCGAGGGAAGGCGTACGAAGGTACGTCGACCGAGGAGCAACGACGAGGACGCTCCATCGAACAATCAGAGCATGCAGGAGACGCAGCCTTGGACTTCAGTTCCTTCCAGGGCTTGCTGACGGATACGGATGTAGTAGAGGGTTTTGATGCCCTTGCGCCAGGCGTAGATCTGCGCCTTGTTGAGGTCGCGGGTGGTGGCGGTGTCCGGGAAGAACAAGGTCAGCGACAGTCCCTGATCCACGTGCTGAGTGGCCTCAGCGTACGTGTCGACGATGGCCTTCCAGCCGATTTCGTAGGCGTCCTCGTAGTACTCAAGGTTGTCGTTGGTCATGTAGGCCGCCGGGTAATAGACGCGCCCGATCTTGCCTTCCTTGCGAATCTCGATCTTCGAGGCAATCGGGTGAATCGAGCTCGTGGAATGGTTGATGTAGGAAATCGAACCGGTGGGCGGCACGGCCTGCAGGTTCTGGTTGTAGATGCCGTCCTTCAAGATCGCGTCGCGCAACGTCTCCCAATCGGACACGGTCGGAATCTCGATGCCGTACTTGGCGAACAGCTCACGAACCTTGGCGGTACGCGGTTCAAGCGAGCGGCGACCATCGGTGTACTTGTCAAAGTAATTGCCTTGGCCGGCCGGCTTGGCGTAGTCGGACGTAGCGAAGCTCTTGAACGGATGGCCGTGTTCCACGGCGAGCGCGTGCGAGGCGCGGTAGGCATGGTAGGCCACGGTCATGAAGTACATGTCGGTGAAGTCGAGGCCTTCTTCGGAGCCGTAGTGAATGCCTTCGCGGGCCAGGAAGCCGTGCAGGTTCATCTGGCCGAGGCCGATGGCGTGACCCTCCTCGTTGGCGCGGCGGATCGAGGGCACCGCGTCGATGCTCGTGTGCTCGGCCACCGAGGTGAGCGCACGGATCGCGGTTTCCACGGTGTACGCCAGTCCGCCATCAATCGCCTTGGCAATGTTCAGCGAACCCAAGTTGCAGGAGATATCGCGGCCCACGTGCGCATAGGTGAGGTCTTCGTTGTATGCGCTCGGCTCCTGCACCTGCAAGATTTCGGAGCACAGGTTAGACATGGTCACGCGGCCTTCGATCGGGTTGGCGCGGTTGACCGTGTCCTCAAACACGATGTATGGGTAGCCGGACTCGAACTGCAGCTCGGCGATGGTGGTGAAGAACTTGCGGGCGTCGATGTAGGTCTTCTTGATGCGATCGTCGGCCACCATCTCGTCGTAGTGCTCGCTGACGGAGATGTCGGCGAACGGCTTGCCATATACGCGCTCCACATCGTAGGGGCTGAACAGGGCCATCTGGGCCTTCTGCTTAGCCAGTTCGAAGGTGATGTCCGGAATCACCACGCCAAGCGCCAGTGACTTGATGCGGATCTTCTCATCCGCGTTCTCTCGCTTGGTGTCCAGGAATCGCAGGATATCCGGGTGGTGGGCGTTGAGGTACACCGCGCCTGCGCCCTGACGTGCGCCGAGCTGGTTGGCATAGGAGAAGGAATCCTCCAGCAGCTTCATCACCGGAATCACGCCGCTGGACTGGTTTTCGATGTGTTTGATCGGGGCGCCGAGCTCACGCAGGTTGCTCAGCAGCAGGGCGACGCCGCCGCCACGCTTGGAAAGCTGGAGGGCCGCGTTGATGCCGCGCGAAATCGACTCCATGTTGTCTTCGATGCGCACCAGGAAGCAGCTGACCGGCTCGCCGCGCTGGGCCTTGCCGAGGTTCAGGAAGGTCGGGGTGGCAGGCTGGAAACGGCCGGCAAGCATTTCGTCGGCGTATTCGATGGCCTGCTGCTCGTTGCCGGCGGCGAGCTCCAATGCCACGGCGGTGCAACGCTGCGGGAAGTCCTCAAGATAGAGGCGACCATCGAACGTCTTGAGCGCGTAGGACGTGTAGAACTTGAACGCACCAAGGAAAGTGCCGAACTCAAAGCCGGCGGATTCCACGTGCTCGTAGATGCGGTCGAGGAATTCAGCGGAGTACTGGTTGAAGACCGCAGGGTTGTAGTACTGGTTGCTGATCAGGTATTCGAGACGCTCGGCGGTGGAGTCGAACTGCTTGCTGTTGGCGGCCACATGGCCGGTCACGTATTCACGCTCGGCGGCCTTGTCCTTATCGAACTGGATCTTGCCGTCGGCATCATAGAGATTGAGCATCGCGTTGAGCGCGTGGTAGTCGTGTGCCGGATCGTACTGTTCTGCCGAGGTGTCGGTGGTGTTGTCGAGCGACAGTTCGGTGTTGGTGAGGTCGGTCATTGGAGTCCTTATTGCTGTTGAGTGAAGAAGCGGACGAGACCGTTGCGGACGGCAGCGGTGTCTTCTGGCGTACCCATGAGTTCGTAGCGGTATAGGTAGGGGACGTGGCATTTGGCGGCGATGATGTCGCCGGCGGCACAGTAGGCCTCGCCGAAGTTGGTGTTGCCTGAGGCGATGACACCGCGAATCCATGCGCGGTTGTCGGGGTCATTCAGGAAACGCTTGACCTGAATCGGCACTGCTTTCTTGACCACGCCACCGCCGTATGTGGGCACCATGATGACGTATGGCTCGCGGATGTTGAGAGCCGGATCAGCTGCTCGCAGTGGAATGCGGTAGACGTTGATGCCCTCGTCCTGTAATCGGCAGCTGGCTACAAATCGCGCGGTGTTCTCGGAGGCCGACGAAAAGTAGACCAGTGCTCCGATCACATTGCTGGTGGCGGCGAATTCAGGCTGGCTGGCACCGGGAACACTTTCCGCGGTGATGCCGGATTCGGTCTGGCTCACGCGGAAACCATGGCCGAAGCATTGGCCTCAGCGCTTACCTGCTGGGCAACCTCACGAATCAAATCGGGGCGGTAGCCGGTCCATGAGTTGTTCGGCGTGATCACCACTGGAGCCTGCTGGAAGCCTGCGGCCTGCAGCTGCTCGAGAGTGCCCGGGTTCTCCGTCAGGTCCACGGTCTCGAACGGCACACCGAGCTTGGTGAACTGGCGCTTGGTGGCGTTGCATTGCGGGCAATGCGGCTTGGTGAACACGGTGACGGTCATGGCGACTCCCCTTCATCTATCTCTGTTGAACAGTGAAACGATGGCCATATTACATCTGTGTAGTTTGAAATCAATGCACTATATGTAGTGGCGTGTATCACACAACAAACCTAGATATAGTGGTTTCTGTTGATATTCCGCCATTCTTGAGAAGCCCTGAAAATCAGCGTGCAGCGACTCACCAAGTTATATGTGGCATTGTTCACATTTGCGCTTTGATCGTCATATTTAAGTTTCGAGGGGCTGATTTGAACCTTTCCGGAGGTCTATCTCCGTTTCAAGGGGCCGGTCATCCGCCGAAACACAAGTACAAACGCCTTCTTGCCACCGTCATTTCGCCATTCTTGGACCGCTTCTACTTGGGCACCAGCCCCTCGAAACGGAGATAGAGCTTTCCAAAAAACAAAATCAGCCCCTCGAAACGGAGAATGAACGCTGACGCCCCCCATATGACGTCAAAAGGCCTGACCGGATGTCCAAACGAGCATACGGCCAGGCCTTAAGGAAAGGAGATGAGGAAATTCAGTTATCAGAATTGATGTGGCACGAATTACTCCGCCTCGGCCTTAGCTTCGCCTTCGGGGAAGATTATCTTGAACACGAAGAAGAAGATAATCATCGAGACTCCACCCGTGATAAAGGTGACCAGCAGGTTGTACACGGCCAACGGCACATACGCCTGCGCAATCGGCATCCATAAATTATTGAAGCCATTGCAAATCAGCGAGATAGCCGCCCAAGCAATGAAGTACCACATTGCCTGATACACCGGATTGCCATGGCTCTTGAAGGTGATATTGCGCTGCAGCGGGAAGTTAATGCACTGGGCGATGAACGAGCCCACCTCATAGCTAATGAAGTAGCCCAGGCCACCGCCAATGACCACAGCACCGGCGGCGTCACGCACCACGTTGTAACCGAGCAGGCTCCACGTAAAGTCCACACCGAACAGGCTCATGTTGACTTGTGGCCACATGAATTCCGTACCGGCCAGATCCTTACCCAGTAGATATGGCATGAACGTGAAAATCAGGTACTGCACGATGGTGACACCCATGCTGAACACGAAGAAGTAGAAGATCTGATAGACCCACTTTGCCAGCACAGGGTGCTTGCTCTGAAAATCACCCCACGTGTGCATCCACCATGCGACGATGCCGTTCGTGCTCACCTTGGCGGCGGGCTGCTTTGCGTTCTCAGTCATTGTTCAGCTCCTTTGCGGTGCGCTTGTTGGCGGATTGGTTGCGGAAGTGGCCCGCGATGATACTGCCGAGGCCGTGGAAAGTGTGGCCGTTGGCGATTTTGACGATGGCGTCGACCATAGCCGAATCGACCATGCCCTGGGTCATTTTGCTCATGGCCCTGGGGGGCATGTTGAGGATGAACAGCATGTTGAGGTCTGGCGCGCCGGTCTTCTGGCGGGTCTTGGCCTCACGGTTGGCCAGTGTTTTGGCGATGGTTCGGGCCGTGAAGCCCTTGGAATCGACCCAGCTGGAGATCGGATCGTTTACGCCGAAGGTCGTGGGCTTGCCGGGGGCGATGACCTCGTGGCCGAACAGCACGGCCATTTCGGCGTCGGTCACGTGCTTGACGTCGCCGGTGAGGTAGTGGCCGAGCGCCGGGTTGGCGGGGGTGGCGTCCACATCGCCGGCGACTGCAAATTCGCAGGTCAGCGGCAGGTTTTCGGCGTTGGTGCCGACCGCCAGCGTCCATACACCGGATTCGGTGCGCCATGCGTTAGCAGCCGTGTCGAAGTGACGGAAGGTGTAGCGATCAAATTCGATGCGCACGGTCTTGGATTCGCGCGCGTCAAGCTGAACCTTGGCAAAGCCCTTGAGCTCGCGGGCCGGGCGTAGCACGCCTTCGGAGGGGCCAGACACATACAGCTGGGCGACGGTGGCGCCGGACACGTCAGAATCGTTGGTCACTGTGAACTGGACGCCGGTTTCGTCGGCGGTCAGGTCGCTGTAGGTGAAAGTGGCGTAGCTCAGGCCGTAGCCGAATGGGAAGCGGACCGGCACGTTGGTGGTTTCGTAGTAGCGGTAGCCAACGAACGGGCCCTCGCGGTAGATGGCGTCGCGGCCGATGGCCGGGTACCAGCTAGCGGACGGACAGTCGGCGTAACTGATCGGCCAGGTTTCGGCCAGGCGACCGGATGGGTTGATTTGGCCGGTCAGGGCGCGCACGGTGGCGGATGCGCCCGCTTGTCCGGACAGGCCGACGTACAGGATTGCGGACACGGCATCGAACCATGGCAGCTCGACCGGGGATCCGGCCACGAGCACAATGATGACGGGCTTGCCGATGGCGGTCAGGGCGTCGACCAGATCGTTCTGCACTTGCGGGATTGCCATGGTGGAGCGGTCGAGGCCCTCGGATTCGCTGCGTTCGTCAAGACCGACGACGGCGATTACCGCGTCAACATTTTGAGAGGCAGCGAGCGCCACAGCTTCGTCAACCAACGGTTGGTTCTTGGCACCTTGACGGTCGTAACCCTGCGCGTAGCCTGCCACGGTCACGCCGGTGGTTGCTGCGGCGTTCTTGAGCTCATCAAGGGTGTTTTCTTCACGGGTGGCATTCACTTTAGAAGAGCCGGAGCCTTGAAATCGCGGGGTTTTGGCCATGTCACCAATCACGGCAACGCGGGTGCCTGCGGCGAAGGGCAGGACCGGGGAGACCGCCGAATTCGCTATTCCAGCGTCATTGGCTTCGCCATTGCGGGCCGGAGCGCCGATGACAGTGTTCTTGAGTAACACGGACGAGTTCTCAGCCACCTTACGAGCCACCTCGTGGTGTGCGGCGGCGACAGCATCCTTAAGCAGATCATCGCGGCCAACACCCTCGGTCTTGGTCATCCGCGCAATCTTGGCGACTTCAGCCGCGCGAGCATTCAAATCCGCTTCCGACAAGGTACCGGCCGTGACCGCACCTTCGAGTTCGCGCACGGAGGTGTAGCCAGGGGACGGCATCTCCAGTGAGCCACCGGCCTTGACCGCGGCCACGGCGGAATTAGAGCCGCCCCAGTCGGAGACGACCATGCCGTCGAAGCCCCATTCGTCCCGCAGAATATCCTGCAGCAGGTGCTTGTTCTCATGCGCGTAGACGCCGTTGATTTCGTTGTACGAGGTCATGATGGTCATCGGAGCGGCCGCACGCACGGCGATTTCAAACGCGGTCAGATAAATCTCGCGCATCGTGCGCTCATCGATCACGGAGTTGGAGGCCTGGCGACGCAACTCCTGGCTGTTGACCGCGAAGTGCTTCGGGCAGGCGGAAACACCATTGGACTGGATGCCGCGGATCAGACCTGCGGCCATGCGGCCGGCCACGATGGGGTCTTCGGAATAGTACTCAAAATTGCGGCCGCACAGCGGATTGCGCTTGATGTTCAGGCCTGGGCCGAGCAGCACATTCACGTCCAGATCGTGCGCTTCATTGCCGAGGGCCTCACCCATCTCTTCGGCGAGCGCCGAATCCCATGAGTTGGCCACGGTGCCGGCGGTCGGGAAGCAGGTGGCGGGCTTGGAAGCACCCAGGCCCAGATGATCGCCTTCGCCGAGCTGGCGACGCACGCCGTGGGGGCCGTCGCTCATCACGAAGCTGGGGATGCCGGCCTTCTCGTTGCCGCGGGAATCCCATTCGGAGCCGCCGGAGAGCATCGCGGCTTTCTCGGCGACCGACAGTTCTTCAAGTTCCATATCGTTCTCCCTTGCACTGCACTGTTGTACGTCTGTCTGACGAACCGTCCTGCGCCACATTGCCGGCACCGCATCCGCGCAGTGCCTGGAGTTGCACACGATTCGCCGCTAGTTTGATTGAATCAGGTTCGGCCGGGCCGCGCTGCCCGTATTACACAACCTGTCGTTTCGCGCGCACAATCGGTCGGGAGAGGCGCACATTGCGGTGCTGCCAAGTTCCAGAAAGCAACGACTCAGTGTCCAGCTTCTCAAAATTGTTGAGAAGTTTGTGCCGTAGCTTCTTAATCTTTTTGAGAAGCTACGGTTCCAACAAATCTTCGATACGGCAACCAAGTGTGCGGGCTAGAGCAAGCACACTAGAGACAGCGGCTTTGCCGAGGTCTTTGTGGCGCTGTTCGTACATTTGGACGGAGCGCAAAGTGACGCCAGAACGACGGGCCAGTTCGGATTGGCTGAGTCCGGCGCGCACGCGAATCGTGTGCAGCCGGGAGTCGCCTTCAATGCGATTGCGGGCGGCCCGCTCGTCGTATACGTCGACGAATCGGCTTTCGCCGGCTTCGTGCAAAGTCGGGTACAGTCGCACAATATCGTCAAACGGCAGCACCTCGAGAATATCCTCGAACCGCACTCCCCTGGCCCATTGGCAGTATGCAAGCACCCAGCCGGCCCAGTATTCGAGTGTTGCACCAGTACGCGGCGTGGCGGGTGGCATATCGATAATGCGAGTCCAGCCGGTTTGCCGCATGATTTCGGCCACCAGCTCTTCGCCGGACATGCCGCACACATATTTGGGCACGCCCCGACCGAAGAGTTCAGCAACATCAGAAGTAACAAAGAAATCTATAAACAAGCTGGCCGGCAATCCGCAATCGCTCAGCGCATAATCGAATGCGCCGGCCAAGTTGACCATGGCATCAGGCAGATACGTCTCATCGTAAGCGGGGGTCATCGTTGGTCACTTTCTCACGGATGATGTCACGCATGAACAAGCCGTCAATATCGGCTTCCGCACTTTTGCGATGGTAGGCTTCACGGGCCGTGACGTCGCGCTCATTGCGCAATACGTGGTAGGTCGAAGCGCGGGCGATCTCACAATCTTGGAATTGGAGTGCGGCAAATGCACGGGAACTGATAAGCACGATCTGTTTGCCAAGCTCACCCAATCGCATCGCGTCAGCGAGTTGGTCAAGGGAAATCGCGTTATTGACAAAGGTGCGGGCGAACGAAAAATAAGAATCATCAGCACGATAACCGACAATCACGTCAGCTTGACTGATATCCGGCAGAAACACTTGTCGCAAATACTCGATGCCTTGCGCGGCGACGGCGGTAGTCGGCTGAAAACGACGATTTTCGACCAACAATGCCAGCCAATTTAGGATGGTGTAGGGCGGTTGAGACAGGTCCAGAAAAGTGAGCCCATCTGTGGTCAATGTATATCGATTCGCAAAACCGTCATCCAGCCCAGCACACGCCCATTCCTTCGCTAGTTCGATGCTGCGTGTGCAATAGAATCCGCGACCATAGTCGTTGTTCGGCTTGCCCATCCCATATTCGGGATGTTTGATGACATGCGAAGAGCCGTGCCACAGTTCGATCGACGAGGTCTCCATTGGCCTCCTCCTTCCCTCTCCTTACATATTTTTGTATTATATCACCACAGTGATATCCATAAGGGAAATGTGGGTTGAAAGATACCGTTGTATACGTTCGTACACAATGTGAAATGTATACGAACGTATACAACACTGATGTCTGAAGTCATACTCCGCAGTGGCGCCGCAGGTGCGCCACTGCAATCGGAATATGGGACTGAAGACTTGGAAGAAGTGGACGGACCGGCCGCTGATGGTGTTGTCCGTGGTGTTTCTGGTGGTGTATTCGTGGGAGATTCTCTCCCGTACGCATATCGCGCTGTGCGAGACCGTCATCAATGTGATCTGGGTGGTGTTCGTTGTTGATTATGTGGTGTCGCTGTGGTGGGCGTTCGTGACCGTGACCACCGTGGGGTATGGCGATTTTTCGCCGGTGACTTTCCAAGGCAAGATCATTGCGGTGGTGCTGATGTTCACTGGTATTGCGTTAATTGGTATCGCGACAGCCACGCTGGCTTCTTGGATCGTCGATCAGGTCAATCTGGAGACGGACCGGCGCGAGGACGCGCGAGAGAAGGAAGTAGCCAAGGAAGCTGCGCAGGAAGCCATCGCATCCGTTGCGGCAAAGGCTCGTGTGCCTGAGGGGAACAAGCGGGCAGCCGCGCCAGGCTCTGCTGCGGCCATGCCGCCCAGTCCCGAAATCGAGTTGTTGCGTGAGGAGGTGCGCGAGTTGGCCGCCATGGTGGCCGGTTTACGCGCTGAGCTTGAGCGGAGATGATTGGTGCAACGAAGAAAAACGTATCCGCTGAAACCATCAATAGGACAGCGATGGTTTCAGCGGATACGTTGATTATTCAGACAATCAGAACGAAGGAGTGAAAGTAATTCCGATTGCCCAAAGGTCACTTCTCAGAGGCAATCACCTCCACAGCAGGCTTGCGGCGGGCCATGAAGCGGCGAATGGTCACCACTTCAAGACCGATGAACAGCACGAATACCACCGCAATCCCGATCCACATGCCGGTCTGCCAGATTGGCAGCTCAGTCTTGGGCTCACCATTCTCATACTGCCAGCTGTTGACTGCGGTGTAGAGGATGTTGTGCGCAGCGGTGCGCATGGCCTTCAACGAGGTGGCGGATTTACTGGTCACATGGTTGGTGACATCCATCGTGGCGAGCATGGCGTCGCCACCGTTGCGAATCTCCTGATCGGCGTTCTGATAGCCGAAGCCAGCGAAGTAGTCAGTCAGGGTGAAGCCTCGGAAGCCCCATTCATCGCGCAGGACGGTGTTAAGCAGTGCAGGGTTAGCACCAGCGTAGGTGGGGCCAATGTAGTTGTAGGCAGTCATTACCGCCTGCGCGCCGCCATCCTTGACAGCCATCTCGAATGGCTTCAGGTAGATTTCGCGAATGGACTGTTCGTTGGCCCAGGTGACCAGCATGGCGGTACGGTTGGTTTCCTGATCATTCAGGGCGAAGTGCTTCATGAAGGAGTACACGCCCTGTGAACGCGCACCGGCAATCTCGCCTGCAGCCATCACACCGGAGAGCAGACCGTCCTCGGAGAAGTATTCGAAGTTACGTCCGGAGAATGGGGAGCGGTGAATGTTCATGCCAGGTGCGTACCAGCCGTCAACATGCATTTCACGAGCCATCTTGCCCAAGGTCTTGCCGAATTCCGAGGCAAGATCCTTATTCCACGTGTTGGCGATGCCAACTGCCGAGGGGAAGGCAATGGAGCTGACGCCAGTGAAGTTATTGATCAACGCGGCTGGACCATCGAGGTCAGTGAGCTTTACCTTGCCGATGTTCTTGATTGCTGCAGTACCGTAGCCGGCCATGGCAATCATATTGTCCATGTTGTCGAAGGTCAGCTGATCGAGCAGCTTATCCCACTGGGGATCGTCGTAATCCTTACCGCGCAAATCAGCCAAACGCACGCCATTCTTGGCGCCGGTGGTCGGCATCTCATCATCGGCATTGTCGTGCTCCGCAGGATTGTAGGTGTCATTGTTGCTGAACGCCTTCTTGGCCTCATCCGACATAGACATGCTGGCGGGAGCGGCAACGGCCTCCTCGTAATTGGCGAAGTGGTCAGCACGAGACAGGTAGGTCATGTCGCCCTCGGCATCATCGAACTGGTTGGTGGCTGCAACCTGATCGCCATTGTGGGTATTCGAATCGGAATCATAAGTGATGGTCTTCGGCACGTTCACGGTGGCGGAATCGATCACCGTGTGAGAGTCGGACTGCAACGACACCTCGTAGTCACCGGATTCGAGCACGTAGGCTTTGGCATCCGTGGCATCATAGGAGGCCATAGTGTCATCATCAAACTCAATCTTCACGGTTTCGGATTCGCCCGGCTTCAGCTCCTTGGTCTTCTCGAAAGCAGCCAGGTTCACAGAAGCCTTCTCGATGCCGCCATTGGTGTACGGCGGGTTGTAGTAGACCTCAACCACATCTTTGCCGGCCTTATCACCGGTATTGGTCACGGTCACATCGAAGCTGACCTTACTGTTCTTATAGGAGACATCACCCATCTCTTGAGAGAAATCGGTGTAGCTCAGGCCATAGCCAAATGGGAACGCCACCGTATCGTCGTAGTTGATCAAGCCTTCATCGGCAGCAGTTTCGTAGAATTTGTAGCCCACGTAAATGCCTTCAACATAGTTCACGAACGTCGGACTGGATGTGTACTCGCTGCCAACGAAGTTAACCTTAACAGCCAGATCCTCAACGTTGTCGTACGGGAAGTTACCGATGTTGTTCAGAGTAGGTGTGCTGCGCACGTTCTTCAGAAAAGTATCGGAGGTCTTACCAGACGGGTTTACCTTGCCAGCGAGAATATCGCCAAGGGCGTTAAAACCGGTCTGACCTGCCGGCGGACACCACAACACTGACTTAATCTGAGGGTAGTCGGCGAGGAAGTCGAACTGCAACGGATTGGAACCGTTGTATATCAAAGTAACATGCTCAAAATTTTTGGAGATCAGATCGAGCATGTTCTTCTCGGTCTGGCTCAGCTCGAGAATGCTTTCACCCTGCTGATAATCCTCGTAATCCTTGGAATTATTGTTATAGATAACGCTCTCGGCTTTCATATCGCGAGGAAGATCAGCATTCTCACCGCCAAAACGGGTGATAACCACAACAGCCTCATCGGAGAAGGACTTGGCATCGGAAATCAAAGAATCTGAGTACTGGTCAGCCGGCACTTCAGGCAGGGTCCAATCCTGTTGGAACATGTTGAGTACCGGGCGATCAGTACGATACGCAGTATACAGATCCGTCAATTCGCTGTTGGTCTCAAAACCAGCCTGCTTCAGGCCGCTCAAAATGGAAGCCATCGGATGTTCGTTGGACATGGAGCCGGAGCCGGAACCGCCGAGAATCGGCTGCGTGGAACCCCAACCAAAGACATTCAGCTTCTTGGTGCCGCTGATCGGCAGATTATCTTCATTGTTCTGCAGCATGGTGACTGCTTCGCTGTACAAATCCTGTGCCTGTGTATTAGCGGCGGCGATGGTTTCATCGCTCAACTTGTACTTCTTGGCGGTTGCGTTGCCCAGCAGAGTGGCCATAGGGCCGGTAAGCATCAGAGCAATGGACACGCTTACAACTACCAGCACTACCAGCCATGACTCGGAATGCACCAGCTTACGAACACTGATGTTCTGTACAGTCTTCTTATTGACCGCGAACGTAATGATGATTGCCGCTACCAACACCACGCCAAGCACCACAAGATATGGTGTTAACGATTTGAGGACGGCGATCACGTCGGACATATTGATATCCAGCATGAGGTCTTTCTCCTATTCTTTCTGTGTCTGCGCGATACTGCCTTGCATCGCGGTCATCGTCTGGGATATGTCTGCCTGGCTCTCCATCGGGTCGCTACGCCGACACATCCTTGATGCCGATGATTCTAGGGTGGCAGATTCGCATGGCCCGCACCCGCCCACACACCTATCCTGTCATTTCGAGCGCATAATCTGCTACCACATTCGCGCCCACGACTCATCCAATATGACGTAAATGGCACTTCTTGATACGTAAACGGCATTTTTCTCAAATTTCTGTCGCTACCGGTCGCTCAGCGACAGAAATCTAGGAAATGAGACCACACCTCCTGAATTTCTGTCGCTCAGATGCCGTCAGCGTCACAAATTCAGGAAACAAGGCCATATTTCCTGAATTTGTGACGCTGAACGCCCAAGCACCACTCCAAAGACGCCACCAAGCTAGGATGGAGGGCATGAGCGATTTGAACGCGTTGAATCTTGAACCGGGCGAAGTGGTTGGCGGGTATACGCTGGTCTCCCGACTCGGCGCGGGTGCCATGGGGTCGGTATGGCGTGTGCGCGACGATGGCGGCACTACCTATGCCATGAAGATTCTGCGCGATTCGTTGGCCGACGAATCGGGAACCTCGAACTCCGCCAACACAGCAGCGCACGACCCGGACCTCAAACCCAACATCACGCCGCGCGAGCGCCTACGTCGTGAGGCTATGGCGCTGAAGAAGGTCAATCATCCGGGCGTATGCGGTATCGTTGACATGGAACTCGATGATTCGCTGGCGTTCATTGTCACCGAGCTCATCGAGGGCCGCAATCTCAAGGAAGACGTGGAGGTCAACGGCCGTTACATCGGCGACGATCTGGAACGTCTGGCCCGTAAACTCATCGACGCCACCAAAGCCGTGCATGCGGCCGGCATCGTCCACCGCGACATCAAACCCACCAATGTGATGGTCTCCGCCGCCGGCCCGGTGCTGGTTGACTTCGGCATCGCCATGGGCGAGGGGGAAAGCCACGTGACCCGCACTGGACTGGTGATGGGCACACCGGGGTTCATAGCCCCCGAAATCATTGACGGCGCTGAATCCGATGAGATGACCGACTGGTGGTCGGTGGCCTCCGTACTCGCTTTTGCTGCGATCGGCGCACCGGTATTCGGCACCAAGCCGATGATGGCGGTGCTGGAGCGCGAAGCATCGGGCAACGCGAACCTTACCGGACTGCCGGCCGGCACGATGGCCGCGTTCCGATCCGCCCTGAACCCCGACCGGTCAAAGCGTTGCACGCCGGACCAATTGCTGAACACCATCGCTGTGGACGCACTGGATCCGAGCGTGTGGCAAGGCACTCAGGCCGGACCGTTCGCCGCCGGCGCCATTGCCGGAACGGCTGCCACAATTGCCGCCGATGCAGTTGGAACCGAGGCGATGCCCCCTTTTGGCGCAACCGCCGACGCGGATAGCGATAATCCGCGGGCCATCTGGCGTCAGGACGACTACGCCACGGCGGCAATCGACTCATCGTCTTCGCCGACGCTCAGCGACGGCACGGCAACCGAAGCATTCCCGGCAACTACCAACGCTGGGAGCAATCTCTCATCGGATGATGAAGCAACACAACTCGTAGGCAATGCCACCGAAAACGCCACCGAGGCGATACGCCCAGCCGCACAGCGTACGGTGCCCATCAGCGATGAACCACCGGTTGCTCCTACCACGCCACTATCCGAACGTACCGCCGTACTGCCTGCACCACAGCCAGTGCCACAACCCCTGCAACCCACACCGCAACCAGTGCCACTAGGCCAGAACGGATGGAACCCGGCCGACGGGCAAAGCACGGCTGTGGATCCGGCGATTCGCCCCGCATTGCAGCATGTCATCAACCAGACCGCGCAATGCGTTCCCACCGAGGCGCTTATCCAAGGCCCGCCTGCACCCAATCCCGCGGATGTGCGTCGTGGAATGTATCTGCAACGCGGGGTATTGCCGCTGTTCCTGTTCGCTGTGCCTTTGGCCGTGCTGGCTGCGAGTTTCCCGCTGATCGCCTTGATTGCAGCCGAAATACTGCTCTGGCTGTTGTTGACGTTGGCATATAACACTGAGTCTCAGTTGGAGCGCGAAGGTCGACGCGGCGGCGAGCGCAAAAGCTCCGATTCGCTGATTCGCGTGGCAACGCTGCCGTGGCACATCGTCAAGGCGCTGCTGCTGTCGATACCGAAACTACTGCTGCTCACCATCGTCTATCTGGCCGGTATCGCCGTGGCCGTGGCCGCGTTGGGACTGCCGGTGCGCACCATCTCGTGGTATTTCACTGCGAGCCGGGGCGTTCCGGTTCCGCTGCTGGATGATATACCGTTCTCCGTCTCCGGTCTGGCACTTGGTGGGTTCATGGCCATCGGCTGGCTGATCACCGTATTCGGGCCACAGTCGGCCATGCCCCGGTTGGGTGCCGGCGTGCTGCGCGGCATCAGGCACAACGACCTCGAGCCGATGGCGCAACCAGGGGCAGACGGTCTGCCGGCCGCATCAATCCCTCGGCAAGGCAGCCGCGGCACGGTGCTGCTCACCCTATGGATCATCATCACGCTGGTGTTGTGCGCGCTGCCGCTGCTGGGCATGCCAATCAGTTGGGTCCCGCTGGCGTAATCTGCATTACTTTTACAGGGAATTCACCTCCCAGCTGATCTGTACGCGGTCTTTCTCAGGGCCGGTCATTATGATGGGCCCCAAATATCGAAGCGATTTCAAGGGGAGATCCATGTCAGATCCGAAGCGTCAGGCTAAGCGCGCCACCCGCGCCGAGCGACGTGCGGCCGAGGCGGCGGCCCAGCAGGCGCAGGCCGAACAGGCAGCCAAGGAGCGTAAGCAGCAGACCATCATCGGCTGCATTGTGGTGGCCATTATCGTGGTGCTGGTGGCCATCGCTGGATTCGCCGTATACAAGGCCATGCAGCCGTCCAACACCAGCAGCAGTAGCCAACAAAGCAACATGACCGTGGACGAGGCCTACAGCAAGCTCAAGAAAGTCAGCACCCAGCCGGCTAACGCCGACGACAAGGCCGGCTTCGTGATCTCCAACAAAGGGTATGGCCAGAAGGCCGAGGGGGCTCCCACCATATCCATCTATATGGAACCGCTGTGCCCCGGCTGTGCCTCGGTGAACCGCCAGCTCGATCAAACGCTCGTCAAGCTGATGAACGCCGGCCAGCTCAACATCGATTTGCACTTCCTCAATTTCCAGGACAACAAGAGCTCCGACAACTACTCCAACCGCGCGTTCAACGGTGCCATCTACATTGCCGAGCATGATGACGATCCCCACCACCTCATGAGCTACCTCTCCAACATCTACGCTGAGGATTTCCAGCCGGGCGAATTGTCCAATTACGAGCCGGTAAGCAACGCCAAGCTGGAGAAGCAGGCCGTCAAGGCCGGCGTGAGCGAGGATGTGGCCGCCGCGGCGTTCAGCGGCAAGAACGAATACCTCGACTGGCTCACCGCCTCCAACAACTACACGATCCTGCGCCCCGAACTGTTCAACAGCTCCGGCGCCTTCTCCTCCCCCACCCTGACCATCAACGGTGAATACTGGGATCTGAAGCAGCTCACGTTGGCGGATACCAGCATGGTGGACGGATTCCTCAAGTCCATCGGATTGGACGCCGACCAGGTGGGCGCGGAAGGCAAGATGCCTTCAATCGGCGCGGACGGCAAGCCGATTTCAGTGGCTTCCTGATGCACCGGCCCGGTCGATGCCCTAGGACCGGCGTCGACCGGGCCGCTCACGGCTCCGCCCGAATTGACCACTCGGGAACTACCGGTATACTAGTCATTTGTTCGCAACACTGCTTATGCACGTTGGGATTATGCCTCTTTAGCTCAGATGGCCAGAGCGGCCGCCTTGTAAGCGGCAGGTCGTCGGTTCGATCCCGACAAGAGGCTCGTCGCGCAGGAAAAAGCGTATTATGGGTATACGTAGTTTTTTCTACGCACATCATTCTTACCTTGGGTAAGTGCTCCAGGAGCCTTCCCCCCAACTATGGGCTTCCTGGAATGAGGGCGGAGCGTCCCCCAACTAGCTCCGCGCCTTAAAGGGGGCGGGAACATCCCCTTCTCTCCCGCCCCCCTTTTCTTTTCTCTGCCGTCCTGCAACCGAGCAGGAATGGTGATAGTGCCGAACGAATAAGCCATGCAAACCAGACCAGCCGTTACGATGGGTGGCGTAGTTGTCAGCAGTAAGGAAGAGGAACATCTATGGCACGGCGTTGGACCCCGCAGCGGTTTGTTACACTGCGTCGCATCCGCGTAATTGCCTGTGCTACGGCACTCACCGTGGCGATGGTCGGCTCGTTTGCATTCACCGCAAGAAAATCCGTGGCCCTAAACATCAATGGCCAGACCACCCAGGTCACCACCTACGCTATGACCGCATCCCGCCTGCTCGAGGAGCAGGGCATCGACGTGAAAACCCATGACATCGTCGAGACCTCGTCCGGCAATCAGCTTGCCGATCATGCCGTGGTCACCGTGCGTTCCGCATACCAAACCACCATCACCATTGACGGCACTTCCGTACCATTCTGGACCGTGGCCACCAGCGCAGACCAGTTGCTCGGCTTCTTTGAGGAGAACAACGCCAACGCCGCCAAAATCACGGTCAATATCAATAACGTGTACAACCAGCTCACCGGCGGTCTGGTCATCAACCAATCCGGCCCGGTCACCGTCATCGCGGACGGTAAGACTTCCGAAGCCCCCAATGGCAAACTGCCGGCTGCATCCATTCTGGATTCCAAAGGCATCACGCTGGGCAAAGAGGATCGCATCAGCGTGGAAAAGAACGGCGATGAGACCATTCTGCGCGTGCAGCGCGTGACGCATGGCGTAGAAAACCGCACCGTGGTCGTGCCGTTCTCCACACAGACCGTCATCGACCCTAATCTGGCGCCGGGGCAGTCCGAGATCCGCCAGCAAGGGCAAAACGGCGAGAAGACGCAGATCTATAACGTCACCTATGTAGATGGCGTTGCCGAATCGGAAACACTACAATCCGAGAACGTCACCACGATGGCCGTTGACCAGATCATCGCCATCGGTCCAGCGAAGGCTGAATCATCCACCACCGATTCCGGCAGCACTGACAACAATCAGGGCAATTCCGGATCCAATAAGCCAAATGATTCCGCAGATAATTCGTCCAACGAATCCAGCAAACCCACCGGTACCAATAAGCCCAACAAGCCCGAGAACACCGGTACTACTGACAATAAGAACGACAGCGGTACGGGCAACACGGGCAATACCAGTGGCAATACCGGTAATACCGGCGGCAACACAGGCAGTACCGATAACTCTCAAAATGAGAACACCGGAAGCGACAATAGCTCGCCATCGACTCCCACTCCTGATCCGGCTCCATCGGGCCGTCTTTGGCATCCTACCGTGGCTCAGGCGCAATCCTATGCAGCCGGCGCCGCAGCCCAGCGCGGCTGGACCGGCAACGACTGGACTTGCCTGGTCAAACTGTGGAACCGTGAATCCAGCTGGCTCTGGTACAAGGAAAACAAGTCATCCGGCGCCTACGGCATACCGCAGTCGCTGCCGGCCAGCAAAATGGCCGCATTCGGCGCCAACTATCGCGATGATGCCGCCGTGCAAATCGATTGGGGCTTGTGGTACATCGCCCAACGCTACGGCAGCCCGTCCGTAGCCTGGCAGCATTCGGAACAAACCGGCTGGTATTAATCGGACACAAGGAAGCACTGATGAGCAACAACACCTCCACCACTGGCCATCTACTGGGTGCGGCCGATATTCGCCGCATCGCAGCCGAGGCCGGCATCAGTCCGACCAAGAAATTCGGCCAGAATTTTGTTATTGACCCCGGCACTGTGCGTCGTATCGTGCGCGAAGCGGATGTCACGACCAATGATCATGTCATGGAGGTGGGTCCGGGCCTCGGTTCATTGACGTTGGCGATTCTGGAAACCGGTGCCACGATGACCGCCGTGGAAATCGACCCGCCACTGGCTGAACGCCTGCCCCGCACCGTAGCCGAGTTCATGCCCGAAGCCGCCGATCGCCTGACCGTCGTCAATCGGGATGCGCTGACAGTCACCCCGGATAATGTGCCTGATTTCAACGGCGATACCAGCTTCACCTTGGTGGCCAACCTGCCGTACAACGTGGCCACGCCGATTCTGCTCACCCTGCTTGAACGCTTCGATAGCCTCGGATCTTTCCTGGTGATGGTGCAGAAAGAGGTGGCCGACCGGCTGGCCGCCAAGCCCGGCTCGAAGATCTATGGCACCCCAAGCGTGAAACTTGCATGGTACGGCACTGCCGAACGAGTGGGCACTATTGGGCGCAATGTGTTCTGGCCGGCACCGAACGTGGATTCCGCACTGGTGAAGTTCACCAGATACGCCGCAGATGATACGCAGGCACCTTCCCACGGCAAGTCCTCCGCGGACCGTGAACTGGTATTCCGCCTCATCGATGCCGCTTTCGGGCAGCGCCGCAAGACCTTGCATGCCGCGCTGAAAACCATTGTTCCCGCCGAAGCGTTCGCAGCGGCGGGCATTGACCCGACCCGACGCGGTGAAACGCTGACGGTCACCGAATTTGCGGCATTGGCGGCAGCGGTTCAATCCACATCACATGCCACGCCTACCACTGACGAGGTGGAGCAATGATTCCGGTAGCCGTCCGTCAACGCCCCGCTTATGACGATCAATTGGATGAGCCGGCAGCACTGACCGTGCGCGTGGATTGCCCGGCCAAGACCAACCTCACCCTGGAGGTCGGCCCGACGCACGATGAATGGGGCGGTCGTCACGAACTGGACACCATCTACTGTGCCATCGGGGTATATGACACCATTACCGCCACCGCCAAACATCCGGGAGCCGGCTTCTCGCTGGAACTCGAAGGCGCGCATCTGGGCGATTTGGCCTCATCCAGCAGCGACATGCGCCGCAACCACGCGGTCCTGGCATTATTCGCCATGGCCCAGGCGGCCGGCCGCGATTCCGATGTGGCATTGACCATCACCAAACGCATCCCCGTAGGCGCCGGTCTCGGCGGCGGCTCGGCAGACGCGGCCGCAACCATACTGGCCGTCAATCAGCTATGGGAATTACACTGGCCAATGGAACGCCTGCGTACCATTGCCGCCACACTGGGCGCTGATATGCCATTCTGTCTGTCCGGCGGGTTCGCGCACGGCACCGGATTCGGCGAACGCATCGAGGTCATTGATGCAGGCAGTGCCGCAGAACGCAATCTCATCGGCCAAGGATATGCCGGAGAGGTACTGGTCGGCGCGTATCAGTCGCAGCTCAGCACTCCCGAGGTGTATCACACGTTTGATGCGGTCGGTCCCGGCAATGACGATCGCAATCATCTGCAGGCGGCGGCCATCAGTCTGCATCCGCGCAGTGGTCAGGCCATTGACGCCGCTGTGAACGCCGGTGCCCGTCATGCATTCGTCTCCGGTTCCGGACCGTCGGTGGTGGCTTTCGTACCGGACAGCACCACAGCGCAGCGCATTATCGACGCCTGGCGCAACGGCGGTATGGTCGACCGCATTATCAAGGCCAGTGCACCTGCACACCCCATTATCGGAGTCAGCCAGTAACGCTAATGTAGCAACAAGCCACATGATCATGAAGGAAGTCTAACGATGACGCAGCAAATTGATGAACGGCAGGCACGCAAGACATATGTACGCCACCGCCAGACCATCGTGTTCTCCATCAGTGGCGTAGTGCTTGCAGCCATTCTGGTGGTTGCCATTCTCTTTAATTTCCATGTGTTCGGCCTGGGGCAGATTAACACACCGGCCACCGCGCCAAACTACGGCAATGCCGCTCCCTGCGCCGTCAAGGGCGATGATGGCAAGGCAACGTACGTGGCCAATGGAACTGTCGGCGTGCGTGTGATGAACGGCACCGAGCATAGCCAATTTGCCGCAGCGGTCAGCAAGGCACTGGAAGCCCGCGGTTTCGTGATGCAGGAGGCAACCAACTACTCCAGCACCAACGTCGAACGCACCACTATCTACTTTGGCAAGAACGCCATTAATCAGGCCTACACTGTGGCCGGCAACTTCACCGATGCCGCCATGGTGATGAACGCCCGCGAGGACCAGCTTATCGACGTGGTGCTCGGCGCTACCTTCAACGATCTGAAAGATGAGAAGTCATCCCCGCAGGAAGGCAAGAAAATCACTGATTTCACGGGGTGCGTGGCCGCCGATAAGATGACGAATCTTCCCGCCGATACGCAGCACACCGCTTACCCGGCGCAGTAATCCCACTTTGGCTCCCGCTGGCGGGAGCTGTCACGAAGTGACTGAGGGTGGTTTATATAACATATGTTGACCACCCTCAGTCTCACTCCGTGAGCCAGCTCCCACCAGCGGGAGCTCTCATTTATGCATTACGCCTCTATCTCGGCGTACCAGCGCTTGAGTTCGGCCACGGCAACATCGTGATCCACCGGGCCGTTATCCAGACGGTATTCCAGCATATGCTTGTAGGCGCGGCCAATCATCGGTCCGGGCTCCAGACCCAAGAGTTCCATAATCTCGTTGCCGTCCACATCAGGGCGAATGGCGTCGAAATCCTCTTTCTTCTTGAGCTCGCGAACACGCGCCTCCATCTCATCCATCGCCTGGGAGAACACCATCGCCTTGCGCTTGTTCTGCGTAGTGGCATCCGCGCGAGTGAGTCGGTTTAGACGCTCATACAAATGCCCGGCATCCTTGACATAACGGCGCACGGCAGAATCGGTCCACGGCTCATCCACGTACCCGTGGAAACGCAGGTGCAGGTTCACCAGTTCCGAGACGTCCTCCACCAGATGATGATCGAATCGCAGAGCCTTCAAACGCTTGCGGGTCATTTTGGCACCCACCGCATCATGATGATGGAAGCTCACCTTGCCTCCCGGCTCGAAACGTCGGGTCTTCGGCTTGCCGATATCATGCATCACTGCAGCCAGACGCAACGTGAGGTCAGGAGCGGGCACCGGGCCATCCGGGCCGGTTTCCAGAGCGATGGCCCGTTCAAGCACGATCATCGTGTGCTCAAAGACATCTTTGTGCCGATGATGCTCGTCAATCTGCAACTGCAACGCCGGAATCTCGGGGAACACGATATCCGCCAGACCTGATTCGACCAGTGCTTCCAGCCCTGCGCGAGGGCGGTCAGACAACAGCATCTTAGTCAGTTCATCACGTACGCGCTCGGCGGATACAATCTCAATGCGATCGCGCATCGAGGAAATCGCCTCCGCAGCATCGGGAGCAATGGAAAAGCCCAGCTGAGCCACGAATCGGACCGCACGCATCATACGCAGAGGATCATCATCGAATGACTGGCTCGGATCAACAGGAGTACGCAGCACGCCTTTGGCCAAATCGCTGGCACCGCCGAACGGATCAACGAATTCCAGATCGGGCACACGCAGGGCCATGGCGTTGACGGTGAAGTCGCGGCGTGAGAGGTCACCTTCAAGCGTGTCGCCATAATTGACTTCAGGCTTGCGCGAATCCGGATCGTAGGTATCCGACCGATAGGTGGTCACCTCAACCTTGACCTCGGTGCCGTCCGCACGCCGGCGCATGGCACCCAACGTACCGAACTTGCGGCCCATATCCCAAAAACCGTCATGCCCCCAACGGCGCAGAATGGGCTCGAACTGTTCCGGGCGCGCGGATGAGCAAAAGTCCAGATCGTGGCTCTTGCGGTGCAGGAGCAGATCGCGGACCGGGCCGCCGACCAATGCCAGCTCATAACCCTGTTCGGCAAACAGTCGACCGAGTTCGATGGCCTCGGGCCACACTTCGAAATCCAATGGGCACCTTCCCGTATGTGACATTTTTCTGCCTTACCAGCATACCGTTACCCCACCTGCACACGGGGTTGAGTAAGGTGGAGAATATGATTACGCCCGCCGATCTTGCCCGCATGCTTGGGCAAACACCCGATTCGACGGACAACCATACCCAAGACCAGCTGCTGTATACGTCTCAGACGCCGCAGAATTCCGCCGATTCCGCGCAATCCGACGACACTATGGACAACGTAGCCGGCACTGACACGCAGCCGGCTGACCACACTGATAAAACCGAACGTTCCATGCCGACGCCGGCAACCGTGTTTGGCATGCATGCCACGGTTACCATCGCCACCTCAAGCGAAACCATCGAGGGGCAAGCCGACGGCATTGACAGCGAGGCCGAAACCGAATCGATCGCGCAGAGCAGCATCGAAACCGAGACATCACCCGCTCCGATTCATCAGGAACCATCGCAGCCCATTCATGCCCAAACCGGGCCGACGCCGGCCACCGTATTCGGCCGACGCGCCGCCGACACAACACCGACTCCCACTGGCCCGACACCGGCCATGATGCCGCAACGCCGCACTTCCGACGGCCCCACCACGTTTGCGTCCCTGGATGCACAGGAACTACCGGTGGTACGCGAATATTCGGCTGGCGGACTGATCTTCGACGATCAGAATCGCGTGGCCATCATCGCCCGTCATTCTCGTTCCGGCCATCTGGAATGGTGCCTGCCCAAGGGGCATATCGAGAAGGGCGAGACTCCACAGCAGACCGCCGTGCGTGAGGTGCACGAGGAAACCGGCATTTTGGGCGAGGTCATCGATTCCATCGCCACCATCGACTACTGGTTCACCGGAACCACGCAGCGCGTGCACAAGCTGGTGCATCACTATGCCTTGCGGCAGACCGGCGGCGAGCTCACCGTGGAAGGCGATCCGGATCATGAAGCCGAAGACGCCATCTGGGTGCGGTTCGATGATTTGGACGACGTGCTGAGCTACCCCAACGAGCGCAAAATCGCGTGGCTATACGCCAGAAAGAAGAACAGGCAGGCAAACGAGTGAACCTACCCGCAGTCTTATGCCGCTCACGCCATGGTGGACGATTCGTACGCGCGTTTGCGGCCATTCTTGTCATCACGGCGATGCTGGCCGCCCCACTGACCGCATATGCCGATGATTCGCCTGATGATCAGGCCGGTCAGACCATCGCCATCGAGCAGAGTACGCCCATAGTCACCGCTTCTTCCGGATTCCATATCACGGTAGCGATTACCAATGCCTCATCGGATACGGCACCGGCGGGGTCACTGATTCTCAGCACAAATTCACGGTTCACATTCGTCTCACGCACTGATATGCAGAAATGGGCGGAAGGCGATACCGCCATTCCCACCCCGGATGTGCTCGGCAGCATTGATGTTCCTGAAATCACGCCGGGCAACACTGCAACCGTCACCCTTGACGTGGCGGCCGACCAGCAGGCTCTGCAGAGTATGCGCAGCTGGGGTCCCAAGCCCCTGCAGTTGTCGTACAGTGCCGGAAACCAGCCGCCAACCATGCTCCCCAGCTTCCTGACCCGTTCTCCTGACGGGCTCGACACCGCGCAGACTCCGGCGATGAACCTCACCGTGGCGATGCCGCTGACCACCACTGACTGGCAGGTTGATTCCTCCGCGCTGTCCGGCCTTGTCTCCGAAGATGAGAGTGCATCCGCAGAGCCGGTGTTATCGGCGAACCAGCAGGAAACCACCACGGTCAAGGAACTCAACCAGACCTTGGCCAAACACCATAGCCTGCAAGTGGTGGCCGATCCGTTGTATTTCCAGGAACTCCCCTCCGATACCAGACCTGCCGTCGCGGGAGTCATGCAACCCGGTGATTTTGATGTCACGGCGTATGCGGCGCTGAACGATGCCGATGCCTATACCAGAGCCGGCATCGCCGACGAAGCATGGAACGCCGAACAGGCGCAGACGTTGTATGCTGTGGCCAAATCCACCGTCACGCCGACTGCCACCTATGCCTGGCAGGGATCCGGCACGTGGAGCCTGGACGCCCTGACCAAGGCCCGCGCTCAGGGATATACCGCCGTTATTGCGGATTCCACGTTTGACGGTGAGCAAACCGACACCGTGCATACCGGCACCTATGTGGTCAATACCTCCGCCGGAGACATCACCGTGCTCAAGGAACAGTCGGAACTCGGCACGTTGGCGCATGGCGAAGCTACCAGCGCACGGGCAACGGCCGAAGCCAGCGATGCGGGCAGGCTGGCCAGAATGCTCGCACAAAGCGCGTTCTATCAAATGGAACAGCCGTATGCCACCCGAAACCTGCTGATGACCTTCTCCAGGAATAGCAGCGCGTCATGGATCAATCAGGTCATGAGCGCTATGGAACAGGCATCGTGGCTGAATCTGACTGATCTGAACACTATGGCCGCTGCCGACCCATACAACGTCAGCAGCGAGGTGAACCAGGACGACTCCAATGCCGCCGACGTCTCCCAAACCCGTGCCACCCTGGAGCAGCTTGCTTCAAGTCGTAAGGACATCCTGCGGCTCGCCACTTCCATACTGAAGAAGGGTCTTGATGAAGACGATGTCTCATCGTTGAACCCGCAGGCACTTGCCCGTCAAGATGCCAGTTCAACCGCCAGCCACACCAATGATCCCGCACAATGGGTGAGCACGCTGTTGAACGCGCATGACGACATCGCTCTGCATGCGTTCGCCGGCTCCAGCGATGCCGAGTATCAGAGCCAGATAGCCAAAGCCAACCGGACGTTCGCCGATACGGTGTTGGGCAGCGTGTACATCACCCCATCCGAATCGGTATCGGTATTCAGCGAATCGGCCCAGATGCCGGTGACAGTAAGCAATAAGCTGCCTTACGCCGTCAGCGTCAAGGTCAATTCGATCACCGATTCCATGCAAATCGTGACCTCCCGTTCCAATGATGTTGTGATTCCCGCACGTAGTGAGGCTCAGGTGACCTTCACCATCCGTGTGTCCACTTCCGGCACCACCGTCGCACATGTGTCGTTGGCCGATCGGCACAACACCGCCTTCGGCAACACACAGGACACCACCATCACCAGTGTGCTGCGCATCAGCGATGCCAGTGGTTTCGTCATCATTGGTTTTGCAGTACTGCTGGGCCTCGTTGGTTTATGGCGCCAGTTCAACCGTAAGAAGGATCCTGACGAATGAGTTCTACCGTAGGCCGCAATTCCCTGATTATGGCCTCCGGTACCGCGGCTTCTCGCGTGACCGGCCAAATCCGCACTATTTTGCTGGCGGCAGCCATCGGCACTACCGGTCTGGCGGCCAATGCCTATCAGGCCGGTGCGATGATTCCGCAAACCGTGTTCACACTGGTGTCCGGCGGTATTTTCAATGCCGTGCTGGTGCCGCAAATCGTGCGCACGTTGAAGGAGAAGGACGCTCAGGAGCGACTGAACCGACTGATCACTCTGGCCATCGGCATTCTGCTGGCCGTCACCGTGGTGATGGCCGCAGCCACACCGCTGCTGGCGCGTCTGTACGTGGGCAGCAGCAATCATGAGATGATTGCCCTGACCACTGCGTTCACGCTCTGGTGCATGCCGCAGGTGTTCTTCTACGGCCTATACACGGTGCTTGGTCAGATTCTGGCCGCCAAAGATCATTTTGCCTCCTATGCGTGGAGTTCCACCGGAGCCAACGTCATCAGCTGCGCCGGATTCACCGCATTCATCATGTTGTTCGGCAAGGCCAACGAACAGCCGCTTGATTTCTGGACCTCGGGCAAAGTGGCGCTTACCGCAGGTACATGGACGCTCGGCGTGGCTTTTCAGGCACTGATCCTGTTCGTGCCGTTGATTCGCCTGGGCTTCAAATACCGTCCCAGCTTTGGCTTGACCGGCTTTGGTCTCAAGGCGATGGGACCTGTGGCGCTGGGATCGCTGGGTGTGGTGGCGATTACTCAGATTTCGGATATCGTGCTGACCCGAATCGCCACGCTGGCCCCGCAGCGTGCGCATGAGCTCACCGGAGTCAGTCTGTACGACGTTGCCGGTAACGCTACCTACCAAAACGCCTTCACCCTGTACATCCTGCCGTATTCGCTGATTGCGGTATCCGTCTCCACCGCCGTATTCCCCCTCATCTCGCGGTCGATAGCAGCGCAGGACTTCCATGCGGCACGTCAGCAGCTGGGCAATGCGCTGTGCAACGTAGGGCTGCTGGTGCTGTTCTTTGCCTCGGCGCTGGTGGTCTACCCCGAACCGATCATTCGTGCGCTGCTGCCTTCGGTCTCGATGAATGAGACCGTGCTCATCGCCTACGCCCTGATTCCGCTGTCTTGCGGCATCCCCGCCATATCAGCGTTCCTGTTGATTCAACGTACTTTCTATGCCTTTGAGGATGGCCTACGCCCGTTCCTTGCCGCGGTATTGCAATACGGCTTCACCACGGCACTCATGATTGTCGGCATGCTGGTGCTTCCGCCAAATCGGTGGATCGTGGGTATTGCCTGTTCCGTATCCGCCGGTGTGCTATTGGCGCTGCCGTTCATGCTGTTTATGCTGCGCAAACGATTCGGCGGCAGCCTGGAAGGCAAGCCGGTTGTGCAGACATACGGCAAGGCGTTGGCAGCGGCCGTAATCGGCGGCGTTGTGGTCTGGCTGGCGAAAACCCCTGTTGCAGACCTCTTCGGTGCCTCCATCCAAGAGACCGGCGGCCAGATGAGCTGGCTGTCCGCATTGGGAATCTGCATCATACTGACTCTCGTGCTGGCCGTGGTGTATATCGGCGTGCTCTGGGCACTGCGCGCCACACAACTGACCGATGCCGTCCACTCGATAACCGCCCGTTTCAGGCGAAAACCCGCCAACACATCCGTTGACGAACCGCAATCTGAAGAAGACAATAATAATGCTGATACTGCTGCGAGCATCATGCCTGAGGCCGATGGCATTCAGGCCAGTCCCACGGCTAGAATGTCAGCGATGACGAATGCTGATCACATGGAGCCTGACGAGCAGATGAAACCGCAATTGGGAGATACTATCCTTAACCGCTACACCTTGGTGTCTTCGTTGCGTAAGGAACCCGGCCTCGAGGCTTGGCAGGCCAATGATCGCGTGCTGGCAAAGGATTGCCAGCTGTTCCTAGTGTCCAATCGCAAGGCATTGGACACGGTCAACACCATTGCCGGCGAGCTTGCGGCCACCCGCCCCGAGCACTATGTGCCGGTGCTGAAGTACCGCGTACAGTCCGATGTGCTCATTGCCGTCACCGCAATGGACAGTGGCCTATCCGTGGCCGATTACCGTGCCAGTGCCACCGGCAACATACTGAGCTACGACGCCATGCGCTCCATTCTTGGCGAGACCGTTCAGGCCATCCGTCCCATGCTGACCAGCACTACCGGCACTGCCATCCTGACTACTGATACCGTGCGTCTTACCGGCTCCGGCATCGAAATTTCCGATGCTCCGTTTGCTCCGATCCTGGCAGATATGTCCGGAACCGATCCGACAGGCGATGATGGCGCTGAGCGTCATGCCGTGCGTCAGCTTGCCGCGTTGCTGTATGCACTGCTTACCAACACGACCAGCCAGTCGAATCCGCAATTCGATCTGCATCTGCTTGGGCATGATATTCCAAGCGAGTTCCGTGTTATTTGCAAGCGTGGCCTGGCATTGGCCGATGAAGGCGAGCAGGTCATGCCGATGGCCTCACTAGCCGAACTGGACGCACTGTTGGGTGATTGGAAGCCGCTGACTAAGCTATCGAGCACTGACATCGCCCTGCCGACCACTGACGGCGAATCCTCCATCGTCAAGGTGCAGCTGCGCCCTACGGACGAGGCCGACATCGTTCCGATTCCTGATGACATTGTCACCAGCCAGCAGCTGCCTTCACTGTCCATCGCGGCACCTGCAGTGGCCGCTGGTGCTGAATCCGGCACCAATGGTCAGGCAGATGCTCATAGCATTTTCGACTTCAATTTCTCGCAAGCCTGGGAAAAGGAGAACCTCTCCGGCGAAGACACCGGAGACTGGTACAACCGACTGGCTCCGACCAACTCGACCGGTAACTCCCGGCTGACCGTGCCGATTCCCACCGCGGCCGGCGTGCCTGAGCCCACCGCTGCTGAGACCACCAGCCGTATTCCGATTTTTGATGCTTCCGGTCGTGAAATCCGCCCTGGTGAGGAGTCGCAGCGCGCGCTGGAGGAAGAGCAGGCACGTGCGGCGGAAGTCCAGTCCGTGCCGCCGAGCTTTATCCCGAAGGATCATCCCACTGGCAATGAGGATGATGCCCTGCCAGACGAGACGCTTTTCGGATCGATGACCACCAAGGTTGTTGCCATTATCGTGGCCGTGATTGTGGTGGTTGCCGCAGCGTTCTGGGCCATGCATGCGTTGCAGCGCAGTGGGGAAAACCCTGCAGATGCGGCGAACTCTTCTGAGAATTCGGAAGGCAATTGGCCGGATGTCAATGTGGATGATGTGCCGTTCGGTGAGGAAGATGGCACTTCCTCGTCCAAGGATTCCTCTACGTCTTCATCTCAGGAGAAGACCGAAACCAAGACAGAGACGGAGACGAAGCCCAAGAAGGTCACCGAGGATAAGGACTCCCAGTCGGTGCCCAAGCCGCGTCACGAGAACAACACCGCCTTTACGGTGGCCAGCGGGAACTTCCTGTCCAACCCTGCCGGGCAGTCCGGTTACGGCTACCACGTCCATCTTGACCAGCCTCATGATGTGTACCGCATGAATATCACCATCCGCACATCTGGCGGCAAGGGCTATATCCGTGCCAATACCACGGAGGATCCGACCCAAGGCGAACAGGTGGCCGAGTTTGTATTCGCCGAGGGCGGTACCACTGAGGTGAAGTTCGATAAGGTCGTCAACACACAGGATCTGGTTCTGTGGGTGCCGCTGGATAGCCTGCCGCAGAACCAGCTGTACATTCAGAAGGTTGAAGTCTTCTAAAAGTCGCGACTATGCCGGCAACGTCACGCTGTTGGCATAGAGGTGTCTATTGGCTTTCGGATGACGTATGCTGAATGCCATTGCGCCACATAATGTGCTGCCTGCCGCTACCGACGGCAGTCGGCTGCAGACTACATAATAGACACTGTGTCTAATTATTGGAGTGAGCACTGCACTTCATAACAGACGGAGGGGAATCATATGGAACATAACGTCATCATCATCGGCTCAGGTCCCGCTGGATACACAGCGGCCATCTACCTTGGTCGCGCCGGATTGAATCCTGTACTGGTCACCGGCGCTCTGGCCCCGGGCGGGCAGCTGGTGAACACCACGGAAGTGGAGAATTTCCCTGGTTTCCCTGATGGCATTATGGGTCCTGATTTGATGGATCGCATGCGCGATCAGGCTGAGAAATTCGGCACGCAGTTCATTGCCGATGATGTCGAATCCGTGGAACAGGTGGAGGCCGCAGATGCCGCTGACGCACCGCAGCCCCGGTACCGACTGAGCCTATCTGACGGCTCGGTGTTGGAATCTCGTGCCATTATTGTGGCCACCGGCTCGAATTTCCGTAAGCTTGGCGTACCTGGCGAACGCGAACTTTCCGGTCATGGAGTGTCGTACTGCGCCACTTGTGACGGTTTCTTCTTTAAGGACAAGCCCATTGTGGTGGTCGGCGGCGGTGATTCGGCGTTTGAAGAAGCACTGTTCCTGACCAGATTTGGCTCATCAGTCACGCTGATTCATCGTCGTGATTCGTTCCGCGCCTCCCAGATCATGGTGGACCGCGCACAGTCGAATCCCAAGTTGACCTTGCTGACCAATACCGTGGTTACCGCCATCCACGGAAGCGCCTCGGAAGCAAAGCCCGCCTCTCCGGCCATTACCATTGGCGGCCTGAAGCTGCCCGCGGCCACGGCTCCCCAAAACGTGAGCAGCATTGATATTCGTAATACGGCAACCGGTGAGACTGGGACTTTGGATACCAGTGCGGTATTTGTGGCCATCGGTCATACCCCGGCTACCGAGTTCATTGCCGATGTGGTCAGCACTGATGATGATGGATACATCACGGTTGCAGAAGCTGGTACACACACCAGCGCCCCTGGCGTTTTTGCCGCCGGTGATTGCGTGGATCGCACCTACCGTCAAGCCATTAGCGCAGCGGGCATGGGTTGCCGCGCCGCATTGGATGCCCAGCAGTATCTGACCGCATAGTTGGTAGAGCATTACTCAGTAATCAGATATACACAATGGCGCAGTACGAATTCATCCGTACTGCGCCATTGTGTATATCTGATATATCAGACGTGATGCCTTACAGCCGTCTTATCTCATACCCACTTGCCGTCGGTGCTGGACTGATTGGGCACCAGCAACTGCAGAATGCGGTCCATATCTTCAGGGGACGAGAATACGATTTCAATACGGCCATGTTTGGCGCTGCCCTTGATGGAGACCTTGGTATCAAAATGATTTTCCAGGCTCTGCTGAATGGCGGATCCCATCCACGGATTAGTCTTTGAGGTCTTCGGCTTCTTAGGCTGCTCTCCCGAAGCAACGACCATAGCCACGATTTCTTCGGTGCTGCGAACCGACAATCCTTCTGCGATGATGCGGGTTGCCAGCTTATCCATTGCTTCCGGATCGCTCAGACCCAGCAAAGCACGCGCATGGCCGGACGAGAGCACGCCAGCGGCCACTTTTTTCTGTACTGTTGCCGGCAGGTTCAACAAACGAAGCGTGTTAGCAATCTGAGGACGTGACTTCGAAATCGATTTCGACAGCTGCGCTTGAGTCAGACCAAACTCCTTAATCATCTGCTGATATGCAGCTGCTTCTTCCAGAGGATTCAATGCCACACGATGCAAATTCTCCAGCAAGGCATCACGGAGCATATCGTCGTCCGTGGTGGTTTTCACGATGGCTGGAATCGTGGTCAATCCAGCCAGCTGAGAAGCGCGCCAGCGGCGTTCGCCCATGATCAGTTCATAGGGGCTGTCCAGATGGCCAGTGAACGGGTTCGTTGAAGACTGCTCGCCGGGCTGTGCTTGTTTGGCCTCGGCAATCTGCTCACTGGGACGACGACGCACCACGATGGGCTGCAATACACCCACTTCTTTGATGGAAGCGGCAAGCTCATTGAGCTCGTCTTCATCGAAAATCGTACGCGGCTGATGCGCATTGGGGCCGATTTCCTGCAAGCTGAGTTCAGCGAGATAGCCGCCTTCAACGGGCTTCAGTTCCTCTGGAGCCTCTTGTTTGTTGGCCTTATCCTCAGCCGCATGCTTGTTCTTCGGTGTTTCACGTGAAACATTGTTCGATGATTTCGTTGCGGCTCGAGTGGTTGGCTTATCGTCACTGCCGAAGAATAGGTCACTCGGATGTGCGATATCGTCCAACGCGGGCATGGCCGCTCGCTTGCCACCAGTTTTCTTGACAGCAGCTCCCTTCTTGGGCTGTGATGGAGTCGTTGCGGTCTTGGACTTAGGCTTCACCGCTTCATTTGGTGCCTTCGCGAGCTCCGCGGGATCCTCCTCCCCTGGCAATGCAGGGAATAACGCGCCAAGTCCTTTACCGAGTCGTGATTTGGTTGCCATTACTTCCTCCTCGCATCAATGGCTTCAAGCACATGCTGTGAACGTCGAGCGATTTCCAATGCCGCTTCGCCATATGCTATGGCACCTATGCCGCGGGGATCATAGGCAATAACAGGCTGTGAAAAGCTCGGAGCTTCCGATATCTTCACCGATCGGGGAACGGTGGTATCCAGGACAATATTGGGGTAATGGGACTTGACCTCACCATAAACCTCACGGCTTAACAGTGTACGGCGGTCGAACATCGTGACCAGCATGGTGGAGACCAGCAGAACCGGATTGAAATGCTGCTGCACCAGGCCGATGGTGTTGATCAGCTGGCCCAATCCCTCCAACGCATAGTATTCGGCTTGAATGGGGATCAACATCTCAGTGACCGCGCACATGGCGTTAATTACCAGCAAACCCAAGCTCGGAGGGCAATCGATGAACACGTAATCGTACGCGGTATCTGTCTGTTCCAGAAAACGATCGAGCGCTTCTTTCAGCAACGTGTTACGATTCGGTAAGTCCGCCACTTCAAGTTCGGCACCGCTCAAATCGATGGACGCAGGAACCACATCGAGCGAAGGAAAATCAGCGCTTGTCGTGATGACATCCGCGATTTCCGCTCGCCCTTCAATTACATCATAAATCGACCTATCTCCTGAAGAATGTGAAACAGCAAATGCCGTTGACGCATTGCCCTGGGGATCCATATCAATGACCAACACATGCGCTCCGTGCTGAGCCAGCGCTGCGGCAAGGTTTACCGTCGACGTGGTCTTACCGACGCCGCCTTTCTGATTGGCCACGGCGATCAAGCGTGTCCGTCTCGGCTTGGGAAAGGAGGCATGGGTCAAAGCGTCATATCGGGAGCTTTCGTCGGCCATCTGACTACCCAGCGCAGAACTCTGCCCATCAAAAATACGACGGAGGGTTTCGGAAGGCGATTCCATCATTGTGTCATGATGATCGTCTGCTGTCATCGTTCCTCCTTATTCAATGTACGTTCCAGTGTTCCTATTCGTATGGACATGATTTGTGTTATCCACATCCCCTATCCCCTATTGTGGATAAGTGTGGACAAGTGGATAATCACAACGGTCACATCTACAATCCACCATCGCAAAAGTGAGGTTTTTCAACGGTTTTCACCGATACCCACCATAGGGGATAGAGTTGTGGATAACTCAATTCATGAAGTACAAATGTGGATAACTTCAACATCGGTACCATCATCAACGTTTGTCAACAATTACCACATGTGTCGGTTCCAGACCTGGACCGACCTCCGCTTCCACCACTCGGGGACGACGGCCACCATAGCGTGAAATCTGGCCACTGGCTTTGTCCAGTTCCGCTTGTGCCGAACGACCCTTGAGCGCAATAAGCCGACCGGTGGGTTTCAGCAGAGGCAATGTCCATCCAGAAAGCTTGGTCATCGGTGCCACTGCACGGCAGGTCACCACTGCAAAAGGATGCATCTCGCGCTTGCGAACCCTATTGATCACTTCATCGGAACGACCACGGATAATAGATACATTCTTCAACCCCATCAAATCAACGCACTCGGCAAGCCATTCAACACGGCGTTCCATCGGTTCAATCAGCGTAAAACTGCACTCCGGCAAGCAACACGCCGTCACCAGCCCAGGGAAACCTCCACCACTGCCAACGTCAGCAACGGTTCTAAAACGAGCTCCATCTGTGGCCTTGCGCACATAAGGAACTATCGCTGCGGAATTGAGAATGTGACGTTCCCAAATAATGTCCACATCACGAGGTCCAATCAAGCCGCGAGGTTCTCCCTCTTGGGAGAGCTTGTCATGGAATCTCTCTAATCGGGGTAAAGCATCCCCCAATACACGGGCCAGCACCGGCGATTCCTGTAACTCATCCACCATGACAGTCCCCTCCTATGTTTCACGTGAAACATGTGGCATAACTTGAGGCGCCGCTTATAACGACGCCTCACATATCACCGCACAGAAAACTTCAGCATATACCTTTGTGGTGCAGGTGTATACTCACTCCTGATCGTCGACCTCTTCTTCTTCGACGTTATCTTCGTTCTTGTTACGAAGATATACAGTCACATAACGATGCGGTTCTTCACCATGGGAGCGAGACTTCAGACCTTCATCACGCACCACGTCATGAACGACTTTACGCTCAAAGGAATTCATCGGCTTCAGATCTATCGGTTCGCCGCTCTCCTTAACGGCATCAATAGCATCGAGAGCCACATCGCGCAGGTGCTGGCGCTTACGCTTCAGGAAACCATCCACGTCCACAATCAGGTGGGAACGTTCGCCGGTCTTCTGCTGCACAGCCAGACGAGTAAGCTGCTGCAACGCATCAACCACTTCGCCATTGCGACCAATCAGATGTTTGATGTCTGTATCGTCATCAGCGACGATCTGAACAGTTGGGCGGTTGTTACGAACACCCATTTCGATATCGCCCTCATAGTCGGCGATATCCAGCAAGCCTTCAAGGTAATCGGCAGCGATGTCAGCCTCTTCGTTGAGCTGATCAATCGACTTCACGTCATCCTGTGCCATACGCTACTCCTTCATGTCAGGTCTGATTCTCAAGTCTAAGCCCTGCTCCCCCGAACAGGATTGGTTAGTGTCGGGGCGTGTCCGATGTTTCACGTGAAACATCGGACACGCCCCCGTCCTCATTATTTCTTTCTGCGCTTACGAACCGGCTGTTGCCTCTGGAATCCTTGGTTCGCCTTACGCGCGGCTTCTTCCTTAGCCTTAGCCAAAGCCTCCTCTTCAAGGGAAGGAAGACCGGCCTTTTCACGACGAGCATTCTCGTTGCGATGGTCACGCTTTTCCTTATCTTCTGCGGCAGGAGAACCTGGAGTCGGGAAGCAATACACCTGCCACAGCGTACGGCACAAGTTGCAAACGTTGTTGGTCAGCCAGTACACCAACACGGCGAACGGGAAGGAAGCACCCGAGAAGATGTACATCACCGGGAAGAGCCACAGCATGGCCTTCTGCATGGTCTCGGTCTGCTTGTTCATCGAAGCAGCTGCCATGTTGCGCTTCATGTTGATGTACTGCATGAGCCACAAGCAGAAGCACATCAGGAACACAAAGACACCGATGACCACCTTGCCGGCAGTAGCTGCACGGGTGAAGTTATCAGTCACACTGACAATGCCGAACACATCGGTCTGGGTGAACTGCTTGGCGGTGGCCACATCAAAGGCACCGAGCGGATCTCGCTTGCCGTTGGCGATGTATGGAATGGCGGACAGCGTGTAGAACATGGACATGAACACCGGGCCCTGAATGAGCATCGGCAGGCAGGAACCTGCCGGATTGACGTTATTGTCCTGGTATAGTTTCATGGTCTCACGACTCATGGCTTCCTTGGAAGCCTGATCCGTCTTGCCCTTGTACTTGTTCTGAATGCGCTGCATCTTCGGCGCCAATGCCTGCATCTTGCGCATCGACTTTATCTGCTTGTAGAACAGCGGGAAGATACACGCCTGCACCACCAGCACCAGGATGATAATGGCAAGAATCCAGGAGACGCCGACCGGGCTCATGCCCAACATGACAAAGAAGTCATGCACGATCTTCATGATCCAAGTCTGCAGCCACTCAACAGGGGTCAGAATCTTGTACAGGAATCCCCAGAACCCGCTATCCAGCAGGAATTGGTTTTGATTGATCATCGTTGGGCCTCTCTTTGGGTTGTGGCCAATGGCGTCAGTCGAGGCTCCTCATGAGCCTTCGACCACGAAAATCGATAAAAAATGGAATAACGTTGCGGCACGTCGTCAATTCCCCCACGGCTCCACGGCCTGCAACGAAGCAATCGCAATACGGCAAGCACTCCGCCTTTGCAAGCGCCATACCGTTCAAAAGCCTCAATGGCATAGTTTGAACATGTCGGGTAATACTTGCAACAGGGCGGTCGGTTCGCAGAAATGTGACGCTGGTACCAACGCACACCACGAATCATTACCGCCCTGATGGAAGTAGACATGTGTCATTCCGCCTTACGAGCCACTTTGGCAAAGCCGGTGGCAAACTGCTCATCCAGAGATGAGAATGATGCGGATGCCGCACTTGGTTTTGCGCGCACCACGATATCGCAGTGAGGCGGCAGGCTCTCTTCATGAGCCTTAGCCAGAACCCTGAACCTGCGCTTCACCGTATTACGGGTAACCGCATTGCCCACTGATTTGGAGACAGCCAAACCCAGACGACGATACGTCGTCCGATCATCAGATTGATGATCATTACGCATCAGGTAATGCACAATGATGTCTTTGCCACCCACTTTGCGCCGGCGTTTAAGTACGGCGACGAAATCACGATGGCTTTGCAGCCGCTCCACCTCGACAGCCTCGAGGAACTGATCCGAGGGATCAGGCGGACAGGCTCTTGCGGCCCTTGGCGCGGCGACGGTTAATCAGCGCGCGACCGGAACGAGTGCGCATACGCACACGGAAACCGTGCTTCATGTGACGACGACGGTTGTTCGGCTGGAACGTCCTCTTCATATCAATTGCTCCTAGGTCTATTTGGCAACGCTTCGCGCTGCCCTCACGTGAGTCAAGCTATACCAACCTACTCTGACCCCTACCCTCAAGTCAAAATACGTCAAGAGTTTTCACATTTCGACACGTCGAGGAAATCTCGGCTCGCCTCTTTGAATCGGCATAAACTCAACCATTTCACCCCAAAAGTTATCCACAAATTACATGTATGTTATTCACATTTGAGCAATTCCAACACGCGACTCGGTGGATAACTTCCTCACATCGGAGTAAACATTATCTACGTAATTCATTCGTTGAGTAGTTCAGAAGGGGCCGACCATGGTTGATGTTTCCGGTGACCCCACAATCGAAGCTGCCCATATTTGGTCAAACACACTTACCCTTCTTAAGCGCAACAGCACTCTGACCGCACGAGAGAAGGGATGGCTTGAGGGAATAGTTCCTGAAGGTGTGTTCGGCTCAACCATCGTGCTGTGTGTGGATAACAATGACACACTGCAGGCCATTCAAGGCAATCTCAACGAATCATTGTTGCAAGCACTGCACACCGCAACCGGTGAGAACATGTTCCCCGCGTTCAAAGTAGTGCCGCGCAGTGAACCGCAACCGGTCTCCCCTTATCCAACGAATGCTTCGCCGACTCTCACTGATTTCGGCAAGGAACCGTATGGCGCGCCGGAACCTGTGATTCCTGCTGTTGAACAGCAGTTCTCTGTGCCGCAGCAAAAAATGAATCGCGATCCGGAAACTCATCTCAATAAGAGTTTCACTTTCGATTCGTTTGTTCCCGGTGACTCTAATCGCTTCGCGCGAACTGTTGCATTGGCTGTGGCAGAGGGATCAGGCCAGGATTTCAATCCGTTGTGTATTTATGGCGGTTCCGGTTTGGGCAAAACACATTTGCTCAACGCCATCGGCAATTACGCCTTGGTAAAGGATCCCGGCCTGAAGGTTCGATACGTCACTTCCGAGGAATTCACCAACGACTTTATTGACGCTCTGCAAAATACCAATCAGAGTCAAGGCCAGATAGCGGAATTCAACCGCCGATATCGCCAGGTAGATGTACTGCTTATTGATGATATTCAGTTCCTAGGCGGCAAGGAAGCCACTCTGGATCAGTTCTTCCATACGTTCAATTCGCTGCATCAAGCGAATAAACGCATTGTCATTGCGTCTGATGTGGCTCCAAAAAACCTGAAAGGTTTTGAGGCTCGACTGATTTCCCGCTTTGAATCCGGCCTGACCGTGGATGTCAAGCCGCCGGATTTGGAGACACGTATCGCCATTCTGCGCATGATTGCCGCAATGAACGGATCGAAGATTCCCAATGACGTTCTGGATCTTATTGCCGAACGTTTCACGGAGAATATACGTGAATTGGAAGGCGCGCTGACCCGCGTCACCGCCGTTGCCTCGCTGAGCAACCAGCCGGTGACCCGCGCTTTGGCGGAGCAAACGCTTCAAGACTTCTTTACCACCGATGTGGAAATCAAGCCCACCGACATCATCGGCCAAGTGGCAAAGTACTTCCACTTGACGTTTGAGGATATCGTCGGCTCATCACGTACCAAGAACGTGGTGATTCCCCGACAGATAGCCATGTATCTCGCTCGCGAGATGACCAGCATGAGCCTGATGGATATCGGTGAGGTGTTTGGAGGTCGCGATCACACTACGGTAATGCATGCTTGCACCCGTATTGGCGACAAAATGCAGCAGAAACAGGAAATCTATAACTACGTTATGGAACTGACTGTGCGTTTGAAGCAGAACGCAGACTGAGTATGCCTATGGCTTCCTTTACGGGAGCCATTTTTTATATCTGCGCATATCCGAGAGAATCGTTCCTGAAGACCGATTTCGGCACTTTTTCAAACCGAGCCAGTAAAAGTGCCGAAAACCGTCCTCAGAATCGATTCTCCTCGCCGATAATCATGTTCAACACGCCGTACAAAGACCCAATAATCATGAAAGTTATCCACATAGTTGTTCACAAATGTGGGCAAACTCGGCGGATAACTCGTGGATTACCCACTATTTTTCGGTGGAAAATTGGTGCATAACATGGCATTCTGTGTGGAAAACTTAACAATTGACTTTTTCCTGTGGATAAGTCGCCTATTTATCCACATGCTATACAGAAGTTATCCACAACACTCCCCAGTGGATAAGCCGTTACCGCAGTAGCCCTCCATCCACTTATCCACACTATCCACCGCACTTATTACGACGATTACTTACTTGCATACATAAGAGCACCGTCATGGTGATAATCGGCCGCATCAAGCACGCAAGCAAAAGAACCAACCAACCGCTAGAATGTTCTTCAGCAAAACCGACGAAGGGAACAACCTGACATGAAAGTCGAAATCGATACCGCCGCATTGGCTGATGCCGTGGCCTGGACCTCCCGCGTCATTGACGCTCGTCCTTCCAACCCAATTCTCGCTGGCGTAAAACTTGAAGCCATTGACGGCACCCTGCAGTTCTCTGCATTCAATTACGAGATTTCCGCTCGTCACCACATCGAAGCTGGTGTTGATGAAGTCGGTTCCGCTCTGGTTCTGGGCAAGCTTCTGGCTGATATCACCAAGTCACTGCGTTCCGAAAAAACCTACCTGACCACCGATGGCTCCACGCTAACCATCACCTCTGGCAAGTCGAAGTTCACGTTGCAGCTCATGCCCGATGCCGAATACCCTGATTTGCCGGTTGTGCCGCCTATGCTCGGCCAAGTTGATGCCCAAACTTTCGTCCAAGCCGTGAACCAGGCATCCGTCGCCGTCTCCCGCGAAGAAAACCGTCCGGTACTGACCGGCGTGCGCATGCAGTTCCAGGACGACAAAGTCATCATGACCTCCACCGACCGCTTCCGTTTGGCTCGTGCCGCGTTCACCTGGACCCCGCAAGACGCCAATGTGGACACCATCACCCTAGTGCGTGGCTCTTTGCTCAAGGACGTGGCTCGTTCTCTGGACGAACACCAGAACATCCGCCTTGATTTCGATGCCGATAACCCCACGTTGCTCGGTTTTGAAAATGCCGGTCGCGTATCCACTTCGCAGCTCATCGACGGTGAGTTCCCGGCTGTCGACCGCTTGTTCGCCGATGAATACCCGATTCAGGCCGTAGTGAACAAGCAAGATCTGCTTGACGCCATTAGCCGTGTGGCTCTAGTCGCCGAGCGCAACGCCCCGATCCGCATGATGTTCACCGGCCAGGAGCTCGCCTTGTCCGCCGGTTCCGCCGACGAAGCGCAAGCCAATGAAACACTCGATATCGATATGGATGGCGACGAAATCACCGTGGCATTCAACCCGTCCTACCTCAAGGAAGGTTTGTCCGCGATTGCCGAGCCGTTTGTACGCATCAAGATGACCACGCCGGTCAAGCCGGTGGAATTCAACGGGCAGCAGGAAGCCGATTCCGATGAATCGATGGACTACCGCTACCTGCTGGTGCCGATGCGCTTTAACAGCTGACGCAGAATCTCTCACATACTGCACATGCATATCTCCCGTCTTGCACTCGACCACTACCGTTCATGGAGCCAGGTAGTGGTCGATTTCGTACCAGGAGTCAATATCCTGGTCGGCAAGAACGGCTTGGGCAAAACCAATCTGGTGGAGGCCATTGAAGTGCTCTCCACCGGAGCTAGTCATCGTGCCTCCAGCATGCTGCCGCTTATCGAACGCGGCCAAACCACTGCCACTATTCGCGCCAACGTAGTAGACGACGATGGGCAAAGCACCACGTATGAGGCATCGATTCATGCTCGCGGCGCGAATCGGGCACGCATCAATTCAGGAACCTCGCTCTATTTACGCGATATCATCGGACGCATTCCCAGCGTTTCGTTTACTCCTGAAGACCAGAGATTGGTATCGGGTGATCCTGGTGCCCGGCGAACGTTGCTCAACCAAGCCGGAGCCCTGCTGGAACCCGGCTATATGCAGTCGTTGCATCAATTCACACGCATCGGCAAGCAGCGCGCCACGTTGCTGAAGCAGCTTGGCGCCAGCGCGAATACTGGGCAACCGGTGGATGCCGTATTAAGCGGTTTGGAAATATGGACCGGACAGTTTATCGAAGCAGGTGTGGAACTGACCCGTATGCGTGCGAGAGTCATCGACTTGCTGGCTGAGCCGTTTGCCGCGCTGTACGCTGAGTTGACTGGCAACGATGACACCGTCAGCCTGACGTATGCGCCGTCATTTGACGAAGTGCTGATGCAAGACGATCCACGATTGAGCATCAGTGAACATTTCCAGCGCATCTACCCTGGAGAAGTGGCTCGAGGCGTCAATCTTATCGGCCCTCAACGTGACGATTTGACCCTGAATCTTGCTGATATGCCAGCCCGCGAATTCGCCTCGAACGGCGAGATGTGGACCATGGCGCTGGCCTTGAAAATGGCGCTATTCCAAGTGATACGCCAGAGATTGGGCCTTAAGCCCATCGTTATCCTTGATGATGTGTTCGCCCAGCTTGACGACAACCGTCGTACCCAGATTCTGGATTTTGCGCGCCGGCAAGATCAGGTGCTTATCACCGTGGCGTCAGAAGGCGATGTGCCCACGCATGAATCGGACAATGTGCTTGATATTGCGCAATTGATGCCATCCGCCGCGCAGTCTGGGGGCGGGAGCGAGGCACAATCATGAAGCCTCCCATTGCCTGTCAGCTGCATGTGGACGAAACCAAACTACCCGCAGAAATATTTGAACGTCTCTCTCACCGCGGGGCGATACTGAAAGACCGACGCCGCAGACGCGAGGAAGCCTTTGAGAACTTCGGCAAGCCCGGCCGTGATCCGGCCGAGTTGGGCAGCGTGATGAGCTCAATCGCAGGCGGTGGCGTATGGGCTGCGAACATGAAATTGGCGCAATTGCGCAACCATTGGGATCAGGTGGTAGGCGAGGCAATCGCCAATCATTCGGCAGTCGCTGATTTCACCGATGGAGTCTTGACTATTCGTGCCGAATCCACAGTGTGGGCCACTCAACTGACCTATTTGATTCCGCAATTGACCGATACCATTCGCAGGAATCTCAAAGGACTGACCATCAACGAAATCAGAGTCACCGGTCCGGCGGTCGGATACAGCCGGAAATGGGCCCGGCGTCGATAACACCCTAGAATAGGGGAAATTCGTAGAAGCCCCGCTATGGCGCTCGTCGTAGTAGACGAGTAGAATCACATGCAATATGGTCAAATGGCTGGAAGAGCCCTTTACGGGCCTCATAAGCCATATCGCCTCTGCAAATGACCTTCATTACAGAGGTTGACCCCGTAGTCACGGAAGGAAGCCTGTTGGCAGAAGAAACCAGCAAAGAGGAGCAGCTGAAGGCGGCTGCGGAACGCATCAACAATGCGGAATTGACCGAAGGCGAGCTTGACGAATCCATGGCTCCCGAGCATTATGAGGCCTCTGACCTTCGAGTGCTTGAAGGTCTTGAAGCCGTGCGTATCCGTCCAGGTATGTATATCGGCTCCACCGGTCCGCGTGGTTTGCACCACTTGGTCTACGAAATCGTCGATAACTCGGTCGATGAGGCGCTGGCTGGATATGCCAGCCATATTGAAGTCACTATCCTGCCGGACAACGGTATCCGCGTGGTGGACGATGGCCGAGGCATTCCGGTTGATGAGGTTCCTGGCGAAGGCGTCTCCGGTGTTGAAACCGTGATGACCAAGCTGCACGCCGGCGGCAAGTTTGGTGGCGGCGGCTACGCGGTGTCCGGCGGTCTGCACGGCGTGGGCATCTCCGTGGTGAACGCCCTGTCCACTCACGTGGACATCGAAGTGCGCCGTCAGGGCTTCCACTGGACCCAGACCTATGTCGACCAGCATCCGGTTGCGCCGCTGAAGCAGGGCGAGCCGATGGCCGAGGGCGAATCCACCGGTACATCCGTAACCTTCTGGGCCGACCCGAAGATCTTTGAAACCACCATCTATGATTTCGAGACGTTGCGTTCCCGCTTCCAACAGATGGCCTTCCTGAACAAGGGCCTGAAGCTTAGCCTGACCGACGAACGCGTCACTGACCAGGCCGGCGACGAAGTGGCCGGCGACGCCGAAGGCGAGCCCGGTGAGAAGCACCAAACCGTCACCTACCAGTACCTCAACGGCATCAAGGATTACGTCGACTACCTGGTCAAGGTGCGCAAGGCCACACCGGTGGAAGAGGATGTCATCAGCTTCGAGGCCGAAGACCTCAAGCTCGGCATTTCCGCTGAACTCGCCATGCAGTGGACTACCGCCTACTCCGAGGCTGTGCACACCTTTGCGAACACGATTTCCACCACCGAAGGCGGCACCCACGAGGAGGGCTTCCGTGCGGCACTGACCTCGCTGGTCAACCGTTACGCGCGTGACAAGGCCATCCTCAAAGACAAGGACGAGAACCTGTCCGGCGACGACGTGCGTGAAGGCCTGACGGCCGTGATCTCCGTCAAACTCACCAACCCGCAGTTCGAAGGCCAGACCAAGACCAAGCTCGGCAACTCCGAAGCCAAGACCTTCGTGCAGCGCGTGATGACCGACAAGCTCGGCGACTGGTTCGACGCCCACCCGGCCGAGGCCAAGAACATCATCCAGAAGGCCATCGAGGCCTCCCGTGCCCGTCTGGCCGCCAAGAAAGCCCGCGAGAACACCCGCCGCAAGTCCATCTTCGAGTCCGCCGGCATGCCCGACAAGCTCAAGGACTGCCAGTCCTCCAATCCGGAAGAGTGCGAGCTGTTCATTGTGGAGGGTGATTCCGCAGGCGGTTCCGCCATTCAGGGCCGCAACCCGATCACACAGGCCATCCTTCCGCTGCGAGGCAAGATCCTCAACACCGAACGTGCCAGCCTGGACCGTATGATGAAGTCCGACACCATCGAATCGCTGATCACCGCGGTCGGTGGTGGCTACGGCGAAGACTTCGACATTTCCAAGGTGCGCTATCACAAGGTCATCATCATGGCCGATGCCGATGTGGACGGTGCGCATATCGCCACCCTGAACCTGACGCTGTTCTTCCGCTACATGCGTCCGATGATCACCGCCGGTTACGTGTACGTGGCCATGCCGCCGCTGTACCGCTTGAAGTGGACCAAGGGTCCGCACGACTTCGTGTACACCGACGCCGAGCGTGACCGTGTGCTTGCCGAAGGCAAGGCCAACGGCCGCCAGCTGCCCAAGGGCGAAGGCATTCAGCGCTACAAGGGTCTGGGCGAGATGAGCTATCAGGAGCTGTGGGAAACCACCATGGATCCCGAACACCGCATTCTGAAGCAGGTACACATCGAGGATGCGGCCGCAGCCGACGAGACCTTCTCGATGCTGATGGGCGACGAAGTGGAACCGCGCCGCCTCTTCATCCAGCGCAACGCCAAGAACGTGCGTTGGATCGACGCGTAAAGGAATCCTCCGCAAGCGGAGGACACAATTCCTTGGCTCCCCTCTTTGAGGGGAGCTGTCGAACGCAGTGAGACTGAGGGGAGCAGTCACTGCGACATGGACTCCCCTCGGTCAGCTTTGCTGACAGCTCCCCCTCAGAGAGGGGAGCCAGATAGGACTAAAGGAACGGTATAAGTGGCAGACGAAACAAACAACACCGGTGACGAACAGTTCACCCCGGATGGCTCGATGGAGCCGTTGAGCCCGCAGGAAGCGGACACCACTGACTACGGTCTGATGGAAAGCGGCGAACGCATCCAGCGCAAGGATTTGCAGCAGGAGATGCGCGAATCCTACCTAGCCTACGCCCTTTCTGTCATCGTGGAACGTGCTCTGCCGGACGTGCGCGACGGCATGAAACCCGTGCACCGCCGTGTGATCTACGCGATGTACGACGGCGGCTATCGCCCCGACCGCGGCTACAACAAGTGCTCCCGCGTGGTCGGCGACGTCATGGGTAAATACCATCCGCACGGCGACTCCGCCATCTATGACACTTTGGTGCGCATGGCCCAGTCCTGGTCGATGCGTAACCTGCTCGTCGACGGTCAGGGTAACTTCGGTTCCCCTGGCGACGACCCTGCCGCCGCCATGCGTTACACCGAATGCCGTATGGCCCCGCTGGCCATGGAGATGGTGCGCGACATCGACAAGGACACCGTCGACTTCGTGCCCAACTACGACGGCAAAACCCAGGAACCGACTGTATTGCCGGCCCGCTTCCCGAACCTGCTGGTCAACGGCTCCGCCGGCATCGCCGTGGGTATGGCCACCAATATTCCGCCGCACAACATGCGCGAGGTGGCCGAAGGCGTGCACTGGGCGCTTGAGCATCCGGACGCCAGCCGCGAAGAGCTGCTGGAAAACCTGATTCGCATCATCAAGGGACCGGACTTCCCCACCGGCGCCACCATCCTCGGTCACAAGGGCATCGAACAGGCCTACCGCACCGGCCGTGGCCTCATCACTATGCGTGCCGTGGTCAACACTGAGGAGATCAACGGCCGCATGTGCCTGGTGGTCACCGAGCTGCCGTACCAGGTCAACCCGGATCGTCTGGTCGTCTCCATTCGTGAGGCCGTGCGCGACGGCAAGATTCAGGGCATCGCCGACATGCGCGACGAAACCTCCGGGCGTACAGGCCAGCGCCTCGTATTGGTGCTGAAGCGTGACGCCGTGCCGAAGGTGGTGCTGAACAACCTGTACAAGCACTCCCAGCTGCAGCAGACCTTCGGTGCCAACATGCTGGCCCTGGTCGACGGCGTGCCGCGCACGCTGAGCCTGGACGCCTTCATCCGCCATTGGGTGAACCACCAGCTCGACGTGATCGCCCGCCGTACCGCATACCTGAAGCGTGAAGCCGAGGAACGCGACCACATCCTGCAGGGCTACCTCAAGGCTCTCGACATGCTGGACGAGGTCATCGCCCTGATCCGAGCCTCCGAAGATACCGATACCGCCCGTACCGGTTTGATGGAGCTTCTGGACATCGATCAGGTGCAAGCCGATGCCATCCTAGCCATGCAGCTGCGCACGCTGACCCGCATGAACCGCGACAAGATCGTGGCCGAACACGAGGAATTGCAGCGCAAGATCGCCGACTACATCGACATTCTTGCCAAGCCGGAACGCCAACGCAAGATCATCGGTGACGAACTCGACGAGATTGTGGGCAAGTACGGTGACGAACGCCGTACCAAGATCCTGCCGTTCTCCGGCGAGATGAACGTCGAAGACCTGATCGCCGAAGAGAACGTGGTGGTCACCGTGACCCACTCCGGCTTCATCAAGCGCACCAAGGCCGACGAATACCGCGCCCAGCACCGTGGCGGCAAGGGCATCAAGGGCACCAAGCTGCGCGAGGACGACGTGGTGGATCACTTCTTCCTGACCTCCACGCACAACTGGCTGCTGTTCTTCACGAACAAGGGTCGCGTCTACCGCATCAAGGCCTATGAGCTGCCCGAGGGTTCTCGTGATTCCAAGGGCCAGCACGTGGCTAACCTGCTGCAATTCGCGCCCGACGAGTCCATCCAGGCCGTGCTGTCCATCCCGAACTACGAGGTGGCCAAGTATCTGGTGCTCGCCACCCGTTCCGGCAAGGTCAAGAAGACCCCGCTGGCCGAGTACGACTCCCCGCGTCAGGGCGGCCTCATCGCCGTGCGCCTGATGGCCGACGAGAACGGCGAGAATGCCGACGAGCTGATCGGTGCCGCGCTGTGCAACGCCGAGGATGACATCATCTTGGTCTCCAAGCTCGGCATGAGCCTGAAGTTCCAGGCCAACGATGAGCAGCTGCGCCCGATGGGTCGTCAGACTGCCGGTGTGCAGGGCATGAAATTCCGCGAGGGCGACGAGCTACTGGCCATGGATGTGGTATGGGGCGACTCCGACAAGGATCTGTTCGTAGTGACCAACGAAGGCTTCGCCAAGCGTACGGCCATCAGCGAATACCGCCTGCAGGGCCGTAACGGCCTGGGCATCAAGGCCGTGCAGCTGGTCGAAGGCCGCGGCTCTCTGGTCGGCGCGCTCGTGGTGTCCGAAGATGATCAGGTCATGGCCATCATGAAGTCCGGCAAGGTGATTCGTTCCAACGTGGACGAGGTCAAGCGCACCGGGCGCAACACCCAGGGTGTTACCTTCGCCAAGCCTGATAAGGGCGACGAAATCCTTTCCATCGCACGCAACGAAGAAAAGGATGACCCCGAAGAGGAGGTCGCCGACAACGGCACTGCCGAAGCAGGCCAGTCCCCCGCCGAACCGGTGAACGAGTCCAACGAGACCGCACAATCCGGTGAGAATGTGAACAACGTGGACGAGGCGTGAGCCGAGTCCCGAAAGGCTGGTAGCCTCACTAACAGCAGAGGCTACCAGCAGGCTCTTAAGGAGAAACGATGAACGATCAGTTCGACAACAACGAGTCCGAGGTGATTCAGCCCAATATCGACAATACGGTGAATGATGTGGTGACACCTGAACCCGTTCGGGAGGCACCGCGCAAGGCCCGTTCTGTTTCCAGCGAGCCGGAAGAGGTTACCAGCAGCCCGAAGACTGTTCGTCCGGCAGCTCGTCGCAGCACTCCACGCGCCCGCCGCATGAGCCTGTCCCTGACCCGTGTGGATGCTTGGTCCGTGGCCAAGGTGACATTCATGCTTTCGATTGCCGGCGCCATTATCCAGATTGTCGCCGCAGCCGTCGTCTGGCTGCTGCTCGATTTGGTCGGTGTATTCAGTCAGATTACCCAGATTGTTTCTTCCACTGGCTTGGATGCTGGCGGTCTTGATCTGAAGAATGTGCTGTCCCTGACCACCGTGGTGTCTGGTGTGACCATCTTCTCCATTATCGAAGTGGTGATTTTCACCATTCTGGCCACCATTATTGCGTTGATTTACAACGTGGTCAGCTCGCTGGTCGGTGGCGTGCACGTCACCCTCGGCGATGACTGAGTTTTAGCTATACCAACAAAACTCCCCTCAGTCCGATTCATGGACTGAGGGGAGTTTCGCATATTCATAGCCGATCAGTGCTTGGTGGGCACGAAGCTTTCGCGGGCTACCAGCTTGGTCGAGAGCATGGTATGGCAGGTGATGTCATCATTGAAACTGATCGACTGGGAAAGCATCAGCAGCGCGTTTCTGGCTAATGCCGTCTGATCGATGGCATACGTGGTCAGCGGCGGTGAAATGTACTGGGCGATGGACTGGTTGTTGATGCTGATGATGCTGACATCGCGCGGCACCAGTATGCCGGCTTTGGTAAAGGCCTGAATCACGCCCACGGCCAGGGAATCAGTGGCCACGATAAAGCAGTCAGGCATATTGCTGCTGAGCTTGGCCACAATCGTTTCGCCGTGCTTGCGGCCGGTTTTCACGCTGACCTGGCCGCCGGTAAATATCAGTCCTGCGGTTTCCAGGCCAAGGCGTTCGCACCAGTCGCGGTATGCCATCGTACGGATGTCTTCGGGGTACTCGTAGGTGCCCATCATGCGGCCTTCGCCGCCGATAAATCCGATTCTGGTCATGCCGCGGGCTCTGGCTTCGCTTAAGGCGTCCAGTATGGTTTGCGGCAGATCCGGCTGCACGGAGCTGAACAGGTTCGGAGCCGGGTTCACATCGATAAACACACCGTGGGGTAGTACTTCGTGAAGCCGCTCCAAGCTCTCATAGGAATGCAGCTCAGGGCCAATGGATACGAAGCCGTCATACTGGGTGCTGTTGTCGATGAGCTTATTGATATCGGTGTAGAACGACAGGGTGATATGCATCTGCTGCGCTGTGGCGATCAAGGTGCTGCGCAGCTCGCTGTAATAGGCGTTACTCAGCTCCTCATCACTGGGAATGGCGTCCAGTACGGCGATATCGTGCGGAGCCACCAGTCGCCTTTCCTGTGTTTCGTAACCGAGTTCTTCACAGACCTGCAGAATCTTGCGGCGGGTCTCTTCTTTGACGGAGAACGTCGGATCGCCGTTGAGCAGGCGTGACACGGTTGCCGGCGAGAATCCGGCCCGTTGAGCGATTTCTCTGATAGTGACCATGCGTATGCCCGATATGTTCTTTCTGCACCGTTTGCGTACTATGTACTTGTTCCTGCATTACTACCCGTCATTAGGTAATTGGTAATGTATGTTTACCTGATACCTATCGTAGCGCACATCAATCGGAGTGCGGCAAAGATGTGCGCCAGTTGGCGGAAAAACAACACACCGCCCGAATGAATAGCATCATTCGGGCGGTGTTGTGCGGCAATGTCTGCTTGCTGTTGAGCCACATTCGGCTAACGGCATTACCTATGCGTTACTTGGTTTACCGGGCTGCGGACTCCTTGCCGAGCAGCGCGGCCTTGGCGATGTCCTTGCCGTACTTGGCGGCATCGGACTCATCGTGCAGGTTGGCTTCGATCTTGGCCACGATACGGGCGTGAGCCTTTTCGTCGATCTTCACGAAGAAGGCGAAGATCAGAAAGCCGATGATGATGAATGCCAGCGGCATCCAGAAGGCGAAGCCCTCGAAGGTGGTGATGTTGGCCTGGGTCATGTCGGCGGCGGTGGTCTTGTCGACGCCGGCGAACAGCGCGTTGGTGGCAAAGACCATGAAGTAGGTGCTCAGTGCGTTGTATAACAGCGACTGGCCGAAGTTACCGAATGCAAAGGCGGCAAGACGGCCTTTATTAAACTTTTTCTGGGGTTCGGCAGTTGATGACGACATCAGTGTTTTCTCATTTCCCGTGATACTGACTGCGGGGCGGACGGCGTTGGCTCTTATTTCTGTCGTTGAACAAGATAATGCGTTACCTATACAAAGTAAAACCATAACTAAATGCATTATCTAATAGTGATACTAGGAATGTCCGCAATGTGATTGCGGTGACGATTACTGCTCCTTGGTATCTAGCTCGTATAGGTCTGCGTCAGACTGTGCGGTGATGCACCATGCGATACTGCCGAGCTTGATTTTCATCGATATGCAGGTTATATTTAGTAAACATTTTATTTACTAGTTCAGTCACGGTGCCGTGACGAATTCGATGCAAGGAAAGGCGAAAACCATTATGACCAACTTGCAGTCAGCTCAGCAGTTCTCTCAGGCCTGGCTTACCGACCCGCGTGTGTTTGCCGTCAACCGGCTTGCCGCGCATTCCAGCCACAAGTTCTATGATCACGCTCCCCAGTGCGGCGAAGCCATGGATCTCAAGCAGAGTCTGGACGGTCAATGGCGCGTGCAGATGGTGGATCTCGCTGATTTGGCGGACAACGAGCTTGCTGAGGCGGCGTTTGCTCAGCCGGGATACGACGCTGCCGGCTTCTCCCCCATCGAAGTTCCCTCCGCATTGGAAACCAAGGGATTCCTGAATCATCAGTATGTCAACCAGCAGTACCCGTGGTCCGGCCATGAGAGCCCAGTGGCACCGGATGTGCCGAAGCATAACCACGTGGCGCTGTACCGTCATGAGTTCTCTTTGGAACCCAAGGCAGCTGCCGTGTTGGAGGCCAATAAGACTGCTGCGGATGATGCCGCCAAACGTCGCGTTACGTTGACATTCCAAGGCGCGGCCACGGCTATTGCCGTCTGGCTCAATGGCGCTTTCATCGGCTATGCCGAAGATTCCTTTACTCCCAGCGAGTTCGACGTGACTGATGTTCTGCGTGACGGCGTCAATACGTTGGCCGTGGCTTGCTTTGAATTCTCGTCCGCCAGCTGGCTCGAGGACCAGGACTTCTGGCGTCTGCACGGCATCTTCCGTTCCGTGGAGCTGGAAGCCCAGCCGTTGGTTCATGTGAACGACCTGCGCGTGCTGGCCGATTACGACCACACCACTGGCGAAGGTTCGTTGGACGTCGCCGCACTGGTGCGCAATGCTGGCACTGCTGCCGCCGTTGCCGCCACAGTGTTCGATGCTGCCGGCAACACTGTCTGGCACGGCAAGCTGACTGCTGGAGCTGATGCCGAGACGTTGACCGTGAAGGCCAATGTCGGCAAGGTCAACCCGTGGAGTGCCGAAGAGCCCACGCTGTACACCCTGCAGGTGGTGGCAACCGATGCCGCCGGTCAGGTAATCGAAGCAGTGCTGCAGCGCATCGGCTTCCGCCACTTCGCCATCGAAGACGGCCTGATGAAGCTCAACGGCAAGCGCATTGTGTTCAAGGGCGTCGACCGCCACGAATTCGATGCCCGCACCGGCCGCACGATTGCCGAAGCGGACATGATTGAGGACATCCACTCGTTCAAGCGCCTCAACATCAACGCCGTGCGCACCTCCCACTACCCCAACGAGACCCGCTGGTACGAGCTGTGCGACGAGTACGGCATCTATGTGCTGGACGAAACGAACCTCGAAACCCATGGCAGCTGGACCGATCCGGGCGATGTGTTCCAGCCCGCACGCGCCATCCCGGGCAGCAAGGACGAATGGCGCGCCGCCTGTGTGGACCGCACCGCAAGCATGGTGCGCCGCGACTACAACCACCCGAGCGTGGTGATCTGGTCGCTGGGCAACGAGGCGTTCGGCGGTGACGTGTTCTACTCGATGCGCGACTTCGTGCACGAGAACGACCCGTTCCGCCCGGTGCACTACGAGGGCACGTTCAACGACCCCGAATTCAGCGCCGCCACAGACATCATGAGCCGTATGTATGCCAAGCCTGATGAGATTGTCAAGCTATACCTCGGCGAGGACGGCAAGAAGCCGTACATTTCCTGCGAATACAGCCACTCGATGGGCAACTCCACCGGCGGCCTGCACCTGTACACCGAACTGGAGCGCTACCCGCTCTACCAGGGCGGCTTCATCTGGGATTACGTCGATCAGGCCTTGTGGCAGGACTGCGGCGACGGCACCGAGCGCCTGGCCTACGGCGGCGACTTCGAAGACCGTCCGAACGATTACGAGTTCAGCGGCGATGGCGTCATGTTCGCCGATCGCACCCCCTCCCCCAAGGCTCAGGAAGTCAAGCAGTTGTATGCCAATGTGAAGCTCGTGCCGGACGAGTCCGGTGTGACCATCACTAACGACAACCTGTTTATTTCCACTGCCTCTAGTCTGTTTACCGCGCGAGTGCTGGTGGACGGTGTGGAGCGTTGGCATGCCAACTACCGCTTCGATGTGCCTGCCGGCGAGACCGTGCGTGAGCCGATCGCCTTCCCGAAGGTCACCGATTTGGTGGCTCTGTCCGGCAGCGCCGAAGTGACCTACGAAGTCGACCAGCGTCTGGCTGAGGCCACTGACTGGGCTCCGGCCGGCTACGAGCTGACCTTCGGCCAGTATGTCGCCGCGGTTTCGTTCGATGACGGTGCCGCGGATGCCGTTGTTGCCGGCGATGCCGAAGTGGCAGCCGATGGCTTCAACGCCGGTATTCACACCGACTTTGGCGAAGTGCTGCTCTCCAAGACGCAGGGTGGCATGGTCTCTTTCAAGCGCGATGGCCGCGAAATGGTGATTCGCCGCCCGAACCTGACCACCTTCCGTGCGCTGACCGACAATGATCGCGGTAACGGTTCCGGTTTCGAGCGCGCCCAGTGGATGGCCGCCGGACGCTATGCCCGTGTGACCGGTACGTCGGTCGAGGAGACTGCCGATGGCAAGGGATTGAAGGCCACCTACAGCTATGAACTGGCCGACGCCAAGCACACGCCAGTCACCGTGCACTATGAAGTCGACGCCGCACTGCGCGTGCACCTGACGGTCAAGTACCCAGGCGAGGCGGATGCCGCCACGCTGCCGGCATTTGGTCTCGAATGGATCCTGCCCAAGCAGTACGATCGCCTGCGTTTCTACGGTCTGGGACCGGAGGAAACCTATGCCGACCGTCTGCACGGCGCCAAGTTGGGCGTCTTCTCCCGTACCGCTGCCGAGGATTGCGCGCCGTACCTGCTGCCGCAGGAAACCGGCAACCATGAGCAGGTGCGTTGGGCGGAAATCACCGACGAATACGGCCACGGCATGCGCGTGACCGCAGCCGGCGGCACCCGATTCGCCACCAGCCTGCTGCCGTACAGCTCGCTGATGCTTGAGGATGCTCTGCACCAGAATGAGCTGCCGAAGCCGCGCCACACCTTCCTGCGTCTGCTGGCCGCCCAGATGGGCGTCGGTGGCGACGACACGTGGGGTGCTCCGGTTCACGACGAGTTCCAGGTGCCGGCCGACCAGCCGCTCAAGCTGGATGTGACACTCGAACTCATCTGAGTTGCCGCGGCGCTCCTGTTGAGGAGTTGCCGTTGTAGACCTGTAGACCACTGAGGGCGGTTATCGGGATTCCGGTAACCGCCCTCAGCGTCAATAATTTAGGAAATAAGCGGCTTCGTCCTAAAATCTTGTCACTGACTCTGTCTCAGTGACAGAAATTTAGGGGCATGGGGCTGATTTCCTGAAATCCTGTCACTGAGTTGCCGCGAACGACAAAAATTTAGGACGAGTGGGCTATTTTCCTAAATTTCTGACGCTGTCGGAAAAAACAATTGGCCATCTGCGGGAGGCTCATAGTTGGGCACGTGTCGCTGCCGGGGAGTTGATCGGTCATCCATGGAGTCTCATGGTCGCGGTGGTGACTCGCATTGCGATTTTCTCCACCTTCAGAATGATGTCGTGTTTACTGGCGGCTTCGTATGATGACGAACGATGCTTACGTATTTGGGTTATTTTTCGACGTCGTTCACTATTGCAATCGTAATGTGGCCGATTCTTTCGGCCGTACTTACTTTGCCGATTCTGGCTGGGCTGTACCATCGCCACCATCGTATGAAGTTGTTGTCTGCGGGAGCCGCATATCTGACGGTACTGTATGTGCTCGGTTTGATTACATTCACACTGTATCCGATGCCGGATGACCCGGAAGCGTTCTGCGCGGCGAATGCCGGCCAGTTCGCACCACAGCTTGACCCGCTGCGTTTCATCTCAGACATCCAAAACGGCGGATTGAGCGGCATACTGCAGCTGGTAATGAACGTGGTGCTGTTCATGCCGCTTGGTTTCGTGCTCACTCGGTGGCTGCGCTGGCGTTGGTGGGCGGTGTTGATTGGCGGATTCGCCGTATCGTTGTTCATCGAAAGCTCGCAGCTCAGCGGTTTCTGGGGCCTCTACCCGTGCGCCTACCGTCAGTTCGACGTCAACGATCTGATGACCAATACGTTGGGTGCGATGGTGGGCCTCGCCGTGGCCGTGTTGTTTGGCAAGTGGGTGCCGATGGCCCACATGCCCGAACGCAGCGAGTATAATGAACACCCTGGCGCGGTGCATCGTCTGGTGACGTTCATCATCGATATGGTTTTTGTGGCCTTGGTATACGTCCCGCTCACCTTGTTGGTGACGTTCTTGTTCTACTGGGCGGCTGAGCCTTTGCAGAACGGTGATTTCATGCTGTTCGGTGGACATCTGACCGTTGGCGTTGGTTGGCTGAACTTCCTTGCGCCAATAGGAGCCAGTCTGGCGTTCCTCATTTTCGAGTTCCTGATTCCGCTGGGGCATAAGGGCCGCACGCTTGGCGGCATGTATACGCACATGACCATTGAAACCAAGCCGCGCAAGGGAATCGCGCGCGCCGTGTTCTACATTCTGCGCACGCTGATTATGGGCGCAATGGTGGTTATGGTCATTATCGGATTCGGACACAACGCGCATATCATGCACTACACCTTCTACGGCTTCGTCATCCTGTTCCTCTTCGCGGTGTTCGCCCATCGCATGCCTTGGGACTTTGTGCCCGGATCTTCGGTGGCGCCGGCCCCGGCTGTGCCCGTGTATGGAGCGGCGGATGTCGCTGCGGCACCGGCTGAGTCATCTGCCGCGAATGCACATTCGGACAAAGAGGGTGCGGCAACCGTGGCGGGTGATGATGCTGTACCTGGCGCGCCCGATTCGGATGCTGCGTCGAAGGGTGCGGTGAATACGAAGAATACGGGTGATGCGCGTGCCGAAGGCGATGAATCCGCCGCCACAAATCCGAATACTGTGGGACAAGATGAAAAATAGGCCGATTTTTGGCTGTTGTCCCATTCCCATAGTTGTGGCCTGATATGGCATAACCGTAGGAATGGCGGTATTCCAACGATTCTGATTTCTTGTGTTGGGACAATCGAACAGTCAATCGATTGATGCTGATGTTGTCCCACAGTCTCGTGGGACAACATCGCAAAAACAGCGATTATCGTATGTTGTCCCACGCTGAATAGCATCGGCCCCTGCCCTTCATGAGTGGAAGGACGGGGGCCGATTGGTTTATTCGCGATTGCGATCGCGGCAGTCTGTCAGAGGATCACAGCACGCCCTGGGCGACCATGGCGTTGGCCACCTTGACGAAGCCTGCGATGTTGGCGCCAGCCATCAGGTCGCCTTCCTCGCCGTATTCCTTGGAGGCAGCCAGGGAGTTGGCGACGATGGACTCCATGATGGACTTTAGCTTGGCGTCGACCTCCTCGAAGGTCCAGCTCAGGCGGTAGCTGTTCTGGCTCATCTCCAGGCCGGAGACGGCCACGCCACCGGCGTTGGCAGCCTTGGCCGGGCCGTACAGCAGGCCGGCGTTCTTGTAGACCTCAATGGCCTCCGGAGTGGACGGCATGTTGGCGCCTTCGCACACCACCTTGCAGCCGTTGGCAACAAGAGCCTTGGCGGACTCCTCGTTGATCTCGTTCTGGGTGGCGCACGGCAAGGCGATGTCGCACTTGACGGTCCACACGCCGGAGCAACCCTCGTGGTACTCAGCGGACGGCACACGCTCGGCGTACTCCTTGATACGACCGCGCTCGACTTCCTTGATTTGCTTGACCACAGCAACGTCGATGCCGTTCGGATCGTAGACGTAGCCGTTGGAATCGGACACGGTCACGACCTTGGCGCCCAGCTCCTCGGCCTTCTGCGCGGCGTAGATAGCCACGTTGCCGGAGCCGGAGATCACGACGGTCTTGCCCTTGAAGGAGTCGTTCCTCAGCACGCGCAGGGCTTCGGCGGTGTAGTAGCAGACGCCGTAGCCGGTGGCCTCAGTACGGGCCAGGGAGCCACCGAATTCCAGACCCTTACCGGTCAGGACGCCGGAGTACTCGTCGCGGATGCGCTTGTACTGGCCGAACAGGTAGCCGATTTCGCGGCCGCCCACGTTGATGTCGCCGGCGGGAACGTCGGTGAACTGGCCGATGTGACGGCACAGCTCGGTCATGAAGGCCTGGCAGAAGCGCATGACCTCGGCGTCGGACTTGCCCTTCGGGTTGAAGTCGGAGCCGCCCTTGCCGCCGCCCATCGGCAGCGTGGTCAGGGAGTTCTTCAGGATTTGCTCAAAGCCGAGGAACTTGATGACGCCCTCGTTCACGGTCGGATGGAAGCGCAGACCGCCCTTGTATGGACCAATGGCGGAGTTGAACTGCACACGGTAGCCACGGTTGACCTGCACCTTGCCTTCGTCGTCAACCCAGGCCACGCGGAACTTGACCACGCGCTCAGGCTCGACGAGGCGCTCCAGAACGCCGTTCTTTTCGTATTCGGGGTGCTTGGCAATGACCGGCTGCAGGGTGTCGAGCACCTCGTAGACGGCCTGCAGGAACTCCGGCTGGTCACCATCGCGAGCAACGACCTGGTCGTACACGCGCTTCACGTACTCATCAGTGAGCATAATTCTCCCTAGAGGTTGGGTTATCAAATAAGGCGATTATATTGTATGTACGGTGTCAAGGGGTGACAAGAAATTGCTCAGGATGTGGCGTGGAGCGGATGTGGCCTACGCCACCAACTCCGATGCATCGGCGCGAGCGATGGCCTGCTCGTAGTCTTTGGTGCCCTTGAAGACTTCCTTGGTCCACGGGTTGATGCCCTGCTTCTTGGCGCGCAGCAGGATGTAGCCGAGTGCCAACACGTTGGCCACTAGCGCGATTAGGGACACCGCAAGGTTCACGTTCGGGTTGTTCACGGACTGGGTGGAGAACACGGAGTAGTCCTGGAACATCGGGAATACCTGCGCGAACATGCACCAGATGGCCAATGTATTGGCGCGATTCTGGATCCAGCCGCCCTTGTTCCAGAAGAAGTTGGCCACGGTGGGCGCCAGCAGCAGTGCAAGGCCGCAGTACCAGGAGTGGGTGGGCAGGCAATTGTAGGTGTAGCAGAAGTTCCACAGATCGTAGGCCACGATGAACACCCAGGTCATGTCCGGCCAGAGCATGTCGTCCTTCTTCTTGGAGGCGTAGATGCCGAACCAGCCGGTCATGCAGAAGATATTGAGGATGCCGGCCAAGCCGTTGAACACGTTGTGCCAGCCACCGTAGAGGGTCACGCCTTCAGTGGAGATCCAGGTGGTGCCCCAGCCGCGGATGGCGGATTCGAAGTCAGAGACCACGGCGATGAGGATGTTGATGGCCACGATCACGAACGGGAAGCACTTGAACCAGTGGGATTTGCCGATAGAGCCCCACTTGTATTTGAGGGCCATAAAGCCGATGCAGCCGATGGTGGCCGCGTAGAGCTTGGCGTAGTGGAACCAGCTGGTCATGTGCACGTAGGTCGGGTTGTTGAGTGCCCAGTCGGCGCCCATTGCGGCGGCGGTGTAGATGGTGATGAAGTAGACGGTCAGCACAGCCGGGACGACGAGGAAGGCGACGATGCCGCCGGTTTTGGTGCGACGAGCCAGTTCATTGGCGCCGATAAGGCAGCAGAAGACGAGTATCCAGCCAATCCATTGGTAGATGGCGTTGTCGCCGTAGACCTGAAACAGCATGAGCGGTCCTTTCTGATATGTGGTGCGCCCCGCGATTCTCCATCGGATTCCGAGCGCCGACGCCGCTTATTGACGCAGCGTCAATTTCTCTCACGGCATAGTGTATCCCTATATTGACATGGTGTCAATATGGGTTCTGTGCATGCGGTTTCGCATCATTACAAGGTTGACAGGCCGCTGAAATTTGTCTGTGATGCACTAGAATCGGGCATGAAAAGCAAGCAAGATGAGGAGGCGCTCGTGGAGGAGCAATGTTCTCGAATATCAAATGGCAAATGGTGGCATCGGCTGAATGCTAAAATTGTTCTACTTTACGATTATGGCACTCACTACTTTACGATTATGGCCCGCTGTCTATTTGAAAGTGCAACACCCTGCCCTCAACTTCTATCGCGATGACAGCAAGATAGAAGTCGACCTTTTGGATTTTACGGACAGGAGGCATCCCATTCTGTCTGAAATTCAATCCAGCCAAACATACAGAGATAAGTATGCGAAGCATCTCATCTCCGTCGGCGAGCAGATTGATAAAGCTGGTGGCGACAGTCTCAATGTCATATCACGAGTGGAGTCCAGCTACCGGGCGCGAGGTGTGAACGTTGTCAGCGCTGCGGATTGGATGTTGAGAAGCTAGTTGCGAAAAGATAAAAACCTTTGGAATCGGCATGATTCCAAAGGTTATCTGTGGAGCTAGCCGGGTTCGAACCGGCGACCCTCTGCTTGCAAAGCAGATGCGCTACCAGCTGCGCTATAGCCCCGTGAGAAAAAAAGAGCGGCTCGCGGCCGCTTCATTTTTCCTGTGGGCCCGGGAGGACTTGAACCTCCGACCTCATCCTTATCAGGGATGCGCTCTAACCAGCTGAGCTACGGGCCCAATCCATACGCTTCAAAAGCGCACAAGTGATTACAATACCATTGAACGGCGGTATGTCAATAACGGCGTGTCATGATTGTCGCTTGCGCCATGATTGCCGGCGCGGCGGTCAATGTCCAGCAACACAGCGGTCAATGTTCAGCAACGCCACAGCCAATGCCCGGCTACGTAACCTTGCGTTCTCGCACCGTAATGCTGCGGTTACACCTCCCGCCCTGCACAGAAATGTCCAATACATATGAGGCTTCTGCTGTTTTCGTGGGTTGGGTTCTCGGCTGTGGTAGGCGTATGTCGAGTCCGCCGCAGCGGAGCATGATTAGGGCGATGAGATTGTTCGCGTGGTGGAAGCCGTAGGCCGTGCGGATGGTGACCTTGATCCTGTTGTTGAAGGCCTCGAGTCTCGCGTTCGAATAGCCTAGCTCGATCGTGCGTAGGATGTCGGGCCGGCGTCTTCTGATCTTCTGATGCCGCCAACGGCGCGCGCCGCCGCCTTGGTCATAACCGGGCCGGCGTTCGCCGCATCGGAAGCATCTGAGCATGCCCGCACGTGGGCGCACGCGGATCTCGAGCACGGGTTCGGAACGCAATGGGGAGTCGGCGATGCGCGCGTCCTCGACCACCGTGCCTTTGACGTTGAGAAGCCGGTTGAATATCCTGTTCATCAGGCGCTTTTTGGCTGTTTTTTTCTTGGTCGTTAAACATCCTACCCAGAAAGCGCTCTTCTCTTACTCCCACAACGTTTCAACAACGAACCACCACCCACGAAAACAGCAATAGCGCCAAAAAACACAGCCAAAAACCCAACTAGTGTAAACACACTCTAGAAAAGGGATACGGGGTTGCGGACCCTATATTTCTATGATCAGGGCGAGCCACCAAAGAATCACCGCATGTGACCGGCACTGCGAATCCAGGATTACATGCGGCGCGTAGGCTCATGGCCCATAGCGCTGTTCGACATGATCGTCGCGTGCATACGTCATATGAAACTGAGGTTTAGGGAGAAGAAGCCGGAGCACGACTTATCTCCCCAAACCCTTATTGCTTCAGCCAGTGTAGGTATTCGTCGAAGAGGTTGTCCACTGTTCGGCTTTCCAGTCGGTATGTGGGGAATGCCTCGGGTGTGTTGGTGATGACTTGGTATCCGCCCAACGGTGCTTCCGTTGCGGGGATCATGTCGGCTTGTATCAGGCCTTGGTCGATGCAGGTCCGGAGTTCTTCCCAGGTCAGGCGGAACACGGATGCGGTGTAGGGTTTGGGGAAGCTGTGGTGGAATTCGCGGATGGTCGTGGTTCCGTCGCTGGTTTTCCGCCAGATGAATCGTTGGAGTCTGATGCCGGTTTTCAGCGTGATGTATTCACCGAACCGTCCGGTGTCGATGGGCTGGTCCAGCCAGGTCCTGTATTCGTCCAGCTTGAGGTTCATCGTCGTCGGATCCAATGGTTCCAGCTTGTCAGTGGTCGGGTGCAGCATCGCGGTCTCGTGCCGGCTGATTCGCCTTTCCTTGAACTGGTAGGAGATGAATCCGACGGAGTTTCCTTGGTATCCGGGTTGCACGTAGGGGATGCCGTGGCATTCGCCGTGGTTGGTGCGGTGTTGGTGTCCGCAGATCAGCCCGTCGATGCCGGGGACGGTGGAGAGGATGCGGTATGCCTGGTCCTCGCCGGTGTCGTATTGCGTGGGTCGTCCGCTGGCCATGTCGCATTCGATGCCGCCGTGGTAGGCGACGATGAGCAGGTCCACGTCCGCGCGTATCCGGTTGACGGTGGTCCTGATGCTTTCGACCGCGTCCAGGACGTGGATGTGCTGTGTGTTACGGAACGCGGTGAGTTGGGGCAGGGCGCCGGTAACCGCGCCCACGATGCCCACACGGATGCCCCGGGCTTGGACGAGTCGGTATGGATGGAAGATCGGGTGGCCTTCCTCGTCCGTCACGTTGCAGCACAGGAGCCGTTCGTGCAGGTGAGGGTTCTGGCTTGCGGGCAGTGCGGTGCCGTGGTCGAAGTCGTGGTTGCCCAGGGCCATGGCGGTGTAGCCGCAGGCGGAGGCGACGCGGGTGAGCGGGGATTCCCTCTCGGCCGATCGGGCGGTGAAGGTGGCGTAGGCGCTTCCTAGCAGGTAGTCGCCGGCGTCGATGAGCAGCGTGGCGTCGTCCACGCCCGTCATCCGCTTGGCGGCGTGTGCGGCGAGTATGCCGGCCGCGTGGGCGTTCGCGGCGGACGGGTCGCCGGGCACGTCCGCGAGGGTGTCGGGTAGGAAGCCGTGCAGGTCGCTGGTGGCGAGGATTGTGATCGTGGTCATGTGGCAGGCCTTTTAGAGGAGTTTCTTGCGTAGCCATCCGGTCGCCGCGTCGATGAGCGCGACCACGATGATGATGCCCAGCAGGATGATGCTGACCCTGCTCCATTGGCGGCTTTGGATGGCGAAGATCAGGGGCGCGCCGATGCCGCCGGCGCCGACCAGGCCGAGGGTGGCGGCGCTGCGCACCGCAATCTCGAAGTGGTTGAGGGACAGTGACGCGAAGATGGGCATGAGCAGGGGGATGCGTCCGAAGAACGTGGTCTTCCAGAAGTTGGCGCCGACCGATTCCATGGCTTCGGCGGGCCCGTTGTCCATGGATTCGATGTTCTCGGCGTACAGTTTGCCCAGCATGCCGACCATGTGGACGCCCAGGGCGAGGACGCCGGCCGCGGGGCCGGGGCCCACCACCTTGACGAAGATGATGGCGTACACGAGTTCGGGGAACGCCCTGAGCAGGTCGGTCACGAACTTCGCCGCGCCGGCGACGGCGGGGGTGTGCCGCCACAGGGTGGTCGCGCTGATGAAGGACCAGGGGAACGCGATGACCGTGGCGATGACCATGCTCAGGAAGGCGATGCAGATGGTCTGGAGCATGAGGCTGACTAGGTCCTCGCCGCTGCCGTCGTAGACGTACGACCAGTCGGGGTGGAACAGTTGGCTGATGGTGTCCGACAGGGAGGTCCAGGACATGGGGGCCTTGTCGGACCAGTTGGTGGTCGCGAAGCAGACGATGACCGCGATGCCTATGAGGGCGGCCATGAGGTGGTGTGCGGTGAGACGGATACGCATCAGCGGAGCCTCTTTCTGATGATCTCGCTGACCCAGTCGACGATGACGACGAGCACGAGAACGGTGAGTATGACGAGCGACACGCGGTCGTAGCGCATCAGGCTGAGTGAGGAGTTCAGCAGGACGCCCACGCCGCCGGCTCCCACGTATCCGAGGATCACGGAGGCGCGGATGTTGATCTCGAAGGCGTACATGGCGTAGCTGGCGATGTCCTGCCCGATCTGCGGGAGGATCGACCATGTGGCGATCTGCATGCGGTTGACGCCCACGGAGCGGGCAGCCTCGACGGGGCCGGGGTCGGAGATCTCGATCGACTGGTAGATCAGCTGGCCGACGATGCCGAAGGTGAACACGGCGATGGTGATGATGCCGCTGACCTGTCCGATGCCCATGAACGCGACGACCAGGGCGGCGAGCAGCAGTGTGGGGATCGTGCGGATGATGTCCATGACCACGCGGGCGACCGTGGCGACCACGCGGTTGCCCGTCACGTTGCTGGTGCACAGGAACGCGAACGGCACGCCGAACAGGAGTCCCAGCGACGTGCCCACCACGGACATGCGGATCGTCTGGACGAGGGGCATCCACACCTTGGCGAAATACGCCCAGTCGGGCGACAGGAGGTTCGAGAAGAAATCCGCGGCCTGCCCCATGTTGGCGATCGCCTCGCCGAAGTCGGTCTCGGTCGCGTCCTTCGCGGCGAGGAAGCAGACGACGAACACTATGACGGTGGCGAGCCGTTTCCACAGGTTCCGGTGCACCGTGTCCTTCAGGGGGCGGCCGGCCGACGGTGTGCGGGTCATGATCGCTCACCCGTCTTCCCGGCGTCGTCGCCCTCGTAGATGTGGCGGAACATGTCGTCGGTGAGTTGGGCGGGGGTGCCGTCGAACACCACCGTTCCTTGGCGCATGCCGATGATCCGGTCGGCGTATTTCTTGGCGAAGCCGACGGAGTGGATGCTGATGAGCACCGTGGTCCCGTCGTCCTGGTTCATGCGTTTGAGGTCGGTGAGGATCGTCTCGGAGGTGACCGGGTCCAGGGAGGCGACCGGCTCGTCGGCGAGCACGATCCTGGCCTGTTGGACGCGGGTGCGGGCGATGGCGACGCGCTGCTGCTGGCCGCCGCTGAGCTGGTCGCTTCTCGTCTGGGCCTTGTCCGCGAGGCCCACGGTCTTCAACGCGTCATCGATCAGCTGGTAGTCGGACTCCGGGAAGAGGCCGAGCAGTGACTTGAGGGTCCCGTACCGGCCCAGCCGGCCGGACAGCACGTTCTTCTGGACGGTGCTGTTGCCCACGAGGTTGAATTGCTGGAAGATCATGCCGATCGAGCAGCGCATCGCCCTCAGTTGTCTGCGGCTGGCCTTGGTAATCGACTGGCCGTCGATCATGATGTCGCCGCCGGTGATGTCGTTGAGTCGGTTGATGGAGCGCAGCAGCGTGCTCTTGCCCGCGCCGCTGGGGCCGATGATGGCGACGAACTCGCCGTCCCGGATGGTCAGGTTGACGTCGTTGAGGCCCAGCACGCCGTTGCCGTATTCCTTGGTCACGCCACGTATCTCGATCATGAGTTTTCCTTTCCCCGTAACGGGCGAAGGGGCGGCCGCCGGCGTCGCGTGGACGGGCGGCCGCCCCCGTCAACGGTCAGTTGGCCGCTTCCTTGATGTATTCCTCGATGGTGTCGTAGTTCTTCTCCTCGGCCTGCGTGTAGCCCTTGTGGCCCCACATGGCCATGGCGGTCTTGCCCTCCTCGTCGTTGGGCATGTCGAGGAACGCCTGCTTGATCTTGTCCTGCAGGGCCTGGTCCATCGACGGTTGGACGGCGATGGCGTCGTTCGGGATGTCGCCCTCGGTCAGGTAGAGGACGCGCAGCTCCTTGAACAGGTCCTTGCCGGCGAACTTGGAGGCGAACACGTTGCGCGCGCCCTCGAACACGAAGCAGGCGTCCTGCTGGCCCTCGAGCACGGAGGTGATCTCGCTGGGGATGTCGTTGACCGTGGTGAGCGTGGACTGCGTGGTCGGGTCGACGCCGGCCTTCTTCAATTCGACCACCGGGTAGATGTAGCCGCTGGCGGAGGAGGGGCTCAGCGTGGCGATCTTCCTGCCCTTGAGGTCGGTCAGCTTCTTCAGGTCGCTGTCGGCGCGCACGAGCACCTCGCCCTTGAACGATCCGGACAACTTGCCCTCGACCGGCTTGCCGGTGGTGTGGTCGTAGGCACCCAGCTCGGAGGTGAGGATGGCCTTGGCGGCCTGCTTGTCGCGCGCCTGCACGTAGGCGGCGGGCGGCATGATGCCGATGTCGACCTTGTGCGAGGACATGGCCTCCACGATGGTCGTGTAGTCGGTGGCGAGGGTCACATCGACCTTGCGTCCGAGCTTCTTCGACAGGTAGTCCGCGAAGGGCTTGGCCTTGGCCTGCATGCTGCCGTCGTTGTTGGTGGGCACGAACTGGAGTTCCAGCGCCTTGTCGGCGGAGTCGGAACCCTTCGACGAGCCGCAGGCGGCCATCGTGGCGCACAGCGCGACCGTGGTGGCGGCGACCGCGATGGTCCTCAGCATCTTGTTCTGGATGGAAAAAGGCATGGTTCGACCTTCCTCAATGGGTTTTCGTTGTGAAAAAAGGATTTCCGCGTGATGATGGATGATGCGCGGGCCCACGGCGGGACCCGCGGTGGATGATGAAAGGAAGACTGGCGTCCGGCCGATGCCGGCGCCGGATGATGGGTGAGGTGTGGTGTTGCGGCTCCTATCTGTCCAGGTGTTCGGAAATCTGTGAGATGACCCCCGGGTCCTCCTCGCCCCTGCCCAGCTGCCCGGTCAGGGATTCGATGACGATGTCCAGGGGAAGACGCGACGTGTCGATGAGCTCGTCGTTGAACGTGGTGGCCGGCGTGGACGCGACCAGGGTCGTCGTGGCCCGCGTGGCCAGGGAGGAGTTCGCGAAGCTGGTGACCGCCAACGCGTCGGCCCCGTTCGCCGTGGCGACCTCGACCGCGTGGACGGTGTGCCTGTTCTCCCCGGAACCGGAGATCGCGATGATCAGGTCGCCCGGTTTGAGCAGGGAGGCGCTGATGTCCTGGCCCAGCGGGTCCCGGACGAAGGTTACGAGACGGCCGTACCGCAGGAGACGGCTTTCAAGGTTCGCCGCGACCCCGCTGGACAGGCCCGATGCCACGATGACGATGCCCCGCGCGTCGCGGATCATCTCCAACGCCCGGTTGAACGCCCCGGCGTCGAGGCAGTCGGGCAGCTCCCGCAGCATGTCGAGCATGCCCCGGATCCTGGCGATGATCCGCTCGCCCTCCGAGCCGGCCTCCCCGTCGGCCCGCGCGTGCCCGCGCTGCTCCAGCAGGCTTCTGATCGCGTTGTCGCGTGCGATGAGGATCCTCATCTCCCGGTACCCGTGGCACCCCAGATCGGCGCAGGTCCTCACCACCGTGCCCGCCGACACGCCCGTCTCGCGCGCGACCGTCGCGATGGGCAGGTCCCCGATGACGTCGGAGTTCTCCAGGAAGAAGCGCGCGACCTTGCGCTGCGCCGGATCCAACGCGTCCAACGCAAGCCGGATGCGGGCGAGGATCGATTCGGCCGGCCCGTTCGCGTTCACCTGTCCCATGACGCGCATCCCTCCAATATCGCCCCGTACATGTCGGGAAGGAGCGCCGCCTGGTACGTCGCGCCGCCATGCCGGCCCGTGCCGCCGATGTACGCGGCCTCGCGGCCCGCGGCGAGCACCGGGGCGATGTCGTTGTCCCAATGGTCGCCGATGCTCAACAGGCGCCCACGTCCCGAGAGACGGTCGAACGCGGCGATATGATCGCCCCAGCGTCCGGGTTTGCCCGCCCCGTCGACGATCAGGTCGAAACGACCCTCCAGCCCGAACCGTCCGACGGTCTCGCGCACCCCATGCAGTGGCGAATTGGTCAACAGCACGCGAACGCAGCCCAACGAACCCAGATCGTCCAGGAAACCGGGAAGACCCTGCGGCATGTCCACATGGACAAGACCCCGGGCCAGCTCGTCCCGGCTGGAAAGATACGCCTGCTGCAACCCATCCGCCGGCACATGGCCCGCGCACATGTCGCTCACCACATCGTAACCGTCGTTCCAGTGCCGGCCATCATCCGTGACGGCGCCGCCAAGATAGAGATCCAGCGTCTTGACGGCCCGTTCGCGCAACCCCGCGGGCAACCGGGCGAAGGCATGGCGCGCGTAGGAACGCACAGGCCTGTCGCCCAGGCTGATCGTCCCATCGAAATCGAAGACGACCGTGCCGACCGGCCGGCGTCCGTCGGTCCGTGACCGCTGCTCTTCATTGCTCATGCCTCCATTAAAACACGAAATGAAAAACGTTCAATGACTTTTGAACATAATTCCGACATGGTTGGCCTACTGTTCATCTTCCTTTGCTTGACGTGGCGCGGATCGAATGGCGGGATGATTCTCGGTGCCTTGCGATTCCGAAGTGCGGCCGGGCACCCCGATGTGACTTGGTATCTTGCCATGTGCCACTTGAGTGTTTGAGGTTTGCGGCGGACCGGGCGGATACGTGATGATGCCAAGCCCCGATAAGGGGGTCTGCGTTCCGGGGCATTTGCTGGCCGTCCGGCGTCACATCGTCAGGCTGTCCGGGTCGAGGAGGAAATCGTAGACGCTCATCGTGAGGATGCCGTGCTCGTCGCGGACGGGTTTGACCACGTCGCATACGAGGACGATCTTCTGGAAGCTGTCGTCGATCTCGAGCAGCGAGGCCTTCTCCTGCGCGACCTTCTCCGGTGTGGGCAGTTGGTACGCGGATTGGATGTAGCAGCGCCGGTTGCCGAGGTTCGCCACGAAATCGACCTCGAGGCGTTTGCGGTACGGCACACCTTCGCTGGCGCCGCGCCGGTCGACCACGCCCACATCGACGTTGTAGCCGCGTGTTCGCAGCTCGTTGTACACGATGTTCTCCATGATGTGCGTCTGCTCGATCTGGCGGAACCCCAGTCGCGCGTTGCGCAGCCCCATGTCCTCGAAATAGTATTTCTTCGGGCTGCCGATGTACTTGCGTCCCTTGACGTCGAACCGTCTCGCCTCCTCGATGACGAACGCGTCCTCGAGATGGCCGATGTATTGCATGATGGTGTTCGTGCTGATGCCGGAATGCAGCACGCTGGCGAACGTGGCCTTGATCTTGGGCGGATTGGTCAGGGCGCCGATGGAGGAGGCCAGCACGTCGACCAGGTCGTCGAGCTCCTGCGACCTGCGCAGCCCGTTGCGCGAGACGATGTCCTTGAGATAGGTCTCCTCGAACAGGTTCTTCAGATAGAGGGACTTCTGCTCGTCGCTTCTCATGGACAAGGTGAGCGGCATGCCGCCGAACATCACGTATTCGGCCCAGCCGTGTTGGACGTCGCCGTCGTACGCCTGCATGAACTCGACGAACGACAGGGGGCGGACGCGGACCTCGTCGCCGCGGCCGCGGAACTCGGTCATCACGTCGGTGGACAGCATCTTCGAGTTGCTGCCCGTCACGTACACGTCCACGTTGCGCATGCGCAGCAGCCCGTTGAGCACCCCGTACAGACGGGGCGGCTCCTCGCCGCGCATCTCCTCGTCCGAGATCGCGTACTGCACCTCGTCCAGCAGCACGTAGTACGGTTCCTCGCGATTCGTGATACGGGATCTCACATAGTCGTACAGGGCGAGCGGGTCGCGGTAGCGCTCGTACATCAGATCGTCCAGCGCGATCTCGATGATGTGGTCGTCGTCCACGCCCTGCGCGCGCAGATGGTCCTCGAACAGGTCGAACAGGAGATAGGTCTTGCCGCAGCGCCTCGCGCCCGTGACGACCTTGACCATGCCGTTGCCTTTGCGCGCGACGAGATCGTTCAGGTACTTATCCCTGGAGATGCGCATCGTGTTCTCCGATCAATGTCCTGTTCCCATGCCGCTATCGCGTGGATTTGACATTTATGTCAGTTTCACTCAATAGGAACTCATTCTATTGCGCGATTTTGACATAAATGTCATTTTCGCTCAATAGGATGGGTGAATCATGGGAGGACAGGGCGTGCGCGTGGGGGGTAAGTGGCGGTTGCCGATTCGTGAGGGGCGGCATTGTGTGCCGCTTGTTGTCCGCCGTTGTGCGAGAATGACTTGCATGCCTTATCGCCGTCGTCAATCCACCGCTCCGAAGTCCGGTGCGCCGAAATCCGTTCGGTCCGCTGCCGCCGAGCAGTCGTTGGATATTGATGGCATCCATCTGCACCTGACGCGCAAACCCATCAAAAACCTGTATCTGCGCATCAAACCGCCGAGCGGCCGCGTCGAAATCTCCGCACCGATGCGGATGAGCGAGAGTCGTATCGCGGATTTCGTCAAAGAGCGACATTCGTGGATTCTTGCCCAGCAGCAGCGCATGGCTGAGGCGCAACGGCGCTCCATCATGGCATTGAACGAGGGTGCCGGCTTCGAGAACGGAGGTCGTGGCGTAGCTGGTGCCAGCGGCCATGATGGAGGCGTTGCCGGTCGTCCGAAAAACGGTGATATCAGTCGTCCGGGAATTGGTGACTCCGGGCCAGGCCAAGCCGGTACGAATGTCCAACCGTATTTTGACCGCTCTCAAATCTGGACCGACGAACGCAAACGACAAGCGGTGGCCGCGATCAACGCCGCGTTGCCACAGCTGCTGGCCAAGTGGGGGCCGGTTATTGGCCGGCAGCCCACGCATATCACGCTACGGGTCATGACCTCGCGCTGGGGATCGTGTACGCCGCGAACCGGCCGCATCCGTCTGAACCTTCAATTGGGAGTGATGGAACCGCAATTCCTGGAATACGTCTTGGTCCATGAGATGACGCATCTGTGGGAAAGCGGCCACGGCGCCGGATTCCAACGCCGCATGACCGCCTACCTACCTGGCTGGAAGACGCTACGCCGCGACCTCAACCGCCGCGTGGTGCTGTGACGATGACAGGTCAGGCTTCAGTGCCGGCGAGCCCGCCGTGGTTACCTGCTCGGCGCTGAAGAAGATCTACCGCGACAAGCTGCGCCGCCAAGGCGTGGTGTTCGTCTACATGCAGGGCACATTCGACGAGGTAATGGAACGCCTCTCCCACCGTCAAGGCCACTTCATGAAACCGAGCATGCTGCAATCCCAGTTCGACATTCTCGAAGAGCCGGGCGATGACGAAATTCACGTCAACGTACACATCGGCCAGGCCGATCCCGAACACGAGGCCATGGCCGTGGCCGGTGCCCTCGGCCTGTGAGCCATCTCTCGGCTCCCCTTAGTCTCACTTCGCCACAAGTGCGGCACATCGATGAACTCGAACAGCGCATCAGCGAACTTCAGCTGGAGCTGAAGTAGCGTGAAGGCCAGCAAGGGTGAGCTGATCGGTCCAGCCGAGCTACTCAGACCAACCAGCCCAGCCAGTCCGTTCAGACCAACCTAACTATCAGAGCGGGCCCTCTGACCAGTCCGAACCATCTGACCGGCCTGTACTTGTTGACTAAGTGTGCTGCCCGTCATTCGTTATGGAACATGCCGGCCATGTATACAGGCAGGTAGGTTACATTCCCTTCGACTGAGACGTTGCACGGGCCAAGCACATAGCCTGTATTGAGATGGTATTCAGGGTGGGCGAGCACGTTGTCCATTGCGCGATGGCGTTTGTAGGATTTGCCTGACTTCACCTCAATCGGCAGCACGTGATCGTTGCGGTCTTGGATGAGGAAATCGAGCTCGCCAAGCTTCTTACTGTTGTAGTAGTACAGGTCAAATCCGTGAGCGCGTAGCTCTTGGGCCACCGCATTTTCATAGATTGAACCGTAGTTGATATCAGGGTTGCCGTCGAGTACGTCGAGCGCGGTTTTCTTGAGAAACGAGCCGGTAAGCAGACCCACGTCGTTGTAAAAGAGTTTGAAGAGGTTACGTTCCTTGCTCATCTCCAACGGTGTGCACGGTTCGTCCACGTTGTACGCGGCGACGGCTACATCCGCATTGACCAGCCAATCGAAATCGGAAGCAACCGATTGGAATCTCATGTTCTTTTCGATTTTGGCGAAGGTAAAGCGCTTGTTTGGGTTATTTAACTCGCTGGGCACCAAATCGTAGATAGCGCGGATATGCAGCCGGTCTTCTTTGCGCGCGTATTGGTTGATATCGCGGCGATATTCACGCTTTATGTTCTCTTGTATAGTGCGCACGTCCGCAACGCTGCCGTTTGCCGCGAACGAGTCGACCGCGGCAGGCATGCCGCCGATAACCAGATATTTGGCGTACAGCTCCATGAGCTGTTGATGGATGAACTCATCCACTTCCTGGTGCTTGGCAAAGCATTCGGCAAGCATGTTGAATACGTCGTTGCCGATATGCTGCGACCAGCAGAACTCTTGGAAATCCAGTGGATACATATCCAGCTCGGTCAGGTACCCGACCGGTACCGAGCGTATATCTTCGAGCTCGACTCCAAGTAGCGAGCCGGAAAGCGCGTAATCGAACCGACCATCATCTACAAGGAACTTAATTGCGGTGACCATTTCCTTGCAACGCTGGACCTCGTCAAAGAAAATCAGGGTTTTGCCGGGTGCTAATGGCGTATTTACGGCCAGTTCCAGCCTCATCAGTAGGTTTTTGGCATCGCGGGGCCGGTCGAATAATGCAACGAGGTCAGGGTTCTCGATGAAATTGAGCTCGGCGATATGGTCGTAATGCTGTTGGGCAAAGTGCCTGATGATATAGGTTTTGCCAATCTGACGGGCTCCGGTGACCAGCAGTGCAGTGCGTTTCGGCGCGGATCTCCAAGCTTCCAGCTGTGTCTCGATTTTTCTTCGCAGCATGAGAATCTCCAGTCATTTGTAGGCCTTGCATCTATGCTGGGCACGTTTTCCAACTGTTTATAGAGCATATTTTACACTTTTCCAACCATAAGAATGCGGTTTTGGCTACGTTTTCCAACCTCAGAATGGGGAGTTTTATACACTTTTCCAACTTATGTATGTGGAGATTCTCTATTTCACGTGAGACGAAAGTGGCTCCCCTCTTTGAGGGGAGCCACGGAATACAGCTTTTACTTATGCCAGGTGAGAGCGCATGAACCACTGGAACTTTTCGAGTTCCTGCACGTGATCCTGAATAACGTTGGAGCTGATGACGTCCAGCTCATCCAGCTCAGCGATGGCCTTGCGGTCGTCGGCGATGAAGGCGTCGTAGTACTCGATCAGCGCCTTGAGGTACTCCTCGGTGCCCACGCGGCCCTCGGCGTCGAACGACTTCCACGTGCGGTTGCGCACGATGGCGTCCGCGCGGCCGTCCGGGGTGCCGCCCAGCGTAGCGATGCGCTCGGCGGTTTCGTCAGCCTGGGCCAGCACGGCCTCGACCTCGGGGTCAAGCATCTCGTGAACGGCGATGAAGTTCGGGCCGGTCACATTCCAGTGAGCGTGCTTCAGGACCAGAGCAGCCTCCTGCTCCTGGCTCAGTCGGTTCTGCAGAATCGCGATGGCCTTCTCGCTGGTCGCCTCATCGAGTCCCGGCACAACAAATGCAAGTGTCATAATGTTCCTTCTTTCTATCGGTGGAACGTTGCTCTTCAATTCTACGATTTGCGGTTCTGCTCCGGGCCGAACAAATAGGTGGTGAATATCACGTGACTATTAGGACCAATTGCAAAAAACTCTCACTGGCAGCGGCTCAGTGAGAGTTTTTGCAAAACGCGGTTAGTTGGCGTCGTCGGTTTGGGGTTCCTCCGGCAGCGGCGCATGATCCGGGGCACCGGCCTTGCGGACCTCGATGGTCTCGATACGGCGGCCGTCCACCTTGGTGACCACCATGTCATAGCCGTCGTCGGAATGCAGCACGTCGCTCACCGCGCCCATCTTGCCGGTCTTGGACAGGAAGTAGCCGGCGACCGTCTCGTACGGGCCGTCCTCCAATTCGATGCCGGTCAGATCGGCGAAGTCCTCAATGGTCATGCTGGCCTCGATCGTGGCCACACCATTGACGAACGCGGTGCGGGTGGTGCGTTCGCCGCCCTTCTCGCTGGGCAGATCGTACTCATCGCGAATATCGCCCACAAGCTCCTCGGTCATATCCTCAAGCGTCACGATGCCGTCCGTGCCGCCGTATTCATCGATGACCACGGCCAGATGGATGCCGCGCTTACGCAGCAGTTCCAGGCTCGGCAGCAGCTTGGAGGTGCCGGGCAGAGAGATGCCTTCGCGTACCACATCGCGCACGATCTTGGCGTTCGGATCGCGCACATCCAGCAGATCGCGCACATGCACGAAGCCGATCACGTCGTCGAAATCCTTGCCGGTCACCGGGTAACGGGAGTACGGCTGGTCGCGTACGAACGCGGCGGCCTCGGCCAGGGGCTGGTCACCCTCGATGAAGACCACATCGGCGCGCGGGCGCATCACCTCAGCGACGATGGTTTCGGACGCATCGAACACATCGTCGAGAATCGTGCGTTCGTCCTTGGAGAGGTTGGTGTTGGAGCTGACCAGCACGCGCAGCTCGTCGTCGGACACCTCGGACTCGGTCTGCTGCGGGTCGAAGCCGAGCAGGCGAACGATGCCGTTCGTGTTCTTGCCGATGAGCCAGATAATCGGGCGGCAGATTGTGGCGAACGCGTCGATGGCGGGTACCACGGCGCGCGCGATCTGCTCGGTGCGCTGCATGGCGATGCGCTTGGGCACCATCTCGGAGATCACGATGGAGCAGTAGGAGATAATCAGCGTGAGCACGATGTTCACCAAGCCACCGGCGATGCCGGTCGGCACACCCCAACCTTCCACCATAGGAATCAGATACGGGGCGATGGAGGAGGCGCCGAACGAGGCGGACAGGAAGCCGGAGAGCGTCACACCGATCTGCACGGTGGAGAGGAAAGTGTTCGGGTCACGTGCGATTTTGGCGACTTTGGCGCCGCGAGCGTCCTCCTGCTCCATTTGCTCGATCTGCGAGCCGCGCAGAGAGACCAATGCCAACTCGGTGCCGGAGAACACGGAACCGATAACGAGAAATACAAAAATCAGGAGGATGTTCAAACCAAGTGACATGGCTTCAACTCTAGGGGAGTGGCACGTCAAATTGGGGTGTGTTGGCTGGGCAGGGTTTGCTAGCTGCGTTGGCTATGTGAGGCGTGCTGTGTGATGGCGTGTGTGGCAGTGTGAAAGAGTACGCAATAGTACGCAATAGTGTCATATGGTGTAATTTCGTGTAATTTGGTACGCATTCGTGTAATATAGTACGCAATCGTGGCAGATGGGTACGTGTTGTGGGCAGGAGTATGGTCATGGCAAGCAATCCCTTCAAACCAACCGCCGGTAAAATGCCGCCGATTCTTATTGGTCGGCACTCCATCATCGAGGATTTTTCCGAAGCGTTGACCAACGGAGTAGGGGCTCCTGGGCGCATTATGCTGGTCACCGGGCAGCGTGGCTTTGGAAAGACGGTGATGCTCACCGAATTTCGGCGTATCGCCAAAGCGCAGCATTGGGAAGTCATTGGAGAGACGGCGTCCGCGGGGCTTGTCACGAGACTCATAACGGCATTATCGCCTTCGGGATTGCGCCTGGATCAGGCCAACATCAGTCCTTCCATTGGAATTTCCGGCATTGCCACGGCGAGTCTCGGGCAAGCGCACTTTTCTGCGGAATTCAATCCGCTGACGTTGCGCAACGCGTTGAATAAACAGTTGGGCAGTAAGAAGCTCGGTAAGGGGAAGGGCATTCTCATCACCATCGATGAGACGCAAGCGGCCTCACACGATGATTTGGTGGCTATTGCTACAGCCGTGCAGCACGTCATTACGGATGCCGATGAAAGTGATACGCCTGATGCCGACAAGAAAGGCGTTGCCATCGTATTTGCCGGCTTGCCGTATATGGTCAACGATTTGCTGGATAACGAGGTGACCACATTTTTGCGCCGCGCGTTGCGCCGTGAGCTAGATAATGTGCCGCTTCCAGACGTCAAGAATGCGTTCTTGGAGACGGTTGCGGATTCCGGTAAGACCATCAGCGAGGAGGACGCGCTGGAGGCCGCTCGCCAGTCCGGCGGATATCCGTATATGGTGCAGCTCGTCGGCTATTACATGTGGCAATCCGCGCAGCGTCGAGGCTCGAATGTCATTACTGCTGATGATGTGACAACCGGTGTTTCCGATGCGTTGCTCGCCTTCGACGATGCCGTATGCGCTCCGGCGTTGGACGGTACCACCAGCGCAGAACGGTTGTTCCTTACGGCGATGGCCGAAGATTCGCCGAATCCCACGCAGGTTGGCGATATTGTGGATCGCACGCGCAGAAGCCGCAGCTGGGTGAGCAAGTACCGGGCGATTCTCATCAAGGATAAGCTCATTCGACCAGCTGGGCATGGGCGGCTGGAGTTTGCGGTGCCGCATTTGGGGCAATATTTGCAGTCACTATAGAACTGCAAACAAGGCTCAGAAGCTCAGCACTTCCACTTTGCCGGAATTGAGCTGATAGCGGGCGCCGACGATCATGAGCTTGTCAGCGGCGAGGGCCTGCTGGATGACAGGAGACTGCTCCACCAAAGTTTCAATAGTGTGGGCCACATGCACGCGTTCGATGTCCTCGTGCTCCTTAAGCTCCGCCTCGCGCGCCTGCCATACGGACATGCCTGCCTGACGCAGAATAATTGATTCGGCATCGGCAATGTGCTCATCGAGATCATCCATGGCGTCGGCGGCTTCCAACGAACCATCTGCCTCGGAGGTGATGGTGTGCATCAGGTCGTCAAGCTCCTGCGTGGCGGCCTCGATTGCGCCGCAATGCTCATGGCCCAACACGCAGATCAGACTGACATGCAGCTTCTTGACCGCATACTCCAACGAAGCGATGACGGCACTATCGATGAGCTGACCGGCGGTGCGCACGGTGAACAGGTCACCCAAGCCCTGATCGAAGATGATTTCCGGAGGTACGCGCGAATCCGAGCAGGCCAGCACGGCCGCATCCGGATTTTGGCCGTTTAGCAACGTCTGGCGGGTTTCCTTGTCCTGCCATGGATGGTCCGGCTTGCCTTCGGCGAATCGGCGATTGCCTTGGAGCATACGGCTCCACGTCGCATTTGCGGTCGATTCCTGTTCAACGTCTGCCTGAGCCATGAAAACCTCCATTATCAGCGGACTGCTGGTACCCATAGTAGCGATTGGAAGTGCGGATTCGCGACTGCATGCATAATCTGGCTTTGCCCAAAGCATAATGAGAACGCTCACAATCTCAATCCTGTTTAAGGGTGGGCCGTGATGATAGTCAGCACAAGGGCTGTGGCTGGTGTGATAAGGCTCATATGTTCTGTCCGTGCGAGCCCTGTGCCGCCACACTACGATGGGTTCTGGTAATCGCCTGAAGAATCCTGAAAGGACCGAAAATGACTCTTCTGCAGCATAAACTGACCGATTTCAAGGTGAACGCATTCCAGAACAACGAGTTCCATGAGGTGACCAAAGACGATGTGCTCGGCCACTGGTCCCTGTTCTTCTTCTACCCGGCTGACTTCACGTTCGTGTGCCCCACCGAGCTTGAGGACTTGGCCGAGAACTACGCCAAGTTCAAGGAAATCGGCTGTGAGGTCTACTCCGTTTCCTGTGACACTCACTTCGTGCACAAGGCCTGGCATGACGCCAACGAGAAGATTGCTAAGATCGAGTACCCGATGCTGGCTGACCCGACCGCTTTGCTGGCCAAGGATCTTGACACTTACAACGAGGCCGATGGCGTGGCCGAGCGTGGTGACTTCATCGTGAGCCCTGAGGGCAAGGTTGTGGCTTACGAGGTCATCTCCTCCAACGTGGGTCGTAACGCCGAAGAGCTGCTGCGCCGCGTGCAGGCCTCCCAGTTTGTCTACGAGCACGGCGACCAGGTTTGCCCTGCCAACTGGACCCCGGGCGAGGAAACCATTGAGCCCAGCCTCGACCTCGTCGGCCAGCTGTGACGGTTTGAACTAAGGCATGTTGTTTGCCCCCGCTGGCGGGGGCTGTCGGCAACGCCGACTGGAGGTGGTCGCGGCAATAGGTGAACCACCCCCACCCGCTTCGCGGGAGCCCCCGCCAGCGGGGGCCTGTGTATATGCAAGGAGTTTCAATCATGACTCAGACCAATAATCTTTATGACGTCGTAGTCATTGGTGGCGGACCTGCGGGCCTTACCGCGGGTCTGTACTTGGCCCGCGCTCGCTACCGTGTGCTGATTCTCGAAAAAGACGATTTCGGCGGGCAGATCACCATCACCAACGAGGTCGTCAACTATCCGGGAGTTGGCCGCACCACGGGTCGTGCGCTCACCCAGACCATGCGCCAGCAGGCACAGGACTTCGGTGCTGAATTCCTTTCCGCTGAGGCCACCGGCCTTGACGTGGACGGCGACATCAAAACCGTGCACACTTCGCGTGGCGACATCAAGACCTTCGGCATCCTCATCGCCACCGGCGCCAGCCCGCGCAAGCTGGGCTTCGAGGGTGAGGCCGAATACGCAGGCCGTGGCGTGGCTTACTGCGCCACCTGCGACGGCGAGTTCTTCGCCGGCAAGGAGGTGCTGGTGGTTGGCGGCGGATTCGCTGCGGCCGAGGAATCCGTGTTCCTGACTAAGTACGCCTCCAAAGTCACTGTTCTCGTGCGTGAACCGGACTTCACTTGTGACGCCGCAGTGGCCGCCGAGGCCAAAAACAACCCGAAGATCGACGTGCGCTATCAGGTCGAACTGAAGGGTGTCACTGCCGGTCAGGGCGGCCTGCGTGAGGCTTCGATTCTTGATTTGGCTACCGGTCAGACCGAAACTTGGAAGCCCGCCGATTCGGGCACGTTTGGTGTCTTCGTGTTTGCTGGCTATGTGCCTGCCACTGATTTGGTGCGCGGCGTGGTGGAGCTCGATGATCACGGTTACGTGGTCACGCATGACTATCTTGAAACCTCGGTGCCGGGCGTGTATGCGGCTGGCGATTTGCGCGTCAAGAACCTGCGCCAGGTGGTCACCGCCACCGCCGATGGTGCGATTGCTGCCGTGGAGCTGGAGCGTTACGCCAAGCAGATGAGCGAGAAAACCGGCATGGTGCCACCTCGCCCCACCGTCTGCGCTTACGAGGAGTCCGAAGCGAAGGCCGCCTCCGCCGCCTCGGCCGCCGGCACGACGCCCGCTCCGGCACCCGCCAAGCGCAGTGCCGATGCCGCAGCCGCAGCCCGTGCCGCCAAGAAGCCCGGCGAGCTGTTCTCTGCCGCCATCAAGCAGCAGCTTGATGTGGTATTCGGGCGCATGACTCGCCCGGTCACGATTGCCCTTGAGCTGGATGACACTCCACTTTCGGCGGAATTGCAAGGCTTTATCGGCGAGATGGTCGCCTTGTCTGGTGGCAAGTTGAACTCGGTTGCCGTCGATGCCGCAGGGCTGATTACTGCGGTGGACGGTTCGAGTGCGCCTACGTCGTTGGTAGTCGGCGAGCCGCTGACCGTCACTTTGCCGAGTGGCACCGAGCTGCCCACTTATGGTTCATTGGACGATTCCGGTCGTGCCACATTCGATGTCGCCGGCGTCCTGCCGATCGCCCGTCCGACCGTGCGCATCTGCGTGCCGGCTGAGGGCGATAGCGAGGAAGGCAATGGCTCACTGGTCTTCACCGGCCTGGCTTTCCATGGCGTACCCTCCGGCCATGAGTTCAACTCCTTCGTGCTCGGCCTGTACAACGCGGCCGGACCAGGCCAGCCGCTGGGCGACGATCTGATCGAACGTGCGAAGTCCATCACGGACCCGCTGAACATCATGATTCTCGTCTCGCTCACCTGCACGATGTGCCCGGAAACCGTGCTCGCCTCCCAGCGTATTGCCTCTCTGAGTCCGGCCGTGCGCGCCGAAGCCTATGACGTCTCGCACTTCCCCGAACTCAAAGACCAGTACGGCGCGATGAGCGTGCCCTGCATCGTCATCACCCACGCCGACGGCACCCAGCAAGTCGAATTCGGCAAAAAGAGCATCCCCCAAATGCTCGAACTGGTCGGCGCGTAAGCCGCACGGCCTCAGCCGTATTCAACAGCAACAACAACGATTCTGCCAAAACCATGACGTGCATCGATTGATGCGCCCGATTCCGGCAGAATCGTTGTTCCGTCATGTCTTCATTTCCCGGTTTGACATGTTTTCGTTTCTGACTTTGACATGATTTTGATTCTTAGAAAACGTCCGCAGCCCCCTACCGGTGATTTGTTTGTTAACGGATTACACTGGAGTACCGTAAGGCAGGAACAATGGAGGGTTTGTGGGCAGAACTATGCCATAACCCCGTTTAAAGGAGTATTCACTGGGGCGGCGGCATGGAAGTGCTTTTGGTCGGTAATACCGATTTCATTACCAAACAGTGGATTCAGCATGCCTTTCCCCGAGACCATGTGGTGATAGCGGAACGAGAAGGCACCATAGATGGCAATGACCGTCTCAGAATCGTCAACATGTCTGACGCCAACACCCTTGCCGAAACCCTTACCACATACGAATTTGATCGCATCGTATTCTTTTCCGAAAATCTGACCCCACGCAGTGACCGAGACGGCGATCTGGGAACATTGCGAAGATTTCTGCATGCCATTCGCAACAGGCAAACGCAAATGCTGATGGTCAGCGGCCCCGAATCCAAATTTACCTATCCGGAAAACGCCGACGTACGTGATACCAGCAAAAGTCTGATGTCTCGAGCGTCGGAAGAACTCTGCCTGTATTATGCGCGTACCTACCGTCTGGAAGCGAAAATCATTCGAAGCCCGTACCTGTATGCGTCGGATCGCAACGGCGTCACCGCATATTTCAATCATCTATTTGAACAGGCGGAATCGGGCACATTGTCGTTCTGCGAGCAAAAGAACCAGCAGACATGCTTTCTCTGCGCCGACGATCTTGCCGAACTGATCTACCGCATGTTCGACGATTGGACCGCCGAAAGCGAAATATTCGATGTGCCCAACGTGTTCAACTTCACATACGGTGATTTGGCTGATGTGATCAGCGCGGCATTTCCCGGATTATCGGTGACTTTTGGCGAAGACAGGCCCCAAGGTTACCCAGCAGACGATCATGTGCTGCGATTGCGCTATGGCTGGTCGCCGCGATATTCGCTCAAACAGGATCTTCCCCCTGTACTTCAGCGCTGGAAAGAGGCGCGTGCTCAGGAACAATCCGGAAAACACCCGATCTGGGATTTTCTGCGTAACCATTCGAAACCATGGATCGCATTCGAAATCTGCGTCACGTTCATACTGGAGGAACTGCTTCGCACCGCGGTACAAGGCGACAGTCAGCTGGGAACCGTGGATTTGCGCCTGTTTTTCGTGGTGATCGTCGGCACGATGTACGGAATGAACGCAGGCGTGTTCGCGGCCGCGCTCGCATGTGCCGGCATGGCGTTGTCGTACGCGTCGAACGGCGCGTCATTCGCTCCGCTGTTTTACGACACGTCGAACTGGCTTGCGTTCGTAGTGTATTTCGTTGCCGGCGCAGTATGCGGATACGTGCAGATGCGCAATCGCGAAAACCTGCGATTCATGCGTGACGAAAACAGTTTGCTGCGTGAACGACTTGCGTTCCTGCGTGACCTGTACCACGATGTGCTTGATGATCGTCGTATGCTGCGCGGACAGATTATCGGCAGGCGCGACAGTTTCGGCAAAATGTATGCGATGGCCCGTGAATTGGACGAAGTGCTGCCTCGAAAGCTGTATTACACGACCATTCGCATTATGCAAGATACGTTGGGCGGCGATAGTTTCGGTATTTACCGAATCGATAATGGTGGTCGTTTCGCGCATTTGATGGCCGCGAGTCCGCAGACCGAATCCTTATTCAGTAAATCGGTGCTGCTTGAGAATTATGCCAACATTGTTACGGCCTTGGATCATGGCGGATTGTGGGTAAACCGCAATCTCGAACAAAACCTTCCAATGTATGCGGCGGGCGTGCGTGCCGATGGCAAGCTGGCCGTGGTGATTGTGCTTGCCAAAGCGCAGCCCGACCAAATGAACCTGTACTTCCAGAACCTGTTCACCATCATGTGCGGCTTGGTGGAATCCGCAATGGTGCGTGCCTTCGATTATGAGAATGTTGCGCGGCAGACGAGGCTGGTGCCCGGCACGGAATTCTTGAACACTCAGGCGTTCCTGCCCAAAGTGCTGGCTGCAAACGAGCTCAAGCGCAATCATATGAGCAATCATCTGCTGTTGCGTGTGGAAGACGCCTGGCAAGACGATGGCAGCCGCCTGATGGGAGCCATTCGTCAAACGGATGAGGCCGGTGCACTGCAGGACGGCAATGTGTATGTGCTCATGGATCAGGTCAGCGAGCATGAGCTGCCGATCATCAACGGTCGTTTGGCCCAGGCTGGATTGCATGCGACGCTGGTTTCAGGCCACGAGGAAGATTCGTTGCTGGCTGAGGCTTCGGAACAAGTAGCTGCCGAGTCGCAAGCGGATGAAACGCCGCGCAGTGACGCTGCGCCGAATGACTCCGCACCGCATGAAGGTGGCGCAGCATGAATGCGACGGTGATGGCGATGCTGCTTATCGCCGTGCATGTAATGATATGCGTGCTGCTGTGCGTATTGTCTCGCGTTGGTGTGCTTCGTGTGGAGGGGCGGCTGCTTCCTTTCATGCTGCTGGTGCCATTGTGGGGGCCGTTATGCGTGCTGTTGCTGCATGCGAGCACGCTGATTCGCGTTGGCGAGCACACGGCTCCGGGGCTTGAGCAAATGCGTGTGGATGATGAGGAACGTCGAAGCGTTCTCGTTGAGGAACGAGCCGATTTCGCCAATACAGTGCCGTTGGAAGAGGCGTTGATCGTCAATGATTCGAGTCAGCGGCGCAGTCTGGTGATGTCCATTCTCAACGATAATCCCAGTCGTTATATCGATGTGCTGTCGCAGGCCCGACTGAATGAGGATGTGGAAGTCGCGCATTACGCGGCTACCGCCTTGGCACAGATCAGTGCCAAGGAAGATCTTGCATTGCAGCGCTGCCGTAACGATTATCTGCAGCATCGAAATTCCGAAACGATGTTGGAACGCTATTGCGATGCGCTGGAACGATATGTCAATTCCGGTATTGCGCAAGGATACGCTTTGCAGTTGCAGAAACAACGATATGCCGAAGTGTTGCAGGAACGACTTCGCCAACATGGCGATTATCACGTTGCGTGCCGTCTTGCGCAAATGCAGATTGATCTTGGACTTTTTGATGATGCCGCACACACCGTTGACGGCGCTATGGAACGGTGGCCGGATCAAGGCGATGTATGGCTGATGCGTCTACGACTCGATGCCGCACGCAATGATGGCGATGCGTTGCGTCAAACCGTTCAGCAGATCGAAAGCAAGCATATTTATCTCGGTGGCCAAGGAAGACGAGCTTTGCGGTTCTGGACTGGAACCAAGGAGGCTGAACGCGCATGACCAGAGAATTCCTGTCAGACGTGTTGGCCAAGTGGAAGCGATTCCGCTGGCAAGGTCTGGTCAAAGTCTGGGCCGTGTTCATGGCCATCGCATTGGTGTTGCTGGTGGAGAGCTTGGGCTTGCATTACGGTGCCACGCGTTTCGACATCACGTATTTGGATCGAGACAAGGCCATTCCCGCGGCCGACGCCATCGCTGGCGAAAAAGCCACGAATCTGTTGGTGGTTGACAGTTCGCAGGAGGGTGTTTCCGATGCTGAGAGCATGCTCGACCGTGTGCTTCTTGACATGAAAGTGCCCACTGTCACCGTCGATCTTGCGCAAGATGACGAGCTCCCCGCGTTGAAGCAGTATCAGACGATGGTGATTGCCATGCCCAACTTGGATCCGTTGGGCAAGCATGTGCTGCAGATCATGCAATGGGCCAAAAAGGGCGGCGGCGTCATGTTCGCCATGACTCCCGAAAAAACCGGCTATTTGGATGTGATCGGCCCGCAGATCGGCATTGAATCGTCCGCATACGAATATGTGGTGACTGAGGGCATTACGCCGTCCAAGGATTTTATGTTGGGCGGCGGTCGAACGTACGTGCTCAGCAATCCTTTCAAATCGTCGCTGAGTGTAAGCCTGAATGATCGCGCACAGGTCAAGGCCATCAGCAGCAATGGGCGCACACCGTTGATTTGGAGCACATCCGTGAATTCAGGCTCGGCTGTGGTGTGCAATATCGGTATTTATGACAAGGTGCTTCGAGGGTTTTATGCTTCGGCGTTCAGCCTGCTTGGTTCTGCCACCGCATATCCGGTGATCAACAGTGCGGCGTTCTACTTGGATGATTTTCCCTCTCCGGTACCGTCCGGCAATGGCAAATACATCAAACGCGATTACAACATGAGTATTTCCGAATTCTATTCTCAGGTGTGGTGGCCTGATTTGACCAAGCTTGCGGAACGGTATGGCATTCGTTTCACCGGTGTGATGATCGAAAACTATGGTGATGACACCAAATCTGATCCCCTGCGGCAGACGGATAACGCCCAATTCGAGTATTTCGGCGGTCTACTGTTGCAGCAAAACGGTGAAATCGGCTATCACGGCTATAACCATCAGCCGCTGGTGTTGCCGAATACGGATTACGGCAACGAATACACGTATGTGAAGTGGCCGAATCGCAAAGCCATCGTCGATTCGTTGAACGAACTGATTGCCTTTCAAAAGGCAGTGCTTCCCGCTGCGACATCGTCGGTCTATGTGCCGCCGTCCAATATTCTTTCCAGTGAAGGCCGCCAAATTATTGGTGAGGATGTGCCGCAGATTCGTGCCATTGCCAGCATGTTCCTTCCTGCCGACAGTTCTCTGCCGTATGTGCAGGAGTTTGGCGTGGCCTCGGATGGTGTGGTTGAAGCTCCCCGTATTGTGTCGGGAAGCATGGTGGGTGACACGTACATGCGTCTTGTCGCGGTTTCCGAACTCAATATGCATTACGTGAGTTCGCATTTCATGCATCCTGACGATCTGCTTGATGAAGATCGTGGCGCGAAGGAAGGTTGGGAAACCTATCGCAAGGGATTGGAAGATTATTTGGATTGGTTGGAGCAGTCGGCCCCGTCCATTCGTATGCAGACTGGAACGGAATGCGCTGCGGCGGTGCAACGATTCTCAGGATTGACGGTTTCGATGGCAACGTCCGAAGATAGTTGGGATTTGCGTCTTGGCAACCTCATCGATCAGGGCTGGCTCATGTTCCGTGCGAACCATGGCACACCTGGCAGGGTTCGTGGCGGCAGCCTCACCAAGCTGACCGGGAATCTGTATCTGCTCAAAGCCACGAGCGCCACGGTTCATATCGAACGCAAGACTGGGGGAGAGGCATGAGAATCTGCCTGGTTTTGGAAGGATGCTACCCGTACGTGCATGGTGGCGTGTCCACGTGGATGCACAGTTATATCGAAGCGATGAAAGAGCACGAGTTCGTATTGTGGGTGATCGGTGCCAAAGCCGAAGACCGCGGCAAATTCGTATATGACCTGCCCGACAATGTGGTGGAAGTGCATGAGGTGTTCCTCGACGACGCCTTGCGTCTGAGCGGTGAACGAGCGCAAGTGTCGTTCACCGAGGAGGAATTGCGGTCATTGCGCGAACTGGTGAATCTTGGCAGCCCGGATTGGGATGTGCTTTTCAACCTGTTCCACACCAGAGGCGTGCATCCGCTGTCGTTCCTGCAAAGCCGTGAATTCATCGACTTGTTTACGCAAATCTGCATGGAAGAATATCCGTATGCGGCCTATGCCGACGCTTTCCATACTGTGCGCTCCATGTTGCTGCCGGTGTTGTACTTGATGGGCAGCGAAGTGCCGGAAGCGCAGATCTACCATGCGATTTCCACTGGATATGGCGGATTGTTGGCTTGTTTGGGTGGTTCCATCAACCATGCGCCGGTATTGCTTACGGAACATGGCATTTATACGCGTGAGCGCGAGGAGGAAATCATTTCCGCCGAATGGGTGTCGCCAGCGTTCCGGCCGCGTTGGATCCGCTTCTTCTATATGCTTTCTGAACAGATTTACCATCGCGCATGGCGTATCACTAGTTTGTTCGGTCGTGCCCGTCTTATCCAAATCGGTATGGGTGCTCCTGCCGACGCCTGCCAGGTTATTCCCAACGGCATTCAATACGAACGTTTTTGCGATATTCCACTGAAACCCGACGATGGTTGGGTTGATATCGGTGCGGTGGTGCGCATGGCGCCGATCAAAGACGTGAAAACCCTGATTCATGCGTTTCATGAGCTTTCATCTCGCGTTGACAATGTGCGTTTGCATATTCTCGGCGGTGTTGACGATCAGGAGTATGCCGACGAATGCTATGAGCTTGTGGAACAGTTGGACGTGCGCAATCTTGAATTCACGGGCCGTGTGAATGTGGTGGAATACATGCGCAAGCTTGATTTCACCGTGTTGACCAGCATTTCCGAAGGCCAACCATTGTCGGTGTTGGAATCGTTCGCAGCCGCACGCCCGTGCGTGACCACTGATGTCGGCTGCTGCCGTGAGCTTTTGGAAGGCGAGGATGGCGATGATTTCGGCACTGCCGGTTTTTATGTGCCTCCCATGTACCGCGAAGGCTTAAGCGGGGCGATGGAACGCATGTGTTCCAGCCGCGTGTTGCGTGAAACCATGGGGCAGATCGGCCGCGATCGTGTGAATGCCTATTATCGGCATGAGCGCATGCTTGACGATTATCGCAGGCTGTATAGCGATACCGCGGATCAGTTCGGATTGAATCAGTTCGGATTGGAGCGCTGATATGGCTGGTATTGGATTTGAACTGAAGAAACTGTTCCGCCGTAGAGGCTTGATGGCGATGCTGCGAGCCTACGGCTATGCCGGTGTGATTTGCGCCGGCCCGATGCTGCTGGGCGTGCTTCTGCAGTTTGGCGTGCTGATTGTGAGCGGTTGGTGGCAGGTGGGCCGCCCCGACCGTGATCTGCTCGTATGCATGATCACATACACATTGCTTGCCTCGTTGGTGTTGACAAGTTTTCTGTCGATGCCGGTCACACGTTTTTTGGCGGATATGCTGTTTGATCACGATGAGAAGATGATTCTGCCGTCGTTTTGGGGGTCTACCGGCATCATGTTGGTAGTGGGCGCGGTGTTGTACACGGTGTTTCTGCTGTTTTCTGGAGCCACGCTGATGCAGGGCGTGTTGTGTTTATGGCTGTTTCTTGAAATGGTCGTCAACTGGAATGCGATGAGTTATTTGACGGCCATTAAAGATTACAAAAGCATTCTGTATTCTTTTGCTGCTGCGGTGCTGGTGGCGTTTATTACGTCATGCGTGCTGCTTGCGTTGGCGTTTCCGCCGGTGGAATCGCTGTTGTTTGCAGTGGTGCTTGGCTATGGCGTGATGCTGGTGTGGGATGTGCTGCTGCTGCATCGGTATTTTCCGCAAAGTCGTGAGCATCCATGGCTGTTTCTGCAGTGGGTTGACCAGTTTCTGCCGCTGGCATTGACCGGATTGTTCACCACCATTGGCTTGTTCGCCCATTTGGCGATTACCTGGTGTGGTCCGCTTGGCATCAAGGTGAAGGGTTTGTTTTATGGTGCGCCATATTACGATGTGCCCGCCATGCTTGCATTTTTGACGATTCTGATTACCACGGTGAATTTTGTGACGTCGGTGGAAGTGAATTTCTATCCGACATATCGTTCGTATTACAGTCTGCTCAACGATGGTGGCACGGTTAAAGACATTACCGTTGCCGAAAATGAAATGCTGGCTGTGCTCAATCGAGAATTGCATTACACGGCGTTGAAACAATTGTTGGTTACCGCTGCCGTGATTTCGTTGGAAAAAACAGTGCTGAACGCGCTTCCTTTGGGTTTCGACGATGCGATGCATGGATATTTTCGTGTGCTATGCGTCGGATATGCGCTGTATGCGGTCGGCAATATCGTAATGCTGATTCTGCTGTACTTCACCGATTATTCCGGTGCGTTGACGGCATCGGCATTATTTGCCGGGTCGACGGTTATTTTCACGGTGATCGGACAGTTCTTCACTACCACACTGTTCGGCTTCGGTTTTCTGATGGGAGCGTCGCTGTTCGCTATTTATGCGACATTCCGGCTCGCCTCATACACCGACAATCTGCCATACCGAGTGCTGGGGCAGCAGCCGATTGTGGCGCAAACGAAACGTGGACGTTTCACCGAACTGGGCATACTGCTTGAACATGGCGAACAGCGGGTCGACCAATCATTGCATTGCTCAGGGCATGCACGGTCTTCTAACAAGGCGAATATTGCAGAAACAGATGGCGTAATCGGGGAGGAATCGTAAATCATGACATGGTGGAATCGACGCAGCGCAAAAGCCATTACCGCGCTTGTCAAGCAAATAGCGGCATTGATGGCAATACTGACGGTGCTTTCCTGTGCCGGATGCGAGACCTCGACACCTGGCGAAAGCGGGCAATCGCAATCATCGGATTCGTCGCAGACGCATGAGCAAGTCAAGAAAAGCGCTGAACAAAGCATCGACGGCGCACACTTGCGAGATAACGAATCGTTATACAAGGTGTATGACGATAGCGGCGTGGAAACCATGTATCTGACGGTATCGCGCGGCAATTCGTCTGAAGGCACCGATCATAGCTGGAGTGAAATCAACCAATATTCCGCAGACGACTATACGGCCATGGGCGTTGAACGCTACAAGGTCAATGGTCTGCTGCAGGTTGGCGATGAGCAGGGGCCTGTCTCCGGCGAACTCGGCTTTGGCGAAAGCGCGCCGAACGCCACCGTGCAGATACGAGGCCAATCGTCAAGTGGGTATCAGCAGAAAAACTACAAGATCGAGTTGAAAAGCGGCAAAGGCAAGTGGCGCGGGCAGCGCACCATCGCATTGAACAAACATGTGAGCGATGGCTTGCGCTTCCGCAACAAAATGGCGTACGACCTTATCAAAGGCATTGACCAGATGATGGGACTACGCACGCAATTCGTGCACTTGTATGTGAAAGACGAGACCAGTGGATCGGATTCCTTCGACGATTACGGCCTGTACACGCAAGTCGAACAACTCAACAAAACCGCATTGCAGGCGCACGGACTCGACAAAAACGGCCAGTTGTACAAAGTCAATTATTTCGAATTCTATCGAGATGAAGACGTGATCAAACTCGCCGACGATCCCGACTATAATCAGACGAAATTCGAAGAAAAACTCGAAATCAAAGGCGACAACGACCATACCAAACTGATCGCCATGCTGAATGATCTCAATGATTATTCCGTTCCGATGAGCGAAATCCTCGGCAAATATTTCGATACCGAAAACATCGCATATTGGATGGCATTCCAATTGTTGACCGGCAATACCGACACGCAAAACCGTAATGTGTACCTGTATAGTCCTACGAATTCGGATACTTTTTACCTGCTTGACTGGGACAACGACGGTATGCTCATGCGCAAGGAATATGAGATCAGGCAACGTGCCGACGGCCAAAGCTGGGAAAACGGCATCAGCAACTATTGGGGCAACATACTGTTACGACGTTGCCTGCAGACCAAGTCGTTCCGCACCGCGCTCGATAAAGCCATCAACGACGAATACAAATACATGAGCGCCGGTCGCATCAATTCCATGGTGCGGCAGTATCGTTCCATCGTTGAGCCATACGTGCAGAAGATGCCCGACTCCATGCATGAGCCTCTGACGCCAAGCCAATACGACACGGTGGCAAACCAATTGCACAGCGAAATCGAGCGGAATTACCAGACGTACCAAACCGGATTCAACAAGCCCATGCCGTTCTATATCGGCAAGCCGACTCCCGCCAACGGCAAGCTTAAGCTCAACTGGGATGTGGCCTACGATTTCAACGATGAGGATCTGCGTTACACCGTCACCGTGTCCAAGGACTATGCGGGCAACGACGTAGTGTTCTCGCAAAGCGATGTCGTGCTGCCGGAAGCCGTGATGGACATGCCTGGCGAAGGCCAGTACTTCATCAAGGTGAGCGTGCGCAACGCGTCAGGCTACACGCAAGACGCATTCGACCATTACATCACCGACGGCAACAAGATTTACGGCACCAAATGCTTCTATGTGAAAGCCGACGGCAGCATTGTGGAGGACGCCAATGAGTAGCGACCGCAGCAACCAGGGCCCGTCGCTGCTCGGACGCATCACAAACCGTGTCCGCGAAGAGCTTTCCGTTCCGCCGAGCACCGCCAAGGAACGGTTCCGTCATGAGCTCAAATATCTGATCTCATACGCGCAAAAAGCCGATTTGAACGTGCGTATGGTGCCGCTGCTTGGCCTTGACAAGCATGCGGGTAATGGCGGCTATATGATTCGCAGCCTGTATTTCGACGATTATTGGAACACCGCATATCGGGAAAAAGTCGATGGTGTGCTGCTGCGCAAGAAATACCGTATTCGCATCTACGATTACAGCGACCGCGTGATCAAACTGGAACGCAAACGCAAAAGCGACAGTTGGATTTACAAGGAGGATGCGCCGCTCACCCATGAGCAGTTCGACCGCATTCTTGCCGGCGATTACGAGTTTTTGCGCGACAGCGAGCATCAATTGTGTCGCGAGTTTTATGTGGAATGCATGTGCAATGTGTTGCGTCCGCGTGTGATCGTCGATTATGAGCGCGAACCGTGGATTCTTGACGCTGGCACCGTGCGTGTCACTTTCGATATGAACGTGCGTGCGGCGGTTGGAGGATTCGATGTTTTCGACGCCACGCTGCCGGTACTGCCTGTGCTTGAGCCGGGAAAACTGGTGATGGAAGTCAAATTCACTGAATTTCTACCGCAAGTGGTGCGCGATCTGTTGCCAGGCAAGGCGCAGGAGTTGACATCGGCCTCGAAATACGTGCTCTGTTATGACAAAGCCTCGTATTTGCGGGGATTCGGCTACTGGCAGGAAGGCTGGAGCGTGCCGAGCCTGTAAAGACAGTCTATGATCGGCTGGCATTTCCCGAAATCAAACGTTACGAATCAAGGAAGCAAGAGAGAAAGAACAGCGTTATGAGCGTTAATGACATGATCAAAAAGTCGGTGCTGAAATCCTTCAGCCAATACAATGTGCCCAAAATGGCGTTGGCATTGCTGGTGGCGTTGATTGTCGGCATCGTCATCTACTACGTGTACCGCCGTTTCTACACGGGCGTGGTGTATTCGCGCAGTTTCGCGGTCACGTTGGTGGGCATGTGCGTGCTCACCTGCATGGTCACGTTGTCCATCAGTACTAATATCGTGATTTCCCTTGGTATGGTCGGTGCGTTGTCGATTGTGCGTTACCGTACCGCGGTCAAGGATCCGATGGATCTGCTGTATTTGTTCTGGTCGATTACTTCAGGTATCGCGGCGGGTGCGGGCATGTATGTGCTGGTGATTGTTGCCGGATTGGTGATGATCGGTATGTTGGCGCTGTTCTACTCGCATCAAGACAAGGGTCGCGTATACATTGCAGTGATCCACTATATGGGCGATATGGTTGGCGATGAGATCACGCGTGCGTTCGGGCGTACCAAATTCTTCGTCAAATCCAAAACCATGCGTGGCGAACGCACGGAAATGGCCGTTGAAGTGTTCTGCGACGACAAGGATATGGCGTTCGCCGAGCGTATCCGTGCGATTGACGGCGTCGAGGACGTCACTCTGATACAGTACAACGGCGAATACCACGGATAGTTTTTTCGACGAGAGGGAGACCGCGTGACCGACATGCCGGAAATGGGCGGAATGCCGTCTAATGACGAGCTGGTGCCTTTCTTTACATTCGAAGACATCGATCATGCGCTCGAAAACGGCGAATTCTGCTGTTATCTGCAGCCTAAATGCAATGCGGAGACGGGAACCATTGTAGGAGCCGAGGCGTTGGTGCGCTGGAATCACCCCAAATATGGCGTGATTCCCCCAGGATGGTTCGTCCCGGTATTGGAAAGAGCCGGGCGTATCTGCCATGTGGATGTGTTCGTATGGCGCTTCGTGGCTGAGATGCTGGGCAGATGGGAGCGTGAAGGACGCAATCTGGTACCGGTTTCCGTGAACGTGTCCATGATGGATATCAACCAGATGGATGTGGCCGACGTGATCGGCGGGCTGCTGAACGAATATAACATCGACGCGCGTCTGTTGCAGGTGGAAATCACCGAAAGCGCCGTGGCGAAAAACCTGCCCATGGTGAAGGATACCATCCGCAAACTGCATGCGAGAGGCATCGTGGTACTGATGGATGATTTCGGTTCGGCATATTCCTCGCTGAACATGCTCAAAGACATTAATGTCGATGTGATCAAACTGGACACGAAGTTCATCGAACTGAGCGATGAGAATGCCGGTAAAGGCATGAAAATCATCCAATCCATGATTGTGATGGCTAAGAAGCTGCATCTGATGATCATCGCCGAGGGCGCCCAGACCAAGGAACAGGTCGATTGGCTGAAAGCAATTGGATGCGGGTACATCCAAGGATATTATTTCTACCCTCCACTGCCGGTGAAACGGATGGAAACGCTGTTGGCCGAGCGTGCCGACGGTCGGCACTATTGGGATATGTCGTGCGATTACCTGCATCGCGATCATGTGACCGTTAACGGCCGGGTGCTGTTGGGAGCCTCCGCGTTGGCGGCCGACGCCTTTGAAATCCTGGCTGATGGTCTGGCGGAAATATCCCGGTTGAATGTGGCGACAGGCGAATACCGTGCCATCAAACGAGATGGGGCGATTCCCGATCCGGAAGTCGACGAATTCGGCGCCTACATGCGTGCGGTGGGCGCCAACCGGGTGGTGCATCCTGACGATGCCGGACGATTCTTCGACGATCTGAATCTGCCTTCACTCCGGGAACGGCTATACAGGCAGGAAACCATGCTGGGGATATACCGTAGCGAGGTATTGGCCAAAACCGGCGTAGTCACATTCGCGGTGATTCCCACTCACGCATGCTCCCCATCCAACCCTTGGGCTGTGGTGCTGGTCGGACAGAATCTGCCCATCGGACTATTGGCATGCGGCGATGCCGATAATTACCGCAGGGACTCGCTGACGGGGCTGCTCAACCGCAATGCCTACGATGACGACTTGGAGTACATCCAGGCCACGCATGACCAGCCGCTGACGGTGGTGTACGTCGACATGATCGGACTGCATGAAATCAACAACCATTTGGGGCATGCCAAGGGCGATTCGGCGTTGTGCGAACTTGCGGATGCGATGCGTGCCTGCTTCGATGACGACAGGATCTACCGCGTCGGAGGCGATGAGTTCGTGATTGTCAGCTGCAACCATACGGTGAGCCAAAGTATGCGTCGGATGGCGCGTATGCGTCGGGATTTTCTGGAAGGTGATTGGGATATATCCGTAGGCATGGCCGAATCCGATGATGGAGGGGATCTTCCAGACCTCATCAATCAGGCGGAAATCCGTATGCGCGAGGACAAGAAACAGTATTACGTCAATGGTGGAGGCAAACGCCAGCTCCGCATGCTCAACAACCGGCTTGAGAATATTTTGGTGCGCAATGATGATATGAAAATGCTGCTTGAATATCTGAATGTACGTTATCCGGTGTCATTTATAGTCAATCTGAATACCGATACGCAGCGTTCGATCATGGTGCCCGATTTCTTTCAGCGTATGCTTGATGGTCATGACGGTTCCTTCCGCGAAGCATTACGTGAGTTTTGCCGTGTGAGGGTTGCTCCCGAATATCAAGAAGGACTCCTGCGACTGCTTGACTACGATGTCGTCCGTAGCCGGCTCAAGTCGGAAGGTGCAGTGCAATGCGGTTACGTGAAGAACGACGGTGAGCGGTTCATGTTGACGATTCTTGCCGACAACAGATCCACGGACAAGACCATGTGGGTGTTCGAACGTAAGGACCTGCCGTACGGAAGAGCAGGTTATTCGATGGATGATGGCACCCCCCCCCTACCGATTCTTAGGATGACAGAGATTATAAAAACTTATAAAAGAATATAAAGGGCGATTGCCGCGTTTGCCTGCGTGCGGTCTGGCTTGTTTTGTGCTGATCTTGGCTGAGAGCGACTACCCCTCAGTCAGCCTGCAACCGATAACTCCCCTCACCAAGGGGAGCTGTCGTTTTTTACTCTGCATATGTGGATATCGTTGGTCGTTCCACCATAACTAGTGCGGAACAAGGGTTCGACTCGCACATTTCTTGTACGTAAAAATGTGTTTTACTCGCACATTTTCTGTAGGAGATTGGGATTGGTCATGGATCGTACGGCTATGAAGCAGCTTGAGGCTTGGAAGACGTCTCAAAATAGAAAGCCGCTCATTATCCGAGGCGCCCGTCAGACGGGCAAAACGTGGCTGTCGGAGGAGTTCGGGCGTACACGATATGAGGCAGTGGCGCGTATCGACCTCATGAACAATGAGCGTGCGAGGAGTTTCTTTGACGGCGATCTAGATGTGAGCAGGATATTGCGTAACATCAGCCTCGAAACAGGTGTTCCTATCACGACAGATACCTTGGTGCTCCTTGATGAGATTCAAGAATGTCCGCGTGCATTGACTGCGCTGAAGTATTTCTGCGAAGATGCTCGTGAATATCACGTTATTGCGACTGGCTCCTACATGGGTATTGCCCGACATGCAGGCACTTCGTACCCGGTCGGCAAAGTCGATACGTTGACATTGCGTCCAATGGATTTCGCGGAGTACCTTCGCGCCATCGGCCAAGGAATGATGGCCGATGCTATAAGCGACGGCACAGGTATTGCAGATTTGGATTCTGCAAAAAGGGACCTCCGGCGCGAAGCGGGCACTACCTTATTGGATATGGCAGTAGGGGTGTCTCTTTGCCCCTTTCACCATCTTGCAATAATTCTTACATGTAAGAACTCTTTGTTAACATGTAAGAATTATTGCAAGATGGTGAAAGGGGATGCTCATGTTGCCGGCTAAAGAAAGTTTGACAGTTGAGTTCAAGAGCGAGCAGAAGCGCCCTCAATCGCATGATGAAATTGTTGACAACGTAGTGGCTCTAGCCAATACCGAAGGCGGCATACTGTATCTCGGTATTGAAGACGATGGCACTGTGACCGGCGTATGTGACGAGCATCGCAATATCAATGGACTTGCGGCACTAATTTTCAATAAGACTGTTCCGCAGCTTCCCGCTCGCGTGGCGCTCTTGTATGAGAACGAGGTGCCGATAGTCAGTATTGAGGTGGATAACAGTCAGCAAATCGTGTCTACTAGTCAGGGGAAGACATTGCAGCGCCGGCTGAAAGCAGACGGCTCGCCTGAGGTCGTTCCGCTGTTTGTTTCCCAATTCATTAGTCGTTTATCTCAGCAACGGTTCTACGATTTCAGCGCGCAACCTGCCCCAGAGTCTCGGTTGGATGATTTGAATCCAGACTCAAGGAACAAGTTGAGAAGCCGTATTCGCAGTGCCAATGCGCAAAACTCGTTGTTGTCTTTTACTGATGAGGATTTCGATCGGGCACTTGAGCTGGTTGTTGATGGCCCGTATGGATTGCAGCCATCTGTTGCTGGTCTGCTCACCATTGGTTCGGTTGATGCTATTCATCGATCGGTTCCAGCCGCATCGGCTGTTTTTCAAGTGATGAAAGGCATGTCTCCAAAGGTCAATATGGATCCGTTCGTGTTGCCCTTGGTGGATATGTTTGATCGTGTAGGCGAGCTGATGGAGCCGTGGAATCCCAGCCACGAAGTCATGAGCGGCTTGATTCGTGTCGATCTGCCAGACTTCGATCGAGGGGCATTCCGTGAGGCAATGATTAACGCTTTCTGCCATCGCGATTATGCACGAATGGGTTCGGTGAGGTTCCTGGTTGATGATGATGGGTTGACCATAGCCAACCCCGGAGGATTCATAGAGGGTGTCTCCGAAGATAACCTGCTTACTGCACAACCGCGTTCCCGTAATCCGCAGCTTGCTCTGATTTTGAAAGCTGCCGGATATGTTGAACGTACCGGGCGAGGTGTGGATACCATCTATGCCGGGTCGATTGCGGCGGGTGGTTCTTTCCCGGATTACTCGCAGTCCGGTGCCGAGGAAGTTATCTTGTTCTTGCGCCGTGTGGTGCCTGACGAGGCATTCGTGACCATGATTGGAGACGAGGAACGTCGACGTGGGGCTCCATTGCCGGTCTGGTCGCTGATTGTGCTCTCGCTGCTGCGCGAGCATCGTAGGCTTACCGTGGTCCAGTTGTGCGATTTCTCCCATTTGGAGCATCGACGCATCGTGTCCGCTGTTGAGAATTTGGTGGAAGCTGGTTTGGTAGAGGGGGTCGGCAGTGGGAGCTCTCGCTCGTATATGCTGAGTGCCCAAGTGTACAAACGTTCAGAGGGGTTGGCGTCTTACGCGCGTCAGCGTGACATCGATGCCACCCGGCGCAGTGGCCTTGTTCTGGAGTTCGCCGAAAAAAATGATGGTGTCGTCACTACGGCGGATGTCATGGATCTATTCGGCCTGAGCTATATCAGTGCATACCGGTTGTTGAAGAAGCTCGAAGATGTGGGCAAGTTGCGCCGCGAGGGGAATGGGCCGTCATCCCGATACGTGTTGGGATGATTGGCGTGCGTGAAAGTAAGTTCTTTCATCACCTTTCAATAATTCTTTCATGTAAGAACTCTCTGTTTACATGTAAGAATTATTGCAAGATGATGAAAGATGCACACAAAAACGGGGAAGCCCCGCTCACATCGAGCGGGGCTTCCCCATATGCGCTGGTGTGTAGATCAGCCCGTGTTCTGCAGGCCGGCGGCGACGCCGGAGACGGTGCACAGGATGAGGTAGATGAATCCGGCTTGCTGGCTCTGCGAGAGCTCCTCCTTGTCCACCTTCTTGCGCATCGCCTCGCTGAACCCGGCCGTGCGTGCCGAGGCCTACGATGTTGCGCTCTTTCCCGAGCTCAAGGACCATTACGGCGCGATGAGCGTGCCCTGCATCGTCGTCACGCGGGCCGACGGCACGCGACGGGTCGAGTTCGGCAAGAAGAGCGTTTCCGCAGATGCTTGAACTGGTCGGCGCGTAGGCACTCGGTATCATTTGATGCCGGACATCATAAAGCTGCTGATGAACTGACGTTGGAAAATGAAGAACGCGATGAGCAACGGTGCAATGACGAGCATGGTCGCGGCGGACAGTTGGCCCCATTGGGCGCTGCTTTCTGTGGTCTTCGCGAACAATGACATTCCCAATGATAGTGAGCGGTTCTCTGGTGAATTCGTCATCACCAACGGCCACAAGAAATTGCTCCACTGATGACTTGCTGATACTAGAGCGAACGCCACATAAGTCGGCTTGGCCAATGGTACGTAGAAATGCCATATCAGTTGCAATGTATTGCAGCCATCCAGTCGTGCCGCCTCCTCGATTTCGAGGGGAACCCCTTGGAAAGTCTGTCGCAGTAGGAATACACCGAACGCAGATAAGAAGTAGGGAATCATGATGCCGATCAGTGTATCCACCAAACTGAAGTGGGACAAAGTCTGATAATTCGGGAAGATCAGCACTTCGTTGGGGATGATGATCTGTAGCAAGTACAGTACGAACAAGGTGTTCTTAAAACGGAAATGTAATCTAGCGAAAGCATAGGCAGCTAACGTTGACGTAATCATCTGCATGATAAGGACACCTACTGCGATGAGTATCGTGTTGAGATAATACCGAGGGAATGGCGCGGTGGCCCATGCCGATTGGTAGTTGGCGAGGGAATAACCGTCGGTGCCATCGGGGCGTAGTGAACGCCACATCACCCAGATAAGCGGTACTGTCCATATCGCAGCGAACAGCCATGTCCCCAACGTTTTAGCCATACGTATAATTGTGGGTTCAGTGCGCATTGACGGATCCCCTTTCAGTGACGGCCATTTGAACGCCGAAGATAGCCAGCAGGATGACTAGCAATACGGCGGTGACTGCGGATGCTTTACTCTCGTCAAGGAACTGGAACGACACTTGATAGATGTAATACAGCAGAGATGAACTGGAATTGTTGGGCCCACCCTGTGTCATAACGATAAGGTGATCAATAAGATGGAACGCGTCGGCAGTGGACATGATGAGACAGAACATGGTGGTGGGCATCAACAATGGGAATGTCATGTACCGGAACATCTGCCATCCGTGTGCGCCGTCAAGGGATGCGGCTTCGAACACGTCCTGTGGCAAGTTCTGCAATGCAGACAGGTAGAACACCATGTAAAAACTTGCGTCCTTCCATATCAACATCACAATAATCGCCGTTTTGACGGTCGCCGCGCTACTTAATGGACTTAGTGAGATGAGATGGGTGGCTGAAAGCACGTGATTGATAATGCCGTCAGTGGAATAGAGATACAACCAGATGTTTGCAACCGCCACTAGTGGAAGAATCACTGGATAGAAAAACAGTCCACGGACGAGGGTATTCCCTCGGAACACGCGTTTGACCATCATAGCCATGATGAGCGCCAACGCTACGCTGCAGGGTACGACAGCCGCTGCATATATTATCGAATTGGACAAAGATGTCCAGAACACCTGGTCTTTCATCAGCTCTTGGTAGTTTCCGAGGCCGATGAATTGGGGTTTGGGTAGTGCAAGATCGGTCTTGTACAAGCTTTGATACAGAGTTTTGCCAATTGGGAAAAGAGTGAATACGGCTAGGAAAAGGAAAGACGGCAACAACAGGGCGTAAGCGGTGAGATTATGCCGTAGTGTATTGCGACGTGAAGTGTTGTGGTTCATGTCAATCAACTTTCGAGGGGGGATACGCCTATGCAACACCGTCGTCCGCGTGATGGTGTGGACGACGGTGTATACGAGGAAAAGGCGTAACTGCTATCCTTACTTGGCGAACGAGGAGAGAGCCTCATCGGCTTGGCTTTGAGCTTCCTTCAGTGCCTGTTCGGGGGTCTTGTCGCCGGTCACGGCGGCTTGCACTGCGTTGTTTAGCGCTTGCATAACCTGCCCGTTGTTGTGGGTCGACAATTCTTTGCCGGCATACTTGAGCTGGTCACGGGCCACGGCGGCTTGCGGGAAGTTTGCTATATAGTCCTTCATCACTTTGGTGTCGTAGGCACTTTTTGAAGGGGCTACGTAGCCAGTGTCGATGCTCCATTGGGCAGCACGTTCCGGTGTGGTCATCCAGCGGATAAAGTCCCAAGCCGCCTTCTTGTGGGATTCTGGGATACCCTTGAACATGTAGAAGTTGCCACCGCCGGTCGGGGTAGCGTAACGGTGTCCGGCGGGCAAGAATGCCACTCCGAAATTAAATTTAGCGTTCTTCTTGATGTTGGACAGATTGCCGGTGGTCTGGTAGAGCATTGCAGTCTTGCCATTGATGAAATCGGTGGGAGAAGTTTTCCAATCGATGGTGCCGGTGGGCATAACCTTGTCCTTGTGAGATAGGTCGGTCATGAACTTGAGTGCTTCGACGTTCTTAGGCGTATCGAAATAGACCTTCGTACCGTCATCGCTCATAATGTTCTTGTCGACTGGATTGTTCTGCATGGCGAGGGCTTGGAAAATCCAATAGGTGCTCACAGTGGATGGCAACTCAACACCCCACCGTTGACCGTCAATGGTCAGTTTCTTTGCATCCTCACGCAGTTCATCCCAATTGGTCGGCGGCTTATTCGGATCCAGTCCGGCCTGCTGGAACATATCCTTGTTGTAGTACAGCACAACGGTGCTCCGTTGAAACGGGATTGACCAAGTTTTACCGTCGCTTTGAGAGTTCTGCAGGTAGGCGGGGTAGAAGTCGTTGATGTACTGCTGGCCGTCATGATCCGCCTTGATGAGATCGTCTAGCGGTTGAATTGCACCCATATCGCGATAGATGAACAGTTCAGATGACAGGGAAACGGCAATGTCGGGCAGTTTTTTCGCCTGTACAGCTGCTTGAACCTTGGTGCGGGTTTCGTCGTAATCGCCTGTGTACACAGGCTTAATGGTGACGTTCGGATGCTCCTTGGTGTACTCCTGTGCGAGTCCCTCTATCGTTTGAGTAATGGGACCGCCTACGTTGACAGGATAGTACCAGGTAAGCTCCACCTTGCTGTTGGTGTCGTCAGTGGCATCTGGAGTGGCGTGGGTGGCTCCGCAACCGGAAACGGTGGTAAGGATGGCCGTTAATGCTGCGAGAGTGACAACCATCTTGTGTTTTTTGACCATAATATCTTCTTGCTGTAATTGTATCTCGAACAATCGGGTGGCCATGAGAGCGGTTTACCCTCACAACCATGGCATTATTCTCATTGGGTGAGATGAATGGATGGGAAAAGCAGTAAGACACTGTGATTACCTGAGGATGAACTCTTGGCTATTGCGGTGTGGCGATATGTTCTGGCGCTATCAATGTGGACCAATCTGGAATGACAAAGGATATGGAGAGGATGCGTATTATGTGATATGCATCATACTGCGGCGAACAGAGATTGAGGCATAACATGACACCACCATTCACGCGGGATGACCACGACAAGGCATTGATTATTCATATGAGCGATACGCATATATCTGCGCTTGGCGTCAATCCGGCGCGACCAAACCCCCATTACAATGCCCGTGTTGCAGTGGATATCGCATGCGAACGAATTGCGCAGTCGGGTCTTCGGCCGGATTTGATCTGTGTTACCGGCGATATCTGTGATGCCGAAATCGGCGAGCGTGCGCGTGAAGCATATCTTTATGTACGTGAACGTATAGGCGCTCTCGGTCGGTGTTTGGCATGCCCGGTTGTGTTTGCTATGGGTAATCACGATGAACGTGCGGCGTTCCGTTCAGAATTGTTATCGGCAGAGAAGGACGATAAGCGTGGACTCCAGATAACGTTGCGTACTGAAGAGCCTTCCGACAGCGTGGATTATATGATGATGGTACCCACGGTCGAAGGAAACCTTCGCGTTATCGTGCTCGATACCAGCGTTCCCGGGCAGGATACTGGCACTGTTTCCGAGGAACAATGCGCATGGATGCGTGCATTGCTGTCACGGCATATCGGTGTGGGAACTGTGCTTATCATGCACCATCCCCCGTTGGCGCCGTGGCAAGAACAAGCGAGGTTATGGCAAATGGATCCGTGGGCGGCGGCGCGTCTGTCCGAAGTAATTCGCGGTAGTGATGTGCGAGCCATATTGTGTGGACATGTGCATTTGGCATCCATGGCGACGTTTGCCGGCGCGCCAGTGTCCATTGCCGGGGCATATTCACGTAACCAGAATCCACTGTACGCACGGGAGCTCACCTATTCTTGGGCTACGAACTACGGGGTGAATCTGGTGTTGCTGCGAGAGGTTCCTTATGATACCAATCAGGTTCTAATTACTCCCGCCATCGTTGGACCATCGTCTCAACAGGAATGATTGAGCGGGGAAGTCAGGTTTCGAGGACGGAATATATTCGATCTGGACCGCGATAGTCTGCGTAATCTGCGCCCGCAGATGCAGTACATCTTCCAGGATCCATATAGTTCCCTGAATCCTCGTCTACCCATCATCACGGCGATTGGCGAGCCGATGCTCGAGCATGGGCTCGCTGACAAGACGAACGTGCGTGATCGGGTGACGGATGTATTGCGGCTATGCGGCATGGATGCCGATGCCTTGGATCGATATCCACATGAGTTCTCGGGCGGTCAGCGGCAGCGTATCGGCATTGCTCGGGCGATGGGTTTGAAGCCGGATTTCGTGGTGGCCGATGAACCTGTGGCTTCACTGGATGTATCCGTGCAGGCGCAGATCATCAATCTTTTCAGTGATCTGCAGGAGCAGCGAGGCACGACTTTCATGTTCATCTCGCATGATCTCAGTGTTGTGGAGCATCTGTGCTCACGACTGATGATCATGTATCTGGGTGTGATCGTGGAAGTCGGAAGTCGAGAGGAGATCTTCTCCAATCCGATACACCCTTATACGAAGGAGCTTTTGGATGCGATTCCTGCAGCGAATCCGAAGGGGAGGCATGCTCTGCGGAAGTCGGATTCCGAACCCTTTGCGGTTCGAAGATCGTATGCGCATGACATTCGTGACGGGCAGGTACCGGAGTTACGCAAGGTCAATGAGCATCATTGGGTGGCTTGGAGCTGATACCTGCAGGATTGTGCATTGCGTCTTTCCTCTGTTGGAATGTATCAGGTTCACAGTGAGTGGGAGACGGTGCCGGTCCTAGGTCTCGGTGATCTGGGCGGATGGGCCCTGGATTTGTTGCAGATCCGGGGAAGGTACCTGGCGAATGCCCCGGAAGAGGACCTGGCGTCATGACTGCACACTCATCTCGGCGAGCAAGACGCCCGTATGGGATTCGGTTACAGCGATGTTCTCGCGGACTGTGATGCATGGTTGCTGGCGCGGTCCATGCAGAGCAATTCCTCCGAAAGGTCTTTGTCCACCGCTATGCGGGACGCTTTCGCGCACTACTTAAGATTTGAGCAGGCCTGTTCGTTTATATATGCATTGTAATCATGCCCAAAAAAAGAAGAGGCAAAGATACGCAGAGCATGAAAAATGACACGATTCCGATTACGACATGTGAAGCCATCGGCGTATCTAAGTCGGACACATTGGGATAGAAGTTTCGAATGACGGATTTCACGCAAGAAACAACCGGTATCATCACCCAACAGAGAAAACCTAAGCCCAGCACTGCTGTAAGTCTGGAGCCATACGTATTCAAATCACTGCAGGGTGGGGGAGAAAGTGTCAACACGCTGCAAACGAGGCTGTAATTATCGCGTTCAGCCCATGTCATTACTGCTGGTGAAAGCAGCAGTAATCCCAGCCACCACAGCACACGTCTGGCCTTGCCCAAAACCACATAGCATCTACTCGCCTTATGGAATTTGGTATCTGCTTTCGGTGCCAAAGCACATTTCTCGCCGGAAAAACTTTCTGACATATCTTCTGTGCCGTGTTTCTTCCCAATGCCATCGGTTGTAGCCGGATTCGCTTTGCAAATGTGGCGTTCGTTTCCGGCATCGCCCTCCGCCTTGATGCCGTCCGTTGGCCCGGTGCTCCCGCGCCCATCCGCTGGCTTGTCCATGTCCCCTCCAATCATCCGGGGCCCGTTCCGCGCGTCCGTTCTCTGCGCGCCCGCTCGGCGTGCGCCGTCGCCGGCCAGTCTAGGGCCGTATGACGCGAGCGGGGAGGCGCGCGCCGTTTTATCGGCACGGAACCTCCCCGCTCGCTTTCGTCGGTCGGTCAGGCGCGGATCAGCCCGTGTTCTGCAGGCCGGCAGCAACACCTGAAACGGTGCAGAGGATCAGATAGATGAATCCTGCCTGCTGGCTTTGCGAGAGCTCTTCCTTGTCCACCTTCTTGCGTAGCGACTTGAGCGCCAGCACCTGGGTGACGGACAGCGCGTCCACATACGGCGAACGAATGCGGATGGCCTGGCCGAGCACGTGGCGGTGCTGCAGCGGCCACTTGTCACCCACGATGTCCAGAACCCACTTGCGGGTGAGCTCCATCTCCTCGAGCACCTTCTTGTTGAGGTCCTCGCGGTCGCCGAGGGCGAGGTACATCTTGGCGATGCGCTCGTCCGTCTTGGCGATGGACATCTCGATGTTGTCGATGAACGTGGAGAACAGCGGCCATTCCTCGTAGGCCTGACGCAGCGTGTCCAGATCGCCGAACTTCTCGCATGCGGTGCCCAGGCCGTACCATGCGGCCAGATTGATGCGTGCCTGCGCCCAGGAGAAGATCCACGGGATGGTGCGCAGATCGTCGAGGGACTTGGCGCCCAGGCCACGCTTGGCCGGGCGGGAGCCGATCGGCAGCAGGCCGATCTCGGTCAGCGGCGTGACGATCGAGAACCACGGCGCGAAACCGTCGGTGCCCAACAAGTCGAGGAACCGGTTATGTGCTGCCTCATCGAGCTGAGCGGCCATGTCGGCGTACTTCCGGGTCATCTCGGTGTTGGTCTTCTCCACGCTCGGGGCGGACTGCAGCAAGGTCGCCGCGGCCACGGACTCCACGTGGCGGATGGCAAGCACCGGGTTGCCGTAACGGGCGAAAATGACCTCGCCCTGTTCGGTGAGCTTGAAGCGGCACTTGACGGAACCGACCGGCTGGGCAAGCACCGCACGGTTGGCAGGGCCGCCACCACGACCGACGGCACCACCGCGGCCGTGGAACAGGGTCAGATCGATGTCGTGCGATTCGGCCCACTTGGCGATGCGCTCCTGAGCGGAGTGCAGGGCCAGCGTGGCGGAAGTCGGGCCGGCGTCCTTCGAGGAATCGGAGTAGCCGAGCATGACCTCGAGCTTGTTGCCGGTGGCCTTCAGGCGAGCCTGAACCTCGGGGATCTTAATCATTTCTTCGAGCACATCCACCGAGTTCTGCAAATCCTCAAGCTGCTCGAACAGCGGGATTACGTCGATGGTGGGCACATCCTCCGGGTGGGAGAATGCCAAGCGGTTGAGCTCGTAGACATCCTTGATGTTCTGGGCGCTCTTGGTGAAGGAGATGATGTAGCGGCGGGCGGCCTTGAGGCCGTTGCGCTTCTGGATGGCACCGAGAGCACGGAAGGTGTCGAGCACCTCGTGCGTCATCGGCTGCAGTTCGCCGCGCTCGCCGTGCAGACCATGCTCGCGGATATCCGCAAGGGCGCGGGCGTGCACCACGGAGTGCTGACGGAACTCCATCTCCACCATGTGGAAGCCGAAGGTCTCGGTCTGCCAAATCAGATCCTGCAGCGGGCCGTAAGCGGAGCGCTTGGCGCCGGCCTCGGCCAGCGAACGCTGCACCACCTTGAGATCGTTGAGGAAGTCGTCGCAGGAGTGGTACATGAGGTCGGCATCGCGCTCGATGGTGTAATGCAGACGATCGGCCATCACCAGCATGACCGCGCGGTGCATCTCCTTGGTGGAGATCAGGGCGGCCTTGTCGGTCAGGCGCTCGCTCATTTCCTTCTGGTGGCTCCACAGGTTCTTGAGCTCGGCGCTCGGCGGCGTGGTCTCGGCCTCCATCGTGAGGTTGCGGCCCACTGTACGGGTGGCTTCCTCGAGAGCGGCGATCACGTGATCGGAGAACTTGCGGGCCACAGCGCGGCTCACCTTGGCGGTGACGTTCGGGTTACCGTCACGGTCGGAGCCAATCCAGCTGCCCGGGTGGAAGAACGCGGGGCAGACAGGTTCGACGAGTCCGGCCTGGTCACCCAGAATCCAGTCGTCGAAGCGACGGTAGACCTTGGGGATGGTGTGGAACAGCGTGTTGTCGAAGATGTCGAGAATCGTGTCCGCTTCCTCAACCGGGGTCGGCTTCTTCAGCGCAATCGGAGAGGTGCGGAACAGGGCGTCGATCTCGTTGTAGAGGCGGCGCAGGCATTCCTTCTTGTCCGAGCCGCCGAGAATCTTGTATTCCCCGAGCAATTCGGAGATGCGGCGAATCTTGCCTTCCACTGCCTTGCGGCGTGCTTCAGTGGGGTGCGCGGTGAAGACGGGGTGGAACTCAAGCTGGTCGAGCAGCTCCTTGGCCTTGGCCGGGCCCATCTCGTTGATGAGCTGGTGGTAGGCGACGGTGAGCTCGTTGATCGGATCGACCGCCTGCTCGCCGGATACGTTGTTCTCGCGCTCATGGAGCACGGAAACGCGGTAGTTCTCCTCGGACAGGTTTGCCAGATGGAAGTACGTGGCGAATGCGCGGGCCAACAGCTGGGCGTCGTGCAGCGTCATGTTGTCGATGACGTTCACGGCCTCTTTCAGGCCATCCTGTGCGGGGTTCGGATCCTCCAACTCGGCGAAGTGTTCAGCGCTGGCTTCCACCGAGTAATTACGCACGGTGTCGAACGTGGAGAGCAGTTCGGGGTTGTATTCGCCCAGTACGTCACGCAGGATCTTCAAACACAGATCCATGTCGTCCTTGAGGCTTTGGGGAAGATCATGCTCCTCGGGGCCCTTGCGGCCAGTTCCGGTGGTGACGATGGCGGCGTCAGCAGGAGTGATCTGTTCTTCTGGTGTTGCCATATAACCTCCTTTGCCGAATATCAGGTTGCTCGGTCTGACGGTCGTCCGCGGCTCCTCCGCGGTTGTTGAGGCCGTCCGTTGCGAGCCCACAGCCTGTATTCAACGTGGTTGTTGTGTGAGTAACAGTGTATCCCCATGAAATCGCCACTTACGTTACGAAGTCCATACAGTGCGCAGCGGTGATGTTCATTTCGGGGGGCATTTGCCCGAATATTGGACAACATATGGGATGATGTCCGAAGCGCGGAAAAATCAGGCATCAGGCGATTGCCGCAGGGGTAGGCGGGGAGTAGTAATGGACAACGTGAGCGAACAGAAGAAAAATAATGCGCCTGAGGCGAAAGGCGCATCGGCCGTACGAAAATTCCACACCCACTCTATTCCGCTGGACATGGAAGACATTGCGCGTGACTGGGATAAGCCGGTGGTGGATGCCGGTATCGCGGCCAAGGCGAGCGTTATTGTGCGCGTTGGCATGCTGGATTTGGGGGCCGGCACTGGATCGTTCCGCGTGCGTGAGATGATGCACCGCATCGCCTATCCATTGGGCGTGCATGTGCGCGCCGATGTGAACCTGACGGACATCGAAGCTACCTGCACCGATGGCCGCAATCGCATCACCGAAGTCGTGGATTTGCCGACTACCGGCGTGAACACCGAACGAATCTGGCTGCTTGAGCATTTTGCCGACTGGTTCTCCGTGAACCTCGGTAAGGGATCGATGTATCACGTCGATTCGCAGTTGTCTGATGGAGTGGTCAAACATCTTGATGAGCGCGATGCCTCGCAGTATTCGGCTGATCTGTCCAAGCGGCTGCGTGAACGGGCCAAGGCTCGTGCCGCTGCGGCCGACGGCAGCGTTGATGATGCTTTGGATGTGGCGTTGAGGGCCAAGGTCACGGTTACCTCTGTGGCTAAATCCTTGGATGATGACAACGAGGAAGCGCACCGTCTGCTGGCGGACAGCGAGAAGGTCACCCCGATTGAAGACAAGGCGGCCGAGGAAAAAGCCTACGATGATGCCGAGGTGTTCGCCGGCGATTCCAACGAGGCGGTCGAGGCGGCCAGTTCTGCCGGGGCCGAGAGCCTGATGCGGCATGAGGCGGGAAATGCTCCGGACAATGACGAGAACGCTGCCGGCGAGCCGGCGCGTTCTGACGGTTCGGGCGTGCGTGCATCGGAAGGTGACGCTGCAGATGCCGCGACTGAGCCGAGTTCGGCCAAACGCAAGAGTCGCGTGCCCAAGGAATACGCCGAACATTTCAACGAGCGTTCCGATGAAGAGAAGGCCAAGGGCGGCATCACTGTGCGTCAGGCACACGAGCGGCTCGATCTCATCGAGCGCCGCAAGCCGTTGTACAAACCGTGGTTCTCCGGCTTAGCCTCCGCTTTGGCTTGTGCGGCCTTCGTGTTCCTGCTCGGTGGTGGCCCGTATGACATGATTGGTGCGTTCGTAGGAGCGGGCCTTGGCCAGTGGATGCGCCGGCGACTATTCGCGCATCATCTGAACCAGTTCTTTGTCACCTTTGTATGTGTGGCTGCGGCGGCGCTCGCCTGCACGGGCACTTTGCGACTCATCGGCATCTTCGACCCGGTCGCACTTTCGCATGATACGGCCTATATCGGTGCCATGCTGTTCGTGATTCCGGGCTTCCCGCTTATCACCGGCGGCCTCGATATGGCCAAGATTGACTTCCCCTCTGGCATTCAGCGCGTGGCCTACGTGCTGTGCATCATCCTGATGGCCACGCTCGCAGGCTGGGCTGTGGCCGTGATGGTGCACCTGCACCCGGAAGGTTTCGAGCCGTTGGGATTGAACCCGTGGGTCAACGGTTTGCTGCGGTTCGTGGCGGCGTTCGTCGGCGTGTGGGGCTTCTCCGTGCTGTTCAATTCGCCGCAACGTATGTGCCTGACGGCCGCGCTGATTGGTGCAATCACCGACACGTTGCGTTTGGAATTGCAGGACTTCAGCGTGGCACCCGAGATGGCGACCTTCATCGGCGCATTCCTGGCGGGTATTCTGGCCTCTGCATGGCGTTCATCCGTCAGGCGCGGCTGGCTGCCACCGCACCTTGGCTATCCGCGCATCTGCCTGACTGTGCCGTCTATTGTAATCATGGTGCCCGGCTTGTATATGTACCGCGCGATGTGGTACCTCGGCAGCTTCGACACTGTCAATGCTCTGGATTGGGCATTCCGCGCATTTATGGTGATTGTCTGTTTGCCGATCGGTTTGGCGATGGCTCGCGTGGTCACCGATAAATCCTGGAGATACGACATTTAGCCGTTGTGCTGGCTCCCCTCGGGTGAGGGGAGCCAGCACAACAAACATAGCGTCTCAGTATGGTGACACTGGAAGGCGCTTGAGACCTTGCGTCCATTACCATCGGGCGAAGTGCGTTGCAGTCGTGTTCATGGTTGCGGCGGCCGGCACGGCGCTGGTTCAGCGCCCATCACACATCAACACAAACTCATGCCATGGCGATAGCCGCTTGGCGTCATGATCGAGGAGGGTCGTTGGCCAACGATTTCTGGATTCTGCTGGCCATGGTCATCTATTTTGCGGCCATGCTGTCCATCGGATTTATCTACTCCAAGCGCTCCAACTCCTCCTCCAAGGAATACTTCGCGGGTGGTCGCGGCGTGGGGCCGTGGCTCACGGCACTAAGCGCCGAAGCCTCCGACATGAGCGGCTGGCTGCTCATGGGCCTGCCGGGCTTGGCCTACTTCACCGGCGCGGCCGATCCGATGTGGACTGCCATCGGCCTGGCTCTCGGTACCTATCTCAACTGGAAACTTGTGGCCCGCCGCTTGCGTCGCTACTCGGTGGTGGCCGGTGACGCCATCACTATTCCTGATTTCTTCGCCAAGCGATTCCATGACGAGAAGGGCGTGATTTCCACTATTGCGGCCGTAATCATCTTGGTGTTCTTCAGCGTGTATGTGGGCAGCTGCTTCGTGACGGTGGGCAAGCTGTTTGCCACGCTGTTCGGCTTCGACTACCACATCATGATGATCATCGGCGCGGTGGTCGTGTTCGTCTACACCGTGGTGGGTGGCTATCTGTCTGTGGTGATGACCGACTTCATTCAGGGCATGCTCATGTTCTTTGCGCTCGCGGTGGTGTTCATCGGCACTGTGGCCAGCGCAGGCGGCATCGACAACACCGTGGAATTCCTGCGCTCCATCCCCGGCTATCTCTCCGGCACGCAGGTGGCCGCGCCCAAGCTGGATCCGGCCACCGGTCAGCAACTGGTCGAGGCGGGGAAGGTCGTGTTTGGTGCGCCCTCCGATTATGGCATTATCACCATTATTTCCATGCTGGCGTGGGGCCTGGGCTACTTTGGCATGCCGCAGGTATTGGTGCGCTTCCTTTCCATCCGCAGCGTGGAGGAAGTGCGTAAGTCCCAAATCATCGCCACCTCTTGGTGTGTGATTTCGCTGGGCTGCGCAGTGTGCATCGGCCTGGTGGGTCGTGCCATGATGCCCACCGAACTGTTGACCTCCACCGACGCGGAAACCATTTTCATCGTGCTGGCGCAGACCCTGCTGCCGAGCTTCATGTGCGGCGTGGTAGTCTCCGGCATCTTCGCCGCCTCGATGAGCTCCAGCTCCTCGTATCTGATTATTGGCGCTTCGGCCATGGGTGAGAACATTTTTCGTGGATTGCTGCATAAGAAGGCCACGGATCGGCAAGTCATGATTGTGGCTCGTGTGACGCTGGTGGTTATGTTTCTGTTCGGCATTGTGGTGGCGTTTGACCAGAACTCTTCGATTTTCCAGGTCGTCTCCTATGCGTGGGCTGGTCTCGGCGCATCGTTTGGGCCATTGATGCTGTGCTCGCTGTATTGGCGTCGTGCCAACAAGGCCGGTGCCGTGGCCGGCATGTTGTCTGGTACGGCGACCGTGCTGATTTGGCATAACCTCGTCAAGCCTTTGGGTGGTGTATTTGCCATTTACGAGCTGCTGCCTGCGTTCATCATTTCGTTGCTGTTCATCGTGGTGGTCTCGCTGTTAACCGCCCAGCCGAATGAACGCATGCTTTACGAATTCGACCACTACATGGATGATCCGCTGCCTGGCACCCTGCCGTCCGGCACCGTGCTCGTCGACGAACCCATGGAAGCCATGGAGGCCGAAGTCCGCAGCGGCAAGTGACGCGTACCCGCTGCGCGGTTGGCTTGGCGCTTTATCCTTTGGCCCCGCGAAGTCGCATGAATTTGCCGGCTTCGTGGGGTTTCTTCGATGGAAGGGATACATTTAGCTCGCTCTGCAAGGTCATCGCATCCACTGATGCCTCTTTGTTGAGGTGCGGCTGTCTCTATTGAGCTATTCACGCGGCGTTATCGGAATAATTGGAAGCAGCGGCTCGACATTCAAACGTTTGTACAGCGGAATACGGCGTAATTTTCGGGCATCGCTGACCTGTCGAATGGTCTGCCGCGTAGTGAGCTGAACCGTTTTGCCCGTGACCTCTTGTATCCTTTCGGCGACTCTTCGGGCAAGAGCCTCTTCTCCCGCTTCATCGCCAATATCTAATTTGGTAACTTGAATGTACTTCCAACCGGCATCCTCTATCATTTGACGGCGTCGTGCGTCGTTCAGCCATTGTCCGGCATGATGAGATCCTTCGTATTCGATGCATATCTTGAATTCGGGGTACGCAAGGTCAAGATATATGGGTTTGGTGTTGTTCCCTACGAATATCGGGTAATTCACTAGTGGGCAATCCAAGCCATATTTCATGAGAGCCAGGCGGGTTCGTGTTTCCATGGAGGAATCCGTGCCGGCGCGTGCCAAAAGTAGAGCGTGGCGGCACTTCTTATATCCGCGGAACAGATACGAATTAGCGCCGCTCTCTTTAACGGCGCGTACTTGAGCCTCGACCTCGTCGAGATACAGAGACAAATTATCTGAGGTTGTTCTGCAGAGTCTTCGATCTCGGCGCATCATGGAATCTGCGAGAACGACAAGTTCCTCAAGTTCAAGATACGCGGCGAACATGGCCCATGTGCAAGCCGGCGAAGTACATGTGAACTGCCCGTCAACCATGACCGTGTCTAGTGGGAAAGGCCATACAACCACTTTGATTCCCACAACGTGTCGCTTGGCATTGGCGTGTGGAACCGCAACAATGGTTGCAGTTGCAAGGCCTCTGTGTTTGCTCAATATGCGGGGCGCCTCGATTGATAAAAGCTCCAACGCCGTTGTCAGGGCATAGGGCGGTCGCCAGCCGCTTCGCCGTTGCACATCTGCACACGTCTGCATTCGTTGATATTTCTGCATTGTCAGCTCTGTCAATGCGATTGAGCTGCCCATGATGATCACCCCCTCGTGATGTTCTGCTTTGTGTTTGATAAGTGTAGGGGTTGACTGCCCGCTCTGTCTACCGCCTCAATTTTTCGGTGGATAGATGTGGATAAGTCAGTGGATAACTGGGGGTATTCGTTGAGGTCTGTCAGACCAGTGTGGCTCCGAATACATTGGATAAGTCATGCGGAGCCCTAAATGAGGCCTGCCCCTGCCCCTTGCGCACGCCCTCCTTACCGCTGGTTCTGGTTCACGTGGGGTGATGGGCGCGGGGAGGTGGAACCCGTGCCCTTTGTAGGTGAACCAGCGCGTTGGTCTAACAGTCCCATTCATGTTGGCTGCAGGACATCCGTGATTACAAGGAACGCAGGGATTTGCGGGTCCGATGGCGGGGCACCATCGACGGCATGATTAAGCTTGAACGAAATCCCCATGGCGTTCAAGCAAAGGTGGCATGATGGCGGGTATGAGTAGCTTGGTGCGTATTGTCAATGCCGGTGTTCCGGGGTCTCAGGACCGCGTGGACGTGGTTCTTCGCGATGGGGTTGTTGCGTCCGTCAATCCTGCCGGAACGGACCTAGCCTCGCATGGCGCAATGCCGGCTGGAGCGCATACGGCATTCTCGGCGCACACGTCGAACGCCGCTGACACCGGCAGCGCCCCGACTCCAACGCCAGCCGCCGCACCTGCTGACGAAACCACCATCAATGCAGATGGCCTGTGGATCATCCCCGGCCTGTGGGACTGCCATACGCACTTCACGCAATGGGCCAAGACGTTGGGCCGTCTGGATCTCATCAACGCTCGCTCGGCTGCTGAGGCGATGGATATGCTGCACCGTCACTTGGACGAGCGCCGCGCCGCCGGCACGCTTGACCCGGATGCCTTCGTGGTGGGCATGCGATTCCGTCACTCGCTGTGGGCTGATGATGAGCAGCCCACGTTAGCCGCCATCGACGCCGTGACCGGCGACCAGCCGGTGGCCCTCTCCAGCGCGGACATGCACTGCGGTTGGGTGAACTCTGCCGCGGCTCGCAGACTTGGCGTACATGTGGACGAATCCGGACTGGTCGGCGAGCTCGAATGGTTTAACGCCTACACCGCCTTCGACAAAGCACCGGGCGCCGCCGAGGAGACCGATCGTCTGCTGCGCGAGGCCGAACAGGACGCCGCAAGCAAGGGCGTGGTCGGCATCCGCGATTATGAGATGGCCGAAAACATCGACACGTGGATTAATCGTTTCGCGGCCGGTATCAATGGCTTGCGTGTGGACGCCGGTGTATATCCCGAACGGCTACAAGTCGCCATCGATGCAGGGTGGCATACCGGCAAGGAATTGCCAGGCAGTGCCGGGCTTGGCCATGTAGGCGCCATGAAGCTCATCTCGGACGGCTCGCTCAACACCCGCTCTGCCTACTGTTCCACGTCGTATTCGGGCATCGAGCCGCCGACGTATGGCACCCTGAGCTACACGCCACAGCAAATTGAAGACTATATGCGCTTGGCCACCGAGCATGGCTTCGATATTGCCTGCCACGCCATTGGCGACGAAGCGAACACCATTGTGCTCAACGCAGCAGCTGCCACGCACGCACATGGATCGATCGAGCACGCGCAGATGCTCAAGCCCGTCGATATCCCACGCTTTGCCGAGTTGGGCCTTACGGCCAGCATCCAGCCGCAGCATGCCATGGATGACCGCGACGTCATTACCCGTTTCTGGGCCAATCCGGCTGGTATCCCCTATCCGTTCAAAGCCCTTCATGACGCAGGTGCCATGCTGCGCATGGGTTCCGACGCGCCTGTGGCCCCACTGGACCCGTGGCTGGCCATTTCCGCCGCCGTGTTCGGCATCGAAAGCTCCGATCGCGAGCCGTTCCAGCCCGAGCAGTGCCTCGATGTGCGCACCTCACTGGCGGCTTCGACCGCAATGGGTCGTGACCATCTCGCAGTCGGCGACCCGGCTGATGTGGTATTACTCGACACTGACCCGTACTGCGTGTCCGCTCCTGAAGCCATGCGTGCTATGTCGGAACATGTCGTAATGACGTTGTTGCGCGGGGAACGTATGTATTGATGCAATCCATCGCATGAAGTGACTAGATGCCTATTTCGGCGGTCGTGTTATACGAAGAGTGGCGTTGAATTTTCGAATTGGGAGCTACGAGCGTCTGATTTTCCGTTTCAAGGGGCGGATTTGAGTTTCTCCGGAGGTCTATCTCCGTTTCAAGGGGCTGCTCATTCGCTGAACCTTCAGTAGGAACCCATCTGTACTAACGTCATTCCGCCATTTTCATGCCGTGTCTACTTGGGCATCAGCCCCTTGAAACGGAGATAGACCTCCAGAAAACACGAAATCAGCCCCTCGAAACGGAGATAGGGCAGCAAAAACCGTCATGAAGCACGAATAAGGGTTTTTGGCGAGCAAGCTCTGTCATGTTTGCAATGGACTCTGTTCGGATCTCATGCTGTGAGGTAGGTTTGCGCGCCCATGCGCGCTATTTTGACTATACGATGGCGTGAAATCAGCGGCCTGCTGTGTCGCAATGCAAAAACGCCGTGTCGATCCCAGTTGAGGCGACACGGCGCTTGCTGCGAGTAACGGGAAAAATCAGTACTTCATGCCCATGGCCTCACGCACCTGGTCGAGGGTTTCCTCGGCGATGGCGTTGGCGCGCTTGTTGCCGTCGTGCAGGATGTCGCGGATGAAATCCATGTCCTTGGCCAGTTCGGCGCGGCGTTCGCGGTGCGGGGCCAGGAACTCGTTGACGGACTCGATGACGTACGCCTTCAGCGCGCCGGCACCGGAATCGCCGATCTCCTCGGCGATGTCCTTCGGGTCACGGCCGGTCACCAGACCGGCGGTGGTCAGCAGGGCGGAGACCTGCGGACGCGCAACCGGGTCGAAGGTGATGCGACGCTCGGAATCGGTCGGGCTCTTCTTGATAAGCTTGGCGGTCTCCTCGGCTGTGGCGCCCAGCATGATGGAGTTGCCATATGACTTGCTCATCTTGCGTCCGTCAAGACCCGGAATCTCCGGCGCTTCGGACAGAATTGCGGCCGGCTCCGGGAACACCGGATTCTTCTTGGCGTAACGCTCGTTGAAGCGGCGCGCAATGGTACGGGTGATTTCCACGTGCGGCAGGTTGTCCTTGCCGATTGGCACGACATTGGCCTTGCAGAAGAGGATGTCGCACGCCTGATGCACCGGGTAGGTGAGCAGCAGGCCGGTCAGCGCGTGGCCGGAAGCCTCCATCTCGGACTTCACGGTCGGGTTGCGGTGCAGCTCGGCCTCAGTGACCAGGGACAGGAACGGCAGCAGCAGCTGGTTCTCGGCCGGCACGGCGGAGTGGGTGAACATCATGGTCTTGTTCGGGTCAATGCCGGCGGCCATGTAGTCGAGCACCAGGTTCAGCACGTTGTCCTGAATGTGCTCGGTGGTGTCGCGGTCGGTGATCACCTGATAGTCGGCGATGATGATGTTCGTGTTCACGCCGCGCTCCTGCATGGCGACGCGCTCGCGAATCGAGCCGAAGTAGTGGCCCAAGTGCAGGCGGCCGGTCGGCCGGTCGCCGGTCAGCATGGTGAAGCTCGACGGCTTGGCCTCAAGCTTGGCAAGCGTTTCGTCCGAACGCTTCTTCGCCGCGAGGAAGCTCGCGCTCATCTCATTGCCTGCCGCTGTCAGTTGCTGCTCGTCGGTCATGCGAAATCCTTTGAATAGGCCTCAGATAAACGCTTTTTATGGTAAAAGTGTGAGCCGACAACGAACAAGCCAGTATTAGTGGTACTCTCTATTGTTGATGAATCGAACAGCACAGTAATTCGCAGGGGGTCAGATGGGCCGCGGACGTCAAAAAGCAAAACAGCAGAAAATTGCCCGAAAGCTCAAGTACCTGACCACCGATACCGATTACGATGAGCTGGCAAAAGAGCTAAGCGAGCAGGAGCCGGGAACGGGCTCTCCTGACCCGTTTGCCGACGTTGATGACCAGTATGCGGACAAGGATGTGGATTCCGCTGCTGACGCCGACGCCGCCAAGGTCTCGCCCGCCGCGCAGGCGGACGACCTCGACGAGTACGCCAAGTGGGCAGCCGAAGCCGCCGCAAAGGCGACCAGCGGCGAATTCCCGGCCTCCGCGCCGGCCGCGCCCAAGCCGAAGCCGGCCCCGCGCAAGCCGATTCCGATGCCCATGCCTTCCGCGCTTAAGCCCAAGAAGGGCTGAGCGCAGATCTGCCAAGTGCGGATTTTCCGCTCTCGAACAATCTTTAATCCCCTTGTGCCATGTGTGGTGCAAAGGGATTTTTATGTATGGGATATGACTCGCTTCGTGCCGGCCAGCGCGTATTTATCCCTGCCGACTGGGAGGTAGTGATTGCCTGGCCACCCCTCAGTCTCGTTGCGCGAGCCAGCTCCCGCCAGCGGGAGCATAAGCGGTCACAGTGGCAGCAGGTCGCTCAGGTCGTCGCGTTCTCCGACGGCGCTGATGTGGCCGGCGTCCTTTTCCTCTGCCCACGTGGTGATGCCGCAGGCCAGTCGCAGCCAGACTTCCGGGTCCAGTTCGATGACGTCCGGCGGGGTCAAGTTATGCGGGTCCGATTCCGGGCCGTCCAGGATCTTGACCGCACCCCACGGCGCAACGCGCACCTCCACGCCGGGGCCGGGCGCGCGCCGCTCCAACAGGAACAGCGAATAGCGAACGGCCATCGCCCATACCGGGCGAGGCAAGGTGGGGGAGACGGCCAGACGGGTCTGCGGGGCGACGTGCCCCATGCCGTCGGTGTTCGGGGACTGGGCAACGCCGTCCGCCATCGGGGTCTTGCCCGCCCGTCCATCAGCGTTGTTGCCGGTGGCGCGGCCGGCGCCGGCGTAGCTGTTGTCGGTCGATACAGTGCCTGTGTCACCGACCTCCGCCACGGAGATTCCCACCATTTCTCGAGCTGCGTCACGCCATTGCGCCAGCGCGTCACGCCCGCGTTTCAAGTCCTTTTCCAGAATTACAGCCATGCGTTCTATCCTTGCACTGAGCCACGAAAGACGGCATTGTGCAAACGATGGCATACTGTGGGATGCGGAATGATAAGACATGTGATACTCTCTGACTGAGAACGTATGCAACAACTTTCTGCCAACGCTGTTACGGAGAGTTCATGCACACGTTTATGCGACGATACCAATCGCGCGGCATAATAAGCACGGGCACTTATCCCGGAAGGAAAGTCAGAATGACCGAAATTACCGCACCGAAGTCTCCCGTTACGGCGGAACAGTTCGCCGACGAGATTCGTGAACAACTGAAATACACCCAAAACGTCACCGCCGAGCAGGCCACTGCCGCCGACGTGTACGTCGCCGTCTCCAAGGCCGTGCGCAACCACCTCGCCGATTCTTGGTTCAAGACCCAGGCCGACACCGTCAACGGCAACACCAAGGCCGTCGGCTACCTGTCCGCCGAGTTCTTGATGGGCAAGCAGCTGGAGAACGCACTGCTGAACGCTGGCCTGACCGACCAGTTCGACAAGGCTGTGGAAGCCCTTGGCTTCAAGCCGAAGGACATCGTGGACGCCGAATACGAGCCGGGCCTTGGCAACGGTGGCCTTGGTCGTCTGGCCGCCTGCTTCATCGACTCTCTCGCCTCCCTCGGTGTGCCGGCCTTCGGTTACGGCATCCAGTACAAGTACGGCATCTTCAAGCAGAAGTTCGACGAGAACGGCAAGCAGGTTGAGACCCCGGATTACTGGCTGGCCAACGAAGAGCCGTGGGGTCACACCGACTACAACCGTGACCAGAAGGTCTCCTTCGGTGGCAAGGTCGTCGAAAACGCCGACGGCACCAAGACCTGGGAACCGGCCTGGTCCGTGCGCGCCGTGCCGGTGGACTACATGGTTCCCGGCTACAAGTCCCAGCGTGTGAACACCCTGCGCCTGTGGACCGCCAAGAGCTACGACGAGTTCGATCTGCTCGCCTTCAACCGTTCCGAGTACATGGACGCCGTGGCCCCGCAGGTCAAGGCCGAGAACATCTCCAAGATTCTCTACCCGGAAGACTCCACCAAGGTCGGTAAGGAACTGCGCCTCGAGCAGCAGTACTTCTTCGTCTCCGCCTCCCTGCACGACGCCATCCGCGTCTTCTACCCGGGCCAGGACAAGCCGGACCTGACGACCTTCCCGGACAAGATCGTCTTCCAGCTCAACGACACCCATCCGGTGATCGGCATCCCCGAGCTCATGCGCATCCTCATCGATGAGTACGGCTACGACTGGGATACCGCGTGGTCCATCACCACCAAGACCTTCAACTACACCTGCCACACCCTGCTGCCGGAGGCCCTTGAGGTCTGGCCGGCCAGCCTGATCGGCGAACTGCTGCCGCGTCACCTCGAGATTATCGAGAAGATCAACGCGCAGTTCGAGGCCGAGCTCAAGGCCAAGGGCGTTGCCGCCGACGCCATCAAGGACATGGCCATCTACACTGGCGACGCCGTGCGCATGGCTTACCTGGCCACCTACGGTGGCTCCCACGTCAACGGCGTTGCCGAGCTGCACTCCCAGCTGTTGAAGGACGTTACCCTGAAGAACTTCTCCGACGTCTACCCGGACAAGTTCACCAACGTGACCAACGGCGTGACCCCGCGTCGCTTCGTCAAGCTCGCCAACCCGCGCCTGTCCGACCTCATCACCGAGGGCCTGGGCACCGACAAGTGGGTCGCCGATCTGGAATTGCTCAAGGGCCTCGAGCCGCTGGCCAAGGACGATGAGTTCGTCAAGAAGTTCGCCGCCGTCAAGAAGGCCAACAAGCATGCATTCGTGGGCTTCGCCAAGGATCACTACGGCATCGATATCGACGAGAACACCCTGTTCAACACCATGGTCAAGCGTCTGCACGAGTACAAGCGCCAGTCTCTGAAGATTCTCGCCGTAATCTCCACCTATGCCGACATCAAGTCCGGTAAGGTTAAGGCCGAGGACATCACTCCGCGCACCGTGTTCTTCGGTGCCAAGGCCGCTCCGGGCTACTACCTGGCCAAGATGACCATCGAGCTGATCAACAACGTTTCCCGCGTGATCAGCAGCGATTCGGCCGTCAAGGGCAAGCTCGCCGTCCACATGCTGCCGAACTACAACGTCGAGATGGCCCAGAACCTCATCCCGGCCACCGAGCTTGACGAGCAGATCTCCCAGGCCGGCAAGGAAGCTTCCGGTACCGGCAACATGAAGTTCGCTCTGAACGGTGCCCTGACCGTGGGTACGCTGGACGGCGCGAACGTCGAGATTCGTGAGCGCGTCGGCGCCGACAACTTCTTCCTCTTCGGCATGACGGTCGACGAGGTGGAAGCCCAGTACGCCAACGGCTACGATCCGGCCAAGTACTACGAGGCCGATCCGCGCCTGAAGCAGGCCATCGATCTGGTGGCCGACGGCACCTTCTCCAACGGCGACCGCAACGCCTACTCCCCGCTCGTGGCTGACTGGCTGACCAAGGACTGGTTCATGACCTTGGCCGATTTCTCCGCCTACATGGGCATCCAGTCCGAGATCGAGGCCCTCTACGCCGACGAGCTCGAATGGAACCGCAAGGCCGTGCTCAACGTCGCCAACTCCGGCTACTTCAGCTCCGACCGCTCCATGGAGGACTACCTCGAGCGCATTTGGCACACCGCTCCGCTCGCGTGATTGCGGAGCGTCCTCGGCGTTGCTCCTCGGTCGACGTACCTTCGTACGCCTTTCCTCGGTGCGCCTTGAGGCCGCACGCGCAATCGCGCTCGCTCCGCTGGCTTGATACCTGGCTCCTGCTGGCGGGAGCTGGCTGGCAGAGCCAGACCGAGGGTGGTTTTTCTGTGACCGCCCCCAGTCAGCTGTGCTGACAGCCCCCGCCAGCGGGGGCGAAGATCTAGCTAAACGCCAAAGGGCCCTGCAACCAACTTCATACGTTGGTTGCAGGGCCCTTCGTGTGTTGAAAGACTGTGTGGGCTATCAGGCCTCAGCCGGAGCCTCAACTGCAGGCTGCTCGCCGTCGGCCTCGTCCTCGGCCTTGTTCAGGCCCAAGTCAACCGGCGAGGAGCTGTTCTCCCACGGCTCCTCCCACGGATCATAATCCGGGTTCTGCTGCTTGTAGATGTACAGGCCAACTACTGCTGCCAGTGCCGCGCCGAATAGCAGTGCGAAGAACTTCCAACCGTTAGAAGACTTGCTCTCCATGACGGCTCCTTTCTGTGAGGACATTTGGTCGGTATGCCCATTCAAACCGACTCTGCACCCCATTCTATGCCGTCGTTTGTGACGATTGGGTGGGGAACACCTATCGCATGTATTGCTCATGGCATAGTAGCTCCGAGCATCCGGCGCGTTGGATACAGTGGGCACATGCATATGCCTACCAAACAAGAAATCCGTTACCAATGGGAGCACGGCGGCCCGGTGATGACCTGGGCGCTGATTGCCGCATGCACAGCAGTATGGCTGGTGGAGGTACTGCTGGGTTTCTTGTCGCCGACGTTGCAGAACTGGCTGATCTACCGTGGCATGTTGGCACCAGCCACAATGTTGGCTGAACCGTGGGCCATCGTCACCTCGATGTTTCTCCATGCGCCCAACTCAATACTGCACATCCTGTTCAACATGATTGCGCTGTATTCGGTCGGCCCGGTGTTGGAACGGCTCATCGGTCACTGGCGATTCCTCGGGCTGTACATGATTTCCGGCCTTGGTGGCGCGCTGGGCATGATGGTGTGGGCTGTCGTGGCCCCTGGCGGCCAAGGCTGGCAAACGGCCGCCTACGGGGCTTCAGGGGCGTTGTTCGGCTTGTTCGCCGCATTGCTGGTGGTATATCGCCGCATCGGGGCGGATATCCGTTCGATGCTGATATGGATGGCGGTGAACTTTGCGCTGCCGTTTGTGGTTGGCGGTGTGGCTTGGCAGGCGCATGTCGGTGGCTTTGTGGTGGGTGGCTTGCTGACATGGCTGCTGATCGGCGGCATCCGGCCTTGGCGAGGCAAAAGCCTTGCCTGGCGTATGCAGGTGTATGGCTGGTCGGTGACCGTGTTGGTCATCGCGCTTATCGTGGCGTGCAATTTTGCCAATCCATATGGCTGGATGTGGCGCTGATACCGTTGTGGATTCCTCCGGGGCAGTGTCCGATCATCTTGTCGACTTGTGCACAACTGTGCATGAAAGTGCATAAGACGGTGGATAACTTATGTGGATAAGTTGGCCATAATCCCGTAATTCAAGGGATATGTCTGTGGATAACTTAGGAAAGAGACGCGATGTTATCCAATGATTTCCCGCCTCGGCAACCGTTTGTGCACCGGTTATGCACCAAAAAGAGCCTGTTATCCACTAGTTATCCACTATGTTTTCCACATTCTGTGGAAAACTACACGCGTGTAATTCATCCACAGCAGGTGGATAACAATGTGGATAACTAGTGGATAACCGGTGGATAGTTGTGGGTAAGTGACTGCGCGAGGGCGAAGGAGGCCGGAGCGGCGGCAATTGCCATAATGGAACAACAATGTGCCGTACGCCGGATCTGCTGACAAAGGCGGCTCGGCACCCGTCGCAAGACAAAAACGCAAAAAGCCGGCCCTGCTCGCAAGCAGAACCGGCTTTCGTAATAAGACGATAGGCGAACTCAGCGCCAGCCCATAGTCATCAGGAAGCCAATCATAATCAGGGCGAAACCGATGGCAAGGTTCCAAGCGCCGATATTCGGAATCGGCCAGGAACCGGACGGGGAAAGGTAGTACACCACGCACCAAATCAGGCCAATGATCATCAATGCGCAGAATACCGGAACAAACCAACGCGGGTTGGACTTGGTGCCCTTGATGGTCTCCTCAACGCGCTTGGTGTTCTCCGCCTGACGGCTCATCATGCGCTGCATCTGCGGGGTCAGCGTGGCCTTGTCGGCAGTGGCGTTCAGGACAGCTTCGACCTTCTCCATGTCAACGCCGTAGTTCTCATCCTCTGCAGCGGTCTCGTCCGCAGCGTTCTCGGACTTGGCGGCATCGTCCGTGGCGGCCTCAGATGAGGTCTCGCCCTGCCAGTCCTTCTGGTCGTTCGAGTCGGTTTCGTGCAGCTCTTCGTCAGCCATCAGCATAGTCTCCATTCAGTAGGCTAAAAGTCATAATAGTGGCTACACTCGAAACCAGTAAACTCGCCGCGTATAAAGATGGGAAATCATGTCCAGGCACGTAGGCAAACACAGCACGAAGCGCTCTCTGCTGGGAGGCGTTGCGGTGTTCGTCGTCGTCGCTCTGACTGGTTTTCTGCTGAGCACCAACGTACGCGTGAACCGTACGGCGACCGTTACCAATGACACGGCAGATCTGGTGGAACAAGGCGTCAGCGAGGTCAACCAACTGCAGAATGACGTGAACGATTTGCAGCGGCAGGTGACCAATCTCACCGATGTGCTGGGTTCCGGCGACCGGAATGCCGGCGATCAAAGCAGCCAGGGAGACAGCAGCGACAACAGCCTTATGATGCCCGAGCTGGAGGGCGCTGGTGTTACCGTAACCCTCAACGATTCGCCGTTGTGGGAAACCGCAGTCAACAACAGCGGTTCGACCACCAACATCAACGATTACGTGATTCATCAGCAGGATGTGGAATCCGTGGTGAACGCGCTGTGGGCGGGCGGCGCCGAGGCGATGATGATTATGGATCAGCGCGTGCTGTTCAATTCGGCCGTAATCTGTTCCGGCAACGTGCTGTCCATACATGGTAAGAAATACGCGCCGCCATTCACCATCTCGGCCATCGGGGATCAGGCCTCCATGCGCAAGGCGCTGAACGATTCCGAAGCCATCACCATTCTTAAGCAATATGTGACCGCATTCGGCATCGGCTACAAAGTGGAGAACAAGGACGATCTTAATTTTCCGTCCACCGCGGCCTTGCTGCAGCAGCTGAAATATGCCACGGTGAATGAGACGCAGTCCAAGGACGAGGAGAACACCCAACAATGAGGCACGGCAACCATAGCAGCGACGCCAGCATCGCGATGGATAATGTGCCTGCATACGCAGCGGGCGCAGGCAGTGCCGCATCAGTGCAGCCATCGCGCGGCGGTGACTCGCGTCGCAGGCCATCCGCTCCGAGGCGCGGCGCATTATGGCAGGTGCTGGGCATCATTGCGGAACTGTTGCTGACCGCCGCTGCGATATGCGCGCTCTATATCGTCTGGCAGATGTGGTGGACCGGCGTGGAAGCCGAACAAGTCCAGAATGAGACCACGCAGTCCGTGAATTGGTCCGACCCCAGCAACAACGGCGGTGATGTCAAGGTGGCCGAGGCGCAGGAAGGCGATCCGCCGGTCCAGCCCGAAAAACCGGCGTATGGCGATCTGATCGCACAGGTGTACATCCCTCGTTTTGGCTCTCAGTGGCACCGCAACTTGGTGGAGGGCACCACGCTGGAGCAACTGAACCGTCACGGTCTGGGGCACTATCAAGACACCCAGATGCCTGGTCAGGTCGGCAACTTTGCCGTAGCTGGCCATCGTAATGGCTACGGACAGCCGCTTGGCGACGTGGACAAACTGCAGGAAGGCGACCCGATCATCATCCGTACCAAGGATTACTGGTACGTCTACCATTACACGCGCTATGAGATTGTGCTGCCCACCGACATATACGTGATTGCGCCCAACCCGGAGAACTCCAGCGTGGAGCCCACCAAACGCATGATCACCCTGACCACTTGCGAGCCGAAGTACAGCACTCCGACCCGCCGATGGATCAGCTATGGCGAGCTCGCATATTGGGCCAAGGTGTCTGATGGCGTGCCCAAGGAACTGACCACCACCGATTCGTCCGGTGAGGTGCGTTTTGCCACCAAGGAGACCCCGTCCCTGGTTTCCAAGATCGGTTCTTTGGACAAGGTGGTGTATGGCGCACTGGGGGCATGGCTGATTCTGTTCATTGCCGCCGCCGTGGCCTGGCGCTGGCCGGTGCTCAAGGCGATTCGTCTGGGCGAACGCCGCCGCCCTGATGCCAGCATCTATGGTACGTTGCTGCGCTTGCAGCCAGGCGTGGCGCCAATCCGCTGGCTACTGCTGGCTGTGCTGCTGTTTGCCGGTGCCGCGGCCCTGTTCCAGTGGGTATTCCCCTGGGCGGCCGCCAACATCCCGTTCCTGCAGCAAATGTCGAACTTCGTGGTGTCCAACTAGGCCGTGCGCATGTTCGGGCGTAAGTGCGCTGAATCGCTGTAGTATGGCTTGCAGCATAGGTTTTTCAAGGAGAGCAGTATGACCGATTCCGCACGCATCCTGGTGGTGGATAACTACGATTCCTTTGTATATACGATTGTTGGCTATCTGAAGACGCTTGGTGCCACGGTCGACGTGGTGCGCAATGATGCCATCGATCCCGCCGCGCCCGGTGTTCTGGACGGCTATGACGGTGTGCTGATCTCCCCCGGACCCGGAGCTCCCGCCGAATCCGGTGCCAGCGAGGATATGATTCGTCTGTGCGCAGCCACCGGTGTGCCGATGTTCGGCGTGTGCCTGGGTCTGCAGGCGCTCGCTGAGGTCTATGGCTGCACAGTGGATCATGCGCCCACCATCATGCACGGCAAGACCAGCTTGGTGGAGCATATCGATGATGAGATTTTCGAGGGCGTGGCCAACCCGATGACCGCCACCCGATACCATTCGCTGGCCGTTGAGCCCGATTCGGTGCCGGATACGCTGCAGGTCACGGCATGGACGCAGGATGACCACATCATCCAAGGCGTGAGGGTCAAGGACAAGCCGATGTATGCGGTGCAGTTCCACCCGGAATCCGTGATGACGCAGGATGGCTACCGTCTGCTGGCCAATTGGCTGAAGGTGTGCGGGCAGGATAACGCCGTAGCTAAATCCGCCGGATTGCAGCCCAAGGTCACGAAGTAACGAGTAATGATTGACCCCCGCTAGCAGGTATCGCTAGCGGGGGTCAATGCTCATCATCGGTCGCGAGACGGGCTATTCCGTTGTGTTGGTGTTGCCACCACTGCTGTTGTTGGTATTGCTACTGGCCCCAGCCTTGGTCGTGATGGTGACAGTCGAGCCTTCATCGACCTGCGAACCGCCAGCCGGATTGGTGCTGACCACCACTGCGTTGTTGTCGCTTGGTCCGCTGACCTGTACAGTGAACCCGGCTGCCTCCAGCGTGAGTTTTGCAGTCGCGTAGTTGGTGCCGGCGGCAATGGTCGGCACGGTGGCCTGCTTTTTGCCGGCGGATACCCAAATGGTGATGGTGCCGCCCTGTTCGATGGAGGAACCGGAGCCGGGCTCCACGCGGGTAATCGACCCGGCAGGCACCGAATCGGAATTCTCGGATTCCACGGTGAAATTGAATTTGTCGTTGTACTGCTGCAGCACGGCATCCTTTGCCTGGCCCACCAGGTTGTCCGGCACCTTGGTCATGCCGGTGGACACCCACAGGGTGATCGACGAGCCCTTGGTGGCGGACTGCCCGTTGGCGGGATCGGTGCGGGTCACCAGATCCTTGGCCACGGAATCACTGTCTTCGGTCTTGACCACGGAGTTCACTTCAAAGCCGGCATCCTTGAGGATATTGCGGGCCTCATCCTGAGTGCGCTTGGAAACGTCCGGAATGGAGATGGACTGCGGTCCGGCCGAGAACCATACCTGCACCTTGGAACCCTTGACCACCTTGGTGCCGGCCTTGGGGCTCATTCGCGTGCATGTACCTTCCGGCTCGGTGGAATCGGTGTCACGCTTCTCCACCATCGTCAATCCCGCCGCTTTGAGCTTGGCGTCCATGCCATCCTTGGATGTGGATGCGGTGCATTCAGGTATGGCGACCAGCTCTTCGGTGGACGTATGCGACCCGTTCATGGCAAACGCTACGCCAACCACGATGGCGATAACCGCGATTAATGCCACAACCACACCAATAATGATGCGCTTGCGCTTCTTGGCCTTGGCCGCAGCCGCACGCTGCTCGGCACGCGACTTGACGTTTGCGGCATTGGTGCCATTGGTGGCCGAGATCTGCTCGAACTGGCCGGTTACCGGATTGAATGCCTGCGTAGGCTGCTGAGGCTGTCCCAGAGCTGTGGTCGGCAGGTCGCGCTCGGCATCCCTGCGGGCCTTCATGTTGGAGAGGTCGGTCAGGGGGTTGAACGCGGCCGCCACCGGAACGCCGCCGTTCATATAGGTCAAGACATCGTTCTTGAACTCGGAAGCAGTGGCATAACGGTTCTGGCGATCCTTGGCCATGGCCTTGGCGCAGATCGAATCCCACATCTTCGGCAGGCCCGGTACTACGGCGGAAGGCGGCGTGGCCACCTCGGAAACATGCTGGTATGCGATGGCCACGGCGGAATCGCCGGTGAACGGCGGGCGGCCGGTCAGCATCTCGTACAGCACACAGCCGGCGGAGTACAGGTCGGAACGCATGTCCACGGTCTCGCCGCGTGCCTGCTCGGGGCTCAGGTACTGTGCGGTGCCCACCACGCCCTGCGATTGGGTCATGGTGGCGGCCGAGTCGTCCAGTGCGCGGGCGATGCCGAAGTCCATGACCTTGACCACGCCCTGCTCGGAAATCATGATGTTGCCGGGTTTGATGTCGCGGTGGATGATGCCCATACGATGCGAGTAGTCGAGGGCGTTCAGCACGCCGAGCATTACCTGCTCGCAGTCGCGCTGGCTCAAGGCGCCGTTCACCTTGATGATGTCGCGCAGGGTCTGACCCTTGACGTACTCCATCACGATGTACGGCAGATGCTCCACGTCGCCGTTATCGGCGGTGACCGTCTCCTCGCCGGAATCGTAGATGTTCACGATGTTCGGGTTGTTCATCTGCGCGACCGCGTGCGCCTCACGGCGGAAGCGGGCCAGGAATATGTCGTCGTTGGCCAGATCCGCGCGCATGATCTTGATGGCGACGGTGCGCCCCAAGCGGGTGTCGAGAGCGACATGGACTTCAGCCATGCCGCCGCGGCCAATGAGCTGGCCGAGCTGGTATCGGCCATCGGCCAGTGCAGTAGGCATATTGCTGCTCATTGCTTATTCCCTCCCAATAATGAGGCCGGAGCCTCCATAACGATGCGCGGTGTGCTCGACACCCTACGGGGCAGACGGCTACCGGACGTGATCATGGTGCTGTCGGTCATTTCGGTCTGCTGGTCAAGCAGACGACGTTCGATGCGGGCCAGTGTGCGGGACACCACCAGAGCGTCCTTAGGACGGTCCAGCGGATCTTTGGCCAGCATGGACATCACGAATTCACGCAGCTGGATATCCACAGAATCGGGCAGCGGAGGCACGGTATTGTTCACGTGTGCGGCAGCGATATCCACCGCAGTGGCACCGGTGAACGGACGGTGGCCGGCGAGCCCTTCGTAGGCCACCACGCCCAGAGAATAGATGTCGGATTGCGGCGTGGCCTGCTGGCCCTGCGCCTGCTCAGGCGAAATGTACTGCGCGGTGCCCACCACCATGCCGTCTTGGGTGATCTGACCCTGGCCGGTGGAATAGCTGACGCCGAAATCGGTGATTTTCACCTCGCCGCTATCGGAGACCATGATGTTGGCCGGCTTGACATCGCGGTGAATCACGCCGTGCGAGTGTGCGATGAACAGGCCGCGCGCGGTCTGGATGAGAATGGGCAGCAGTTCGATGGGATCCATCGTGCCCTTCTCGCGGAACAAATCGGCCAACGACTTCGAGGGCACGTATTCCATAATGAGGAATCCGATGCCATCATGCTCATAGTATTCGAACAAGGCGGCGATGTTCGGATGCGCCAGATTGGCGGAGTTGTGGGCCTCGGCACGCAGACGGCGAAGCTTGGCCTCGGCATTGGTCATGTCCGAACGCAAAGCCTTGATGGCCACCTCGCGTCCGAGCTGGATGTCGTAGCCTTTCCAGACCTCGCCCATGCCGCCCTGCGCAAGGCGCGCGTCAAGGCGGTATCGGCGGTGAATGAGCTGTCCTTCGATGAGTTTCATTGCTGCAGCGCCTCCTGAATCATCGCGCGCATAATCGGGCCTGCGGCGAACGAACCGTACAGATCTGTGTTATGCACCAGCACTGCGACGGCAATCTGCGGATCGTCTGCCGGCGCGAAGCCGATAACCCAGCCGTCGATGCTGCTGTTATCGGTGCCGATTTGTGCAGTACCGGTTTTTGCGGCCACAGATATGCCATTGATGGCAAGCGTCGGGTTGGCCTTGGTAACCACGCTTTCCATCATGGTGGTGAGCTTGTCTGCAGTATCCTTGCTAAACGCCTCGGCCATGACCTGCGACTTGGTTTCGGAAAGCACGGTCAGATCGGAGGCGCGTACGCGATCCACCAGGGTGGGACGCATCAGCTTACCGTCATTGGCGATGGCCTGGGCGACCATTGCCATCTGCAACGGCGTGGCCGTGGTGTCGCCCTGGCCGATGGAGGCCAATGCCAGTTTGTCGGCGGTGGAGCTGGACGGGAACGTCGATGCGGTGGCTGTCATCGGGGTGCCGGTGTTCTCGGTGCCGTCAATGGTAATGGTGCTGCCGAAGCCAAGCTTGGTGGCCATATCGCTGACCTTGTCTTGCCCCAGAGCCACGCCAAGCTGGGCGAAAGCGGTGTTCGAGGACCAGGTAATCGCGTCCTGCAGCGAAATCTTTCCGTCAGTGCCGTTGGCTTGGTACACGGCGTTCGGCAACTGGGTATTGGTGCCAGGAAGCGTGTACGAGCTACCTGCGGGAATCTGCGTATCCGTCTGGTAATCGCCGGTTTCCAGAGCGGCGGATGCCACGATGGTCTTGAACGGGGAGCCGGGCGGGTACAGCTGTGAGGTGGCGCGGTTGATCAGGGGGCTATCGCCGCCTGCCGCAAGCTCGTTGTACGTCTTGGCGGCGGCAGCGGAATCATGGGTGGCCAGCTGGTTCGGATCGTAGCTGGGGGTGCTCACCATGGCAAGGATGCGGCCGGTTTTCACCTCGATGGCCACGGCGGCGCCGTCCCTGGTGCCGAGCTGGTCGTACGCGACCTGCTGGATCTTGGGGTTGATTGACGTCTCGATGGACGCGCCTTGATTGGCGCTGCCGGTCAGCATGGCCTTGGCGCGCTGCCAGATCAGCGAGTCGGCCTCGCCGCTAAGCAACATGCTGCGCGAGGCTTCCAGGCCGCGATCCGCAGTCTGGTTGATGGAGAAGAATCCGGTGACCGGTGCGTACAGCGGTCCATTCGAATAGGTGCGCTGGTACTTGAATGCGTCATTTACCGGCTCCGATTGAGCCATTACCGTGCCGTCGGAGGCCAAAATGGCGCCACGATAAGCGCCAAGCTGATGGTAGAGGGCACGGGCGTTGCGAGAGTCGTTGTTCAGCGTGCTGGAGCTGATGGCCATGATGATGGTAGATGACAGGCCGAGTACCACGAACAGAGCGATGACGGCGGTAAACAGCTGGCGCAGGTATTTGTTCATGCGCGTTCACCTCCGTTGGATGTGTCGATGGGGAAGTTCGTCTGGATCTGCGGCACCGGTGGGGCAGGAGGCATGGATGGCACCTGGGGCACCGAGGGAATGACCCCGGTACGGACCGTGTACTCAGGTTCCTCAGCGGTGTTTGGAATCTGCGGGTCGTTTGCTTCCTCAGACACGTCGTGCGGCGTGGCCGAGGCTACACGCGGGCGGACAATGGGCTCGGTGGCGCGTGCGCGGGCCTTAAGCTCCTTGTTGCGCAACGCCGCAGGCGCTTCATGCTGGAAGGTATCTGAAGTCAGCTCAGGCTCCGGCTGGTTCGCCGAATTGGAAATGACGATAAGCAACGCCGCAAGAATGTAGTTGGCGATAAGACTGGAACCGCCGGCTGCCATATATGGCAGGGGCAGGCCGGTAAGCGGAATGACGAGCGTGATGCCGCCGACCACGGTGAATACCTGGAAAGCCATGGTGAACACCAGTCCGGAAGCAAGCAGCTTGCCGAAACCGTCCTTGATTTTCATAGCGACGATGAAGCCGGAAGCGATGATGATCAGGTAGAGCATCAGAATAGCCATGACGCCCACCAGGCCGAGCTCCTCGCCGAGGGAGGCGTAGATGAAATCGGAGTTGGCGAAGGTGACCAGAGATGGATGTCCCTGGCCCAGACCGGTACCGATCATGCCGCCGGATGCCAGGCCGAAAATGCCGGTGACCAGCTGCCAAGAGCCGCCGGGGGATTTGGTGTACTGTTCGTTGCTGAACGGGTGCAGCCATGCATCGACTCTCGAACCCACATGGCTGAACATGCTTGCGGCCAGCATCGCACCTGCGGCAAAGGTGATCAGACCGATGACGATCCAGCTTTTGCGGCCTGTGGACGTGTACAGCATGGCCACGAACATGGCGAAGAACATGAGCGAGGTACCCAGATCGTGTTGCACGACGAGCACTCCCATCGAGGCGATCCACACCACGATGATAGGGCCTAAGTCCTTGATGCGGGGCAGCTGCAATCCCAGCACCTTTTTGCCGCCGACAGCCAGCTGATCGCGATGATCGAAGAGATAGGCGGCAAAAAAGAACGCGAGAAAAAGTTTGGCGAATTCACCGGGCTGGAAGCTGCCGAGGCCTGGAATGCGCACCCAGATACGAGCGCCGTTGATCTCTGTGCCGATAACCGGCAGCATGGGGGAAAGCAGCAGTATCAGACCCACCACCATCGACACGTAGGAAAAGCGCCTGAGAACGCGGTAATCTCGCAGGAAGACGATGATCAGCGTCGAAAGCACCAAAGCAACGTACAGCCATATGATCTGGCGCTTGGCGATATCCCATCCCTCGCTCTGGTCGATGCGGGCGATCATCGTGATGCCGGTGGCGGTGAGCAGCAGTACGCACGGCATGATGGATTGGCTGGCATACGGCTGGAAGCGGGCGGTCAGCCCACAGAACACGAGGAACAGTGCGGCCGCCGCGCACAACATGATGGCGTATTGCACGGGGAATGCGCCGGTGGTGCGCTGGAACATCTGGATGAACGCCAGCGCGCTGATAGCCACGGCAAGCAGGAGCAGCGCAATTTGGCGGAAACGGGTAGCGATCATTGCGATCCTCCCGTGGTGGCGTCGTCGGCTGCCCCAATGCCGGACTCGGACTTGTTGGTATTGCCGGAAGTGGACGAGTTGGATGAGCCTGACGAGTTGCTGGATGTGGACTTCTTGGCCTGCTCGCTCTCCTGCTGCTTCTTGAACTTGTTCATTTCGCTACGAATAATGCCCACATGCGATTGGGCCTCGTCCAAGGAGCCCACCGAAATACCCCGATTGAGCTGATCGCGCCAAGTCTGCGGCAGATTCGACACGGTAATCGAGGTGCTGGAAACCTCATGAGACAGCGCCAAGCCGAACAGATTAGTAGGTACGCCTTGGTAAATAGCCACTTTGCCGTTGCTGTTGCCGACGTAATACCGGGTCTGGCTCCACATGTACGTGCCGGTGCCGGCACCGAACAGCACCGCCACAGCCAGAAGAATGGTGATGACTATGGCCAATCGGTTCCGCTGATGCTTGGCACGTGTGGCTTTCTTCTGCTCCACATGCTCGTCCCTGATGGCCTTGGCCACCTCGGGATCGTTCGGGTCCGCGGAAAGACGGCCGTCAGGCTTTTGCACTACCGGAATTTCGCCAGTATCCGGGTTATCGCGCTCGCCGGTCTCCTCGCGGACGGCGGAGGGCTGCACCACACGGGTGGTGGATGGCTCCGCGCTGGCTGGCGCTGCATCGTTATGTTGCGTGTCCGCTGGCTGCATCAGTGCCGCAGCGCGTTTGGCGGGCGAATGATCGTCCCTCAGCGCAGGGGCGGTGGCCACCGGTTCGTTGACGATATCGGCAATCGGCTCCAGGCTGCGGCTGGCTGCGCCGCCCACCAGCGGGGTCTGATGTGGCAGATCGAAGGCGTCGGCATCCAAAGCCAGCGTGGCGTCCGCAATCACGGCGGTGACGTTGTCGGTGCTGCCGGCGCGTAGGGCCATCTGCACCAAGCGTTGCGCGCATTCGCCTTGATCGGCCAATGCGGTCATCGTCTCTTTGATGGTGGAGTCTTCCAGTACACCGCACAGGCCGTCGGAGCACAGCAGCCAGCGATCCGCGGGGTGGGCCTTGCGAATAGAGATGTCCGGGTGCGGGTCGATGTCGAAATCACCGAGCACGCGCATAACGACATTGCGTTGCGGATGGTTCTTGGCCTCCGCAGGTGTGATGCGGCCGGTGTCGATCAGGTGCTGAACATAGCTGTGATCGCAGGTAATGCGGCTCAGGTGGCCGTCACGCAGCAGGTATGCGCGGGAATCGCCGATATGCGCCACTACCCAGTAGCCGGCGACCAATGCCACTGCAGTGACGGTGGTGCCCATGCCGGCGAGCTTGCGTTCGCGTTTGGCTTTGCCGACGATGGCGTCATGCGCGGCCATAACGGAGGTTTCCATCATGCGGGAGATGACCTCGACATCACCGCCGGTATCGTCCTGCTCAATATGAGCCAGAGACCGGATGGCGATGGAAGATGCCGTGTCGCCGCCGGCATGACCGCCCATACCATCGCAAATGGCGATCAGATGCTCGCCGGCGAAGGAGGAATCCTGATTGTTCGCACGCACGGTGCCCACGTCGGACACAGTGGTGGAATACAGGAACAGCGGTTGTGAAGCGGCGGAATTAGGCATGCGGCTACCTCAGTTCAAAGGTTGTGGCGCCGATGCGCACGGGGACGCGAGCGGGCAGAATGGTGGGCTGGCTGATGCGCTGCTGATTGACCACGGTGCCGTTGGTGGAGTTCAGATCTTCAATAGCCCACTGGCCGGAACTGGGATCGCGATAGACGCGGGCGTGGTGGGAAGACACGAATTCGTCGTCTAAGACCACGGTATTTGACGCGGCGCGGCCCAAGCCGATTTCGGCTCCGGTGAGTGGCACGGAACTGCCGGCCAGCGGGCCGTCAATAATCACCAGCAAAGTGGGGTTGACGTTTCCGGAGGCAACCGGCGCGCTGGACGAAGTGGCACGGGAGACCGGTGCTTGCGGCGCCTCGGCCTTCTCCTTGTGCATCTCTCGTTCGCGGCGACGGCGAGAACGAGACGGGCGCGGGCTGAACGTCTCGATGTCTTTGTGCAACGAACGTACCGCCAGCCATATGAAAACCCACAGTAGGATGAGGAATCCATACTTGAGCAGGGCGAATGTCAGTTCGGTCATAGATAGATGACTTTCGGGCGGGGCGCTCGACTACTCCTGCGCTTGCGCGGAGGCCCAGTACAGGATGCGCGTGCGGCCGATGGTGATGGTGTTGCCGTCGAGCAGCGTGGCGGCGGGAACCTGATGGCCTTCCACGTATGTGCCGTTGGTGGAACCAAGATCGCGCGCGATTACGCCGTTGTCCGTGATGTCGATTTCCAGATGCTTGCGAGAGATGCCCGGATCATCGATGACGATGTCGCAGCCGGAGCCGCGGCCGATCATCGTCTTGTCTTTGGTGAGCAGGTACTGGTTGCCGTTGACCTCGAGCACGGGGCTGTCTTCGGTCTGGGTGTCTGTGGTGACAGGCACGGCGTTGCCCTGCACGGATTCGGAGGCGAGGTTGAAGCTGCCCTTGGACAGATCCAGGTCTTCTTCAAAGATCACTACGACCGGGCCCACGAAGGCATAATGCTGGCTCTTGGCGTACTCGGTGAGGTTGTCGGCAAGCTCGTTGGCCAAAGTTTCGCTGCCCCATGCTTCGATGCGGTCGAAGTCCGGAGTGCTCAGCTTAAAACGGTATTCATTCGGGGCCACCGTGCGGTCACGGCCCACAGGCATGGCTTCGGCATCAATTTCACGCTCCAGCGCACTGGAGAGGTCGACAGGCTGCAGGTCTTTGGAGCCGAATTTGGCGAATACTCCGTTGACTGCACCCTCCACGCTTTTTTCAAAACGGTCGAGAACGCTCATAGTCCTCCCTTTCTAATCTTCACCTATCCTACGCGGCTGTAGGAATATGGGGGGTAAAAACAGGCCCGTTTGCCGGCGATGAGTGCAAAATTTCCAAAAAATAGACAGGAAAAGAGGGCGTGATGTGTCGTTTGGCACATCTCAGTGGGGTGGAACAGCCAGTTTGTGGCGGGTGCGCCCCACTACTGGCCTCTCAGCGGTGCAAAATATCCAGATGCTGGCGGTTTTGCCCTGCTGGGGAGCTGCCAGTGGGGCAAAACCACCAGTTCGTGGTGTATTGGCTTCGCTGAAAGCGTCTCAGTGGGGCAAATCTTCCAGTATCTGGTAAGACGTCTCCACTGAGGGCTTGCTGGTGGGGTCAACTTGCCATGTACTGGCAGAATCGCCCCACTGAGTATGTTTCAGTGGGGCGGAACAGCCAGTTCATGGCGGTTTTGCCCCACTGGAGGGGATTAGGACAGCGCCTCGCGTAGGAAGTCGCGCTGGAGCGTGAGCAGATTCTCGGCCACCGTTTCGTCGTTGGTCATATGGGTGATGCCCGTCAGCGGCAGGAAGGTATGCGGACGGCCTGCTGCCATCAAGGCTTGCGAGAGACGCAGGCTGTGGGCGATGGTGACGTTGTCGTCGGCAAAGCCGTGGACGAGCATCAGTGGGCGTGTGAGCTTCGGCGCGTCTTGAACGATGCCGTTGCGGTAATACACGTCCGGGTCGAGGCCCAGATAACGCTCGGTGTAGTGCGTGTCGTACAGCGTCCAGTCGGTGGGCGGGGCGCCGGCGCAGGCGGCCTTGAACACGTCGGGTGCGTCCAGCACGGCCAACGCGGAGAGGAATCCTCCGTAGGACCAGCCGATCATGCACACCTTATCGAGGTCGGGCATAGGAATTGCCTCCCGCTTGCGGGAGGTGGCGCAAGGCGCCGATGGACGGTTCTCAGCCTTGGCTAAATCGCCCTCGGTCAACTGCGTCGAGAGTTCCCGGTCGGCGTTCAGCTTGGCGATGGCCTCGGGCAGAGCGTTGACGGCCTCGACCTGATCGGCCAACGTCACGTCCTTCATGTCTTCGAAGATTTCGCGATCCCAAGACGGGCCGCGACCGGTGGTGCCGCGATTGTCTGCGGTAACCACCAGGAAGCCTTGATCGGCCCACCACTGGCTTTCCCAGTAGAACGACTGCGAGGCGATGACCTGCTGGAATCCTGGGCCGCCGTACGGCTTCATCAGCACCGGCAGCTTATCGGCGTGCGCGTAAGGGCTTTCGGGGCTTGGCGCGATAATCGCCGTGTACATCTGGTGCTCGCCGAGGCGTGTAAAGGTGACGTTCGGCGTGAATCCGGGTTCGGCAGCGGTGCTGGCGATAGTGGCTTCTGCTGGTCCTTCTCCCTGGGAGGAACTGTCGGCCGTAGGGAGATTGAGCGGAGTCTCGGTCGTCACCGGTGCGCTCCCCTCAGTCCGCTTCGCGGCCAGCTCCCCTCGGAGAGGGGAGCCAAGGATGTGGAACATCTGAGCATTGGCATGGGTCATGTCGCGACCGGAAACGACCATGCCGTGCTCGGCGCGCGAGGCGGTCCACTGGCCAGGCACAGTGGTCACGGGTGTGATATCGCCGCTGTAATCGATGCTCACCACGTCGAAGCTTCGAGCATCATGCCTACCAATCATGGACGCGATGGACTCGTCGGATGCGCCGGCACCGTTGGTGGTGCCGTCGTCATCGCTGGACTCGGCCCATGCGGACGGCACCTCGGGGGCGATCTCCGGCGCGCGCTGCACTACAGCCAGCACGTCGGTATCAGTCACATCGAGCACAGTGCGCACATTCCAGCCGGCGGGCGTGAACGGCCGGCCATCCACGGTCAGACGGTTGGTATCGGTGTCCATGTCGTTCAACGAGCACACCAGACGGCCATCTGTCGTGTAGGCGGGCGTGCCCTGAATCAGATCGATCCATTGCTCATTCGCATGCTCCTCAAGTACGCGGGTGGCGCCGAGCGTCGGGGCGGACGATGCAAATGAAGAGGTCTCGCCGATTTCGTTGTCGCCGCCGAACTCCACGACATCAGTTTCCACAATCCTCTCGCTCTGATCGGCACTGGCGGCCTGAGCCCAAGTGGCGGCAACGTCATCGCTCAGCGCCTCCGGCTCTTCGGCGGTCTCAACCGCCACCTCGAGCACCTGATCGCGGGTCTGGCGGCGGTTCTGCACCAGCACCAGAGGATCATGGCCGAGCTGCCAATTCACGGCAGCCACATATTCGTAGGCTTCGCGATCCCATGCCACATCAGCATTGCCGGTGATGCCGGCGTATCGGTAGTTCTCATCGAACGCAAGGCTGATTACGGTCAGATACACATCGGCATTGCGGGTCAGCGCGCGCGGGTAGCGGCGACCGGTGGCAGCGGTCTCGGGATTGGCCGGATCGCTGATGTACCAGGTCGGTTCATCGGCGGTATCAAAGGACTCGAATAGCACATGTTGCGAATCCGGCGACCACCAGAAACCGTCATAGCGATCCATCTCTTCGCCGGCCACAAACTCGGCCAAACCAATCTTCCAGGTGTTGTCAGCTGGGTTGCCGTCCTCGTCCTCCACACTTACGCCGTAGATGGCGGTGATACGGTCGGTGAGCGGCTGGTCGCCGTCCTCCTCATCGCCGTACAGGCCCTCACTCAGCGCGGATTCCTCGGCATCTGCCTCTACTTCAACGCCGTTGTCCAGCTCACCTTCGGGCACTTCGAACGGTTCGCCCTCAGCCGGCCAATCGCCAATGTCGACCAGCATCAAGTAGGTGCCGGTGGTGTACAGCACATGCTCGCCGTCTGGGGCGATGCGCGGGTTGAGCACCGGCGTATACATTGCCGGATCCTCGTCCAGCCATTCGCCGGCCAGCTCGCGGGTGCGACTGGTCGGCGCGCCAGTTGCAGCATCGTTGCCAATCTCCGTCAGAAACAGCCGACCATTGATGGTGAACACCACGCGATCACCATCGGCGTCAACGGAATAGCTCACGATGCCAGCGCCGCCTTCACGGGCACGTTCGCGGCGTGCTTTCTCCTCGGCCGGCACATTTTCGCTATCAGCGGTAGCGCCCAGTAGCTCACGCGGATCGGCCAGCTTGGTTTCGTGATGCTCGCTCGAGTCATCAAACCAACTCAGCCACAATGCGGTGACGAGATCCTCGGGGCCGTCGGAGCGCAGGAACAGCGCTCGCGAACCGTTGCCTATGGTTTGCGCGGAACGCGGGGCTCCGCAGGTGAAGCGCAGCGTACGTGCCCTGCGACGAGGCAGATTGGCGATTGCATCGGTAACATCATTGGTTTCGCTCATGCTTCCAACCTACGCGCTTGTACGGTCAGGGGGAGTTGCTGCCGGCAACGAAGCAATACATCGGTTCGTTCACAATTTTGCCTTGCTGGCGGCTCCTCAGTGAGGCATTTTGTCGACTGGTCCGAGGTTTTGCCTTGCTGGCGGCTCCTCAGTGAGGCATTTTGTCGACTAGCTCGAGGTTTTACCTCACTAACGGCCTCTCAGTGAGGCAAATCATCGACTGGTCCGAGGTTTTGCCCCCCGCAACAGGTGGTGGACGATAAGAATCCGCTCCGGCAGGCTTGCTGGCCGTAAGATAGTGAACATGCAGGTGACGATGATCGACGAAAACAAGTACGCCGAAACGATGACGGATGTGGTGCTGCCCGCCCTCGAGCAATGCCGAGATGAAGGCTGGTACGACCCGTCCGCTGCCGAGCGATCGGCTGGTATTGAGCCGCTTTCCGGCATTATGGATACAGGCGGACGCTCTGGTCAACTGCACTACTTGTGCTACGACTCGGCCAAGTTCGACGCAATTCGCGAGCAAGGCGCCACCGCCACCTTCCGCGGGGCCATCGTCATCAGCCACGGGTTCACCGAGTTCGCGGAAAAATATGACGAGCTGGTCTGGTACTTCCTGCTTGCCGGCTATTCGGTATGTGTGCTCGAGCATCGTGGGCACGGCAAATCTTCCCGCGACGTCGAGAACCCATGCATGGTGTGGATCGATGATTGGCGCCGATATGTGGCCGATTTGGCCGGCTTCGCCGAAACCATCGGCCAGCAGTACGCGGCCGGCATGCCGCTGAACCTGTTCTGCCACTCGATGGGCGGCGGCATCGGCGCACTGGTGCTTGAGCAGTATCCGACCTTGTTCGACAAGGCGGTGCTCTCCGCCCCGATGATCGCCCCCGCCACTGGTATGCCGTTGGGCGTGGCCCGTGTGCTGGTCGGCGCGCTGTGCGGTCTGGGGTTCGGCAAAAAGCGCGTGTTCGGGCAGTCCGACTTTACCCCGGAATTCTCCATGGAAGGCAACGAGGGCGCCTCCGAGGCGCGTGAACGCTGGTATTTCAAACTGCGTTGCGAGAACCGTGAGTATCAGACCTATTGTGCGGCCTTCGAATGGGTGCGGCAGGCGCTGAAGATGAACCGGGCTGTGCTCAGCCCCACCGCCTGCGCTGAAGTGGAGACGCCAGTGCTGCTGTTCCAGTCCGGGCGCGATATCTGGGTGCTCAACAATCCGCAGAACCGTTTCGTCCAACTGGTCAAGGACGGCGGCGGCGAGGCGGACATGGTGCGTTACCCTGAATCGCTGCATGAGATTTTCTCGATGCCGAACGCCATCTACAAGCCGTACCTCGAGAGAATCCTGAGCTTCTACGACGATCCGATGATTGCCAGCGCCACGTACTGATTGAGTGGAATATATCAGAATTTCACTGTGGGTAAAACTCCGGAATGATTGCCGCGCTCTGGAATTGGGTGAAGTGAAGGTCAAAGGTTGAGAGCCCGGGAGGGTTCCGGAACCGGCCGCGATAACCGCTGCCAGCCCCGCGATACGGGTTGACGGCTGGTAGCCAAGCCGATTCTCTCCTAATCAAGGAGTACCGATTATGGCAATGTTTCCGGCTTTGATGAATGACACTATGTTCTCGGATCTGTTCGATGACCCGTTCTTTGAGGGTTGGCGCAACACGAACAACGCGATGAGCGCTGCAATGCCTGCCAACATGATGACCACCGATGTGCGCGAGACCGATAAGGGCTACGACGTCGACATCGATATGCCTGGTTTCAAGAAGGACGACATCAACCTTGAGTTGAACAACGGCTATCTGACCGTGTCTGCGTCTCGCAGCAGCGAGCATGAAGACAAGGATCCGGCTGCTGAAGGTAAGGACTCGGATGAGCAGTGCGCTTGCGCGTCCGATTCCGGCAAGTGGCTGCGCCGCGAACGCTACATGGGTTCGTGCTCTCGTAGCTTCTATGTCGGCGATGACGTGAAGGAATCCGACATCCACGCCAGCTACCAGAACGGCACGCTGTGCGTCCAGGTGCCGAAGATGCAGGCTCAGCCGCAGGTTGAGGCCAAGCATCGGATCGCAATTGAGGGCTGATTGAGATTGTTGCGCTCAGTCTCTCTTGAAGCTTAGCTTCGTAGTGTGCTTGCCCGGTGTCCAGCATCGGGCTCGCCCCCTCTGACGAGGAGGCTGTCAGCGAAGCTGACTGGGGGAGAGATTAGCGCAATCGATTGCAAGCTAGACTCTGTTCCCTGTGCTGTCTGTCCTACGCTTTCAGCGCCGACTATTGTGACAGACGGCGGGAAACATAGCCAATACGAATGCCGGATAGGGTGTATGCTCTGCCCGGCATTTTGCTGTTTTGAGCACCCTGTTTTGCCATGTTCTTATTCCGGTCGTGTGCCGTTCTGCCACTGTACATATCCGATGGGTAGAGTGACTTCGAAACGAGGCAAGAGAGGACATGCATATGGCAGACGACGCGCGCAACGCAAGCGGCACACCGGCACCGACGGCAAGTCATGCCGGCCATTCCGGCGGACATGTTGTTTCCTCCCGTGCCACTGCGGTCGGCCTGATGGCAATTGTGCTGTGGAGTTTCATGACCGGAACGGTGCGCATCGTCGCCGAAAGCTTCGGCGCCACGCTCGGATCGGCCCTGATATATACGGTCGGCGGTGTTCTGCTGCTGGTGTTCCGCCGCCCGGCGCCAATCCGTGAGTTCCCCAAGAAGTATCTGATTATCGGCGGCCTGCTGTTTGTGTTTTATGAATCGTCGATTTCGCTTTCGCTCGGTTTGGCCTCTACGGCCGCTTCGTCGGTGGAAGTGAGTCTGGTCAACTACCTATGGCCCACGATGATGGTGCTTCTGGCGGCGGGCGTATCCCGTCGCAGGCATGCGGTGTGGAAGGTGCTGCCGGGCGCGATCGTGGCCACGGTTGGCGTCGCGCTGGCGGTTGGTGGTAATTCCGGGCTTGACTGGCAGGCAGCCGCTGGACACATAGCTGATAATCCGCTGCCGTATGTGTTGGCTTTTGCGGGCGCGCTCGCATGGTCGGTGTATGCGGTGTTCACGCCGGCCTGGTCACATGGAGTGGATGGCACTTCGGTGTTCTTCCCGTGTGTAGCCGTGGCATTGTGGATTATCCATTTTGCTTCCGGGCAGGGCTGGCCTGCAGAGCCGCCAAGTCTGGTCGCATGGCTGTTCGTCTTCATTGCGGCTGCCGCAATCGGCGGTGGCTATGCCTGCTGGGGCTACGGCATTCTGCACGGCTCGATGGAGCGGCTGGCCATCGCCTCCTATGCCACGCCGGTGCTCTCCACTGGGGCCAGTGCGGTGCTATTGGGATTGGCGTTATCGTTGCCGTTCTGGTGCGGTGCGCTGCTGGTGGCCGCTGGTTCGGTGCTGAACTATCTGGTCAGCGCGCGTCGCTCAGACCCCACCACGTAGTGAAATCTCCACCACGATGTGAATTGCCCACCACGAGGCGTCTCAAAACGGCTTAATCCCGCGAATCATCAAATCCCGCTCACCGCGTGATGGGCTTTTTACTACGCGGTGGGAGGTTCACCGCGTAGTGGAATTAACCATAATCACTTGCCCCGGCGCTCGGACGGGCGGCGGATCGGGTCAAGCAGGGCGTCCGGATTGGAAATGCCGAACATGCTGCGTCCGCCGGTGGATTCAGGGTGCTTGGCGAGGATGGCCAGAGAAATCGCACCCGGAACCAGAATGATCACGGACAGGGCGGCCAATCCCCAGTTCACAAAAAAATCCGAGGCACAGCACGATAATCACTAGAACCGCCACGGTGCCGATGATGGTCAACCATGCCTGATGCGGGTTGGAGACGCGGGTCCAGGAAGCATTCTTGGCCGCGGCGACGTCGGTCTCGGATGACTTGCCGGCGGAAGTCGGGCGTTGTTCGTTCGCGTTCGTTATACCTGCCAGCATATGCCCTGACGTCTGATGATGCGTTCCGGACAAAGTCTGAATAAAGGTTGAGAACTCTCGGGATGTTCTGTGAAATCCGGCACTCTTCCCTGAATTGCGCGATAGGCTTACGTGAGCTCTTGGGAAGCGTGGGGGTGAAGGTATGAGGAACTCCGTCTGGAAGATGTTGATGGAGCTGTCGCTGATTCGGGGAATCGTTCCTCAGACCGTATTCGGCGTGACCGCAGTGGCGGCACTCGTATTGCTGATCGGATTGGTTGTGGGCAAGCGGAACCGTGCGCATCGCATGCACCCGCTAATCGTGTCGTTGATCGTCGCCGTGGCCGCCGGTGCTGTAGGCCTGTTGGCGGCATGGTTGGTATCCGACGTGTTCATGGCATTCGAGGTCTCGCTCGGCTGGCCGGTGATCTTTACCATCGCCGGCGGCATCGCGGCGGTCGGCTTCGTAATTGCCTCAGCTGTGATCGTCCAAGGACTGCGTCGCGTCGTCGCCATCATTCTGGTGCCGTTGATACTGGTCTCCACGGCACTCGGCGTGGATTCGATCTATGGCGAATACCAGACCATTGGCAACCTCGTCGGCTATTCGCCATATGCTTCGCTGAGCTCGGTCAAAGTGCACGAATCCGCGATGAGCGTGGACCAATGGCGTAAGCGTGCCCAGCGCAACGATTTGCCCGACATGCCGCAAACCGGCAAGGTGCTTACTGTCACCATTCCCAATACGAAATCGAACTTCGCCGCGCGCCCGGCAATGATCTATCTGCCGCCCGCCGCGCTTAGCGAGATGCCTCCGACGTTGCCGGTTATGGAACTGATGGCCGGGCAGCCGGGCAGCCCGAGCCGCCTTATCGACGCGGGCAACATCGCGGCAATGATGGACTCGTATGCGGCCAAGCATGACGGTCTGGCGCCAATCGTGATTGTGCCCGACCAGAATGGTGAGGCGTCGCATAACAGCCTGTGTGCCGACACCACCCAAGGCAATGCCGAGACCTATCTCACCAAGGATGTGGTCGTGTGGGCTAAGAGGAATCTGCCTGTGGCCAAGTCGGCGAAGATGTGGGCGATTGGCGGCTTCTCGCAGGGTGGCACCTGCACCACGCAGCTCGGCCCGCGTCATCCTGAGTTGTACGGCGCGATGCTGCCGGTGGACGGTGAGCTCAAGCCGACGAATGGTACGGTCGCCAAGATGGTCAAGGAGTATTTCGCCGGTGACCAGTCCGCTTATGACGCACAGGTGCCGGTTAATGTGATTGCCGCCACCGGCTCGTCGGACCAGGCGCTGTTCTCCGGCGCGGGCGAACGGGATAAAGAGTCGATACATAATATGCGTCTGATTGCCCAAGCCGCACGCAAAGTCGGCATGGACGTCACCGAACTGGTCGTGCCGGATACCGGACATGACTGGCATGCGGTGCAAGCCGTCTGGCGGGCCGGGCTTGACTGGTTCGGCGAACGAACCGGATTGGGTGAGATGCCGCAACCGTTGAAGGACTACAACCAAGTGGAGGTGTTGCAATGAGCGACGAACAGCAGCATGAGGGCGGCAGGAAGCCGCAGACCTCGCATGCGTCCAAGTCTCATGCGCCGAAATCCGGCCATGTTGCGGACAGCTGGCGTGAACTGGCCGAGGACGCGCGGCAGTGGGTGGATGGCCATAGGCTGGCCGTTGTGGCCACGACGGTGCTGGTCGTGCTGAACTTGGTGGTATGGCTGGTGGCCGCCATGGCCGGATTCGCGTTCCCATTGCGCCTAGACACCAGTATGGCCGAGTTCGATCTCGGCAAACTGGTGTGCTCGTTGTTCCTGGCGCGCGGCGTGATCCAGCTCATCATTGATGCCGTGCTGTGGCTCGTCATGTTCTCCATCGCCGAGCCATGGCTGGGTCGCACCCGCACCGTTGCTGCTGCGCTCGCCTGCGCTGCTGCAGGCGCGATTATCGGCCTTGGCCTGTGCGCGGCGGCCGGTTGGCTGTTCCAGGATTCCCAGTTCGTCTCCCGCATGCGGTTTGCCCTGAGCCCGCTGGTGCTGCCGGTCGGCGCATTGATGGCGGCCAGCGCCTTCTGCGGCCACCTGTGGCGGCGGCGTATCCGGCTCATCGGATATGTGGCGATTCTGGTCGCGCTGCTCTACAGCGGCAACCCCGGCGACTACTGCATTCTCGCCGCCGCATTGCTCGGTCACATCGCCGGCCGTGTGATGGCCGGTCCACCCGCGCACGCCGAAACCGGCTGGCACTGGCTGCGTAGCACCTCATTCGAAGCACGTCGCATGTTCGCCGCCATCGCCGTGGTGCTGGCGCTGGGGCCGGTCATTTCCATCACCTCGCATAACCATGCCGGGCCGTTGAGCACGGTCGGCCTACTGATGAGCCCGGCTTCCGTCGACAACGGCACCTTGGCCAAATGCTTGGCCGGAGCCACGCACAGCGGTTGCTTCCTGCAATTCGACCTGTTGCGTGCTGCGATGCCTGGCGCGGTTCTGCGCTCGCTGCTGCCCACAGCCGTGACCTTGGTGCTGGCATGGGGCCTGTATCGCGGTCGCCGGTTTGCGGCCATCTGCGCTGTGGCCATCAACCTGTTCACTGCGGGCGTCGCCATTGCCTATTATCTGGTCGTGCCGCTGAGCTTTGCGCCGAACGGTATGACGTCCTTGCTGCAGCATGGCGCGATTACCGCTTGCGTGGCGAATGCTCTGCCACCGTTGATTTTTGCCGTCGCCTTGGCTGCGATGCTGAAGCATTTCCCGATTCGTGTCGGCTGGCGCCGGCTGATCGGCGGCGTCGGTGTAATCGTGCTGGCCTTACTGGCCTGCGCCGCCGTGTACCTTATGTACGGCATCGCCCAGCCGGACGCGTTTGCGCCTCGGGCCACGGCGTCGTCGCTGTTGGCCGAACTGCCGGGACGGTTCCTGCCCATCGGGTTCCTGAGCCATATGAAGTTGTCGTTCGTGCCGCGTACGCCATTGGCGTCCGTGGTGTATCAGGGCGTTGGCTTGGTGTTCTGGATCGTGGTGCTGGCCGTGGTGATGCGTTGGATGAGCGACGTCAGTGAGTCGAATGAACGGGCGCAGGCCCGTGCCGAACGGCTGGTTGAGACCGGCGGCGAATCGATGAGCTTCATGACCACGTGGGAAGGCAACGACTATTGGCTGTCGCCCACGGGCAAATCGGCCGTGGCATACCGTGTACTCAATGGTATTGCGTTGACCTGCACTGGGCCATTTGGCGATCCGGCGGAGTGGATGGACGATCTGACCGGATTCACACAGTACTGCGTGGAACGGTCGTGGTCGCCGGTGTTCTACAGTGTGCATCGCGAGCAGCGTGATGCGCTGCTGGCTGAGGGATGGAACTCGATTGAGGTCGGTAGTGAAATGGTTGTGGACCCGCGTGTGTGGAAGACCACCGGCAAGAAATGGCAGGACGTGCGTACCGCCATCAACAAAGCCAAGCGCGACGGCATCACCGATGTGCAGTCCACGTTCCTGGAATCGCCGCTGGAAGTGCGTGAGCAGATTGAGGACATCTCCGAGGAATGGGCACAGCTCAAGGCTTTGCCGGAGATGAAGTTTACGTTGGGCGGTGTCGAGGAACTGCGTGACCCGCGCGTGCGTCTTCTGTATGCCGTCGATGCGGATGGGCGTGTGCTGGGCGTCACCAGCTGGCTGCCCACATGGCGTGATGGGCGCGTGATCGGTTGGACACTGGACTTCATGCGGCATCGTACCGACAGTCCTAACGGCATCATGGAGTTCCTGATTGCGCGTATGGCCGAGCGTCTGCGTGATGAGGGGGCTGCGGATCCGGAGCGTGCCGCAGAATTCATGAGTTTGTCCGCGGCTCCGTTGGCCGGTATGAACCCCGAGCGGGACAATGCCGGCGAAGGTGGTGCGCCGGCCGGGGAAGGCACACAGGTGCTCCAGCATGCGCTGCAGATCGTGGCCGATTGGATGGAGCCGGCGTACGGCTTCCATTCGTTGTTCAACTTCAAGCGCAAGTTCCAGCCCACCGAGGCACCGGTCTACGTGTGCTACCCGGACCCGGCGGCATTGCCCCAGATCGGGCTGGCCGTGGTGCGCGCCTACGTGCCCAGCGTGACGCCCGCCGAAGTGGCCGGCATGCTCAGCACGCTGCGGTCGTAGGGTGTGGGGCGTACGGACCCTGACAATTGTGTTCGCGGTTGAGGCTCTAGGCCGTTTGCCTGTTCGTTTACGTACGGACCGGAGACTGGCCGATTCGAGCCCAAGATGGGGCTATCTGCTTTCAAAGAGGTGCCTTCAGCTTCTTGCGGATAGCTAACTGCCTTCGGAGGGGTACCTGAACCCTGAAATCCCAAGTATGAGCGTTGCAATGACGGCGTTTGTACTCGGGATTTCCCATATTCGGTACCCCTTTGGACGGAGATAGCATTCCGCGGAAGCCCGAATATACCTCTTTGAACGGAGGAACCCCAGCGAGGAGGGCATAGAAGTCGCTATCTCCGTTTCAAGGGGCTGATTCGGCCTGCTCCGGAGGTCTACTCTCGTTTCGAGGGGCTGATGCCGAAGTATTCACGCTCCGAAACTGGCGGAATGGCGTTGGCGCAGATGGGTTTCTACATGCGTTCTAGTGGATGACTAGCCCCTTGAAACGAAAGTAGACCTCCGGCGGAGGCCGAATCAGCCCCTCGAAAGCGTTTTTGCCGTTGCGGAGATTTTCCAGCCGTACCGTGAACCGTCTCAACGGTGTAACGTGGGGCGTATGAGCGAACTTACCGAACATAATGACGGCAACACGCAGGTCGCATACTTCGCCGGCGGCTGCTTCTGGGGGCTGGAGCGCTACTTCCAGAACGTCGACGGTGTCACGGACACCACGGTTGGCTACGCGCAATCCACGGTCGAATCGCCGACCTACGAGCAGGTGTGCGCGGGCGGCACGGATGCAGCCGAAACCGTGCAGGTTACTTTCGACCCAGCACGGGTAAGCCTGCGGACACTGGCATTGCTGTTCTTGGAAGTCATCGACCCGTTCTCGGTGGATCAGCAGGGCGAGGACCGCGGCCGGCAATACCGCACCGGCATGTTCTACACGGACGAGACGCAGCGTGCCGTGTACGTGGCGGCCTTGGAGCAGCTGGTCGACCGTCAGCCGCAGCGCCCGGCCGTGTTGGTCGAGCCGCTACGCAATTTCTACCCGGCCGAGGCCCATCATCAGGATTATCTGATCAACAATCCCGGCGGCTACTGCCATGTGCCGATTGCGGCGATTGCGAACGTGAAGCGCCGCCAGAAGTACGTGGAGCGTATCTGGGACTTGACGCTCGAGCAGTTCGCGGTCACGCAGAACGCCGCCACCGAGCGCCCGTTCGTCAACGAGTATGACGAGGAGTTCGAGCCCGGCATTTACGTGGATATCGTCAGCGGCGAGCCGTTGTTCTCTTCGCGGGACAAGTTCGACTCCGGCTGTGGCTGGCCCGCGTTTTCCCGGCCGATTAAGGGTGACTTGCTGACTGAGCACGAGGATCATCGCATTCCGGGGCGTGATCGTATTGAGGTGCGCACTTCCGACACGCAGATTCATCTGGGCCACGTGTTCGCCGATGGTCCGGTCGATCGCGGCGGCCTGCGCTACTGTATGAATTCCGCCGCGCTGCGATTCGTGCCGCGCTCGCGCATGGCCGAGGAAGGCTACGGCGACTGGGTTCCGGTTGTGGATGGGGAAGCTGACGGTCCGGTCGGGAAGACCGATCAGCCTGGGGCAGCTCACGAACGGTAAGCCGCGACTGTACGAGCTGCATGAGATGTGGTATTTTGCTGAATATAAGCGCCGAAAGGACCGGACAGCAACATGAGCATGGAGAACATTGCGGGCGCTCGCAAACCTGCCAAGCGTGAGGATGAGCGGACGGTTGCCGGCGAACATCGTATGATGCGTCGCGCGGACCGTGAGGTGACTGACCCCGAGCAGATCGCTGCGATTATCGCCGCTTGCGACATCGTCGAAGTGGCATATGCGGATGCTGAGGGCCTGGCCATCGTGCCGTTGAATTTCGGATTTGATTATGAGTATGACGAGGCCGATGGTGTTGCCGCAACAGCCTTGGTGAACGGTGCTGAGACGGTCGGCAGCACGGGAGTCGTGGCAGCCGATGAGGGGGGGTGCCCCGGCAAACTGACGCTCTGGTTCCATTCCGCGCCGCACGGCCGCAAGCTCGACGCGATTCGTGCCGCAGCCGGCGGGCGTCTGCCCGTGGCATTCACCATGCAGGCCGACTGCGAGGTGGTGGCGGGTCGCACCACGTGCAATTGGGGCGAGGCGTTCAAGTCGATTGTCGGCAATGGCGAGGCCTCGCTGGTCAAGGATTTGGGCGAATGCCGCCACGGCTTGCAGGCGCTGATGGCGCAGCAGGCGCACATGCCGCACGTCGAATTCACCGACGCGCAGGTGCGCAGCGTCACAGTGTGGAAGATCGAGGTCGATTACTTCACCACCAAGGTCCGTGCCAAGCCCGCGCCCGCGCACATACATCAGCGCCCTGCCGTGCCGCGCGCAGGTGTGATCGGTGCCCGATAACATCATTGCAGCAAGGATGGGATGTCGGTTGTGGTGCGGCTCAACGGTTCTTAACGTACCGGGTGCCGCGGCCGGCGCCCAGTTTGGTGATGGTGCCGTTGTCAAGCAGTGTCTTCAGTGTACGTTCAACAGTGCTGGCGCTGATATCGGGCAATTGTTGAAGTATGTCCGCTTTTGAGAGCGGCGATAATGTGCGATCAAATAGATTGCCGATACGCTGCTCCTTGGTGGGTTTTCTATTGCTGCCCCAGCCGGACACTTCCCCAATCCGTTCGTCGAACTCTTTACAGGCAGTGAGGATGACGCCGAGTAAATAGTTCACAAATGGTGCATAGTCGTTGACGTTGTCGTTCCAGCCGTATGTGCTCGCGGCAAGTGCCTCGTAATAGGTGTCTTTGGTCCGCTCGATAAGGTGTTCAATGCTGATATATTTACCTACTTGGTAACCATTGCGGTAGAGCAGTAGCAAGGTCAGCAGTCGGCTCATTCGACCATTGCCGTCATTGAATGGGTGGATGCAGGTGAAGTCGAAGGTGAACATTGCTGTGGCGAGCAATGGATCGATATGTCCGTCTTGGATGGCTTCTGTATAGGCGGCGCAGGCGCGCTCGACGAGCTCCGGTGTGATGAGTGCGTTTGGGGGCGTGAAACGAATGATTTGTTTTCCGGTGGCGTCGCGCTCGATGATGACATTGTCGCTGTCTTTGAAATGTCCGCCGAAAGCGAGGCCAGTGTATCGGAACAGATCGCGATGCAGTTGGAGGATTGTATTTGGGGTCGGGGGAATGTAGTCGTGGCTTTCGTGGATGGTGGCGAGTACGTCGCGATAGCCGGCGATTTCCTCCTCGGCACGATTGCGTGGCGTGGTTTTTTCTGCAACCAGTGCCTTGAGTCGCTTGTCGCTGGTAGAGATACCTTCAATACGATTGGATGCGTTGGTGCTTTGAATGCGTGCAACCGCGATGAGCGTGTTCAGCAAATCAGGCCTGATTGCAGCCTGTACGCTTTGACGACCTTTGGCTTCGTGGATGGCGGATAGCAGTGTTGTGGTTTGTGGGGTGAGCAGTCCCTTAGCGGCGGTGATGTAGTCGAAGTGCTTCATTGTGAATCTCTTTCTGCATCATATTCTATCAATATGATGCAGAAAAAACGATAGATGATGCAGAAAAGTGGATTGTTATTCCCTTGATGATGGTGTTGTTCAAATCTCACCTCCCGCTGGCGGGAGGTGGCGCGCAGCGCCGGTGGGTGGCTTACGCCCGAACCCGATAGACTCGCCGCATGGCAGCAGTGACAGTGGTAATTACCAGTTGCAATCAGGGTCCGTTGATTCGCGAAGCAGTCGAGTCGGCATTGTCCCAGACGGTTCGCCCGGAACGCATCATCATCGTGGATGATGGGTCCGATGAGCAAACATCTGTTGATGTATTGAGCGCAATTCTCGACGATTGCCGGCATGGAGTGCCGGATACGGGCGGTGTCGCCGTCGATCTTATCGGGCAGGTGAATGCCGGTCCTTCCGCTGCGCGCAATCGTGGTGTCGCCGCTGCCGAGACGCCGTTCGTGGTGGTGCTGGATGGCGATGACCGTCTGATGCCGACCTTCATTGAGCGCACGTTGCCGTTGCTTACTGCTGATGATTCGATGGTCGCGGCCTCTGGCTGGCTGCGTACGTTCGGGGTTCTGGACTCAGTGGTCCAACCGATCGGTGGCGACGCGGGGGCGTTCGTGTCACATAACTGCTGCCCGGCAACATGCATGATTCGCCGCTCGGCTTGGGAGCGTTGCGGTGGCTACGACGAGTCGATGCGCAGTGGCTTTGAGGATTGGGATTTCTTCTTGTCGTTGCTGGAGAGTGGGTTGGCTGCGAAAGCGGAAGATGGTATCGACGGTATTGGGGATGCCGGCGGTATCGATGATACCGATGGTGTCGAGGATGCTGGTAGTGCAGGCGGTGCTGTGGATATTGGCGGTACTAAGGATACCGGGAACATTGAGGCTGTCAGGGATGCCGGTAACACCAAGAATCCCAAGGAGGGCACGGCTCACATCGGCATTGTTCCCGAGCCCCTAATCGAATACCGCACGGCCCCGGCCTCCTTAAACGTGACCAGCATGACCAAGCGCCTCGATCTCATGCGCTTCCTGATCGTCAAGCATCGCGACCTCTATGCCGCGCACATCGCCGACGCCATCCTCGGCGTTGAAGCCATCTCCATGAGCCGCTTAACCATGTGGGAATCGTTGATGCGCGGCGACGCCACCACCAGTCAAGCCTTCATGACTCACCCCACCTATGGCGACGGCGGAATGGCCGCCGCCGTACGCTTGCGGAGTTGAGAGGCATCAGCTGACCAAATGCCGATAGAGCTCCGGATCGATTGGCCGGGCCAACCGCAGGATCGACAGCGTGACCTTCACGCTGCCTTGTCCGCTTGCGTCAGGTTTGGTGGTGAGCTGAGGGTTATCAAACGCGGCAACGTGGCCAACGTAGTAGTACTTACCCTCGGTTTCTTCCGCCTTGCGCATAACGAATAACGGGACGAAATGCGTCTGGCCCCAATTCGGGCCAATGCCGTTAAGCGCCCATCGGAATTCGGGAGACTGCGGAGTTCGTCCATTCTTGCTGAAGTATTTCATTTCCTGTGTGCTCAGGAATTCATCTTCGTATTGACTTGCCGCGTATTTCACGAAGATGGGCATGGTATTGGTTTCCTTGTCGAGGAGGTAACCACCCACGTTTTGCGGAGTATTCTCCTTCTTCCATCCGCACAGTCGCATGACGTCTGCCATGGAATATTTGCGTTCGTACAAGAACATGTGGTCAAAGACCTGTTGCCTGGCGGCGGCCTCACGGAATATATCTCGGCAATTGGCCATACCGGTGCGCAGAGTGTCCGCAAAGAAGATACGGAACGTTCTGTTCGTGGCAAGCATATCGGCGAATCTGCTGTTCAATCGATATGCGGTACCGTTTTCTGTGCCGGTGCTGTTCGCGGCTTCGACTAATGGCTGATTGCCGAAACGATTGCAGTTTGGGCCGGTGAAATATGAGTAATCGAGCACGCTGATCGCAGAGTCGAATTGCGTGTCTGAACCATCGGACTGCGGGAATTCAGTACGAATCGCATCGAGCAATTCGCTGCGGCCGATTGGCGAGCCCGCACTCCAATGCTGCGGTACGTCGTCGTCGAGCCGTTCGCTGACGAAATGGCATAGCTGAGCAAGAATGACCAATTCGTGCGGTCGCAATCCGGGCAGCAGCAGCTCCGCTGCCATCTTGAGTATCGCGTCTTCAACGTCGGTCACCGGCTCCAACTGATCCTCAAATGTCGCTTCATGATGTTTGCCTTTGCCCAGGCTTTTTTCACGGGAACGCACGAAATCAAGATAGTTGCTGCGCTTCGATGCGATGGTATACGGCAGTGAGGGGTCGTAGTTATAGATGTCCGTAAGCATGGGGATGCGGCCCAGCTCGTAACGGACTTGGCGATACTGTTCGGACAGCTTTTTCATGTCGGACCAGTCGGCGGTGTCCAAAGACTTAAGGATGCGCTCCTTGGCGATCGGGTCGAAACTGATGGACGACAGGCCGATTGACTTTCTCTGCAGGTTCTTGCGAGCTCTGTCGCGGTCGCCGGTGTTGCCGTATAACGCCACCGGAATCAGATAGTTGTTGTTGTAATTGCCAATGAAATCGATAACCACAACGCTTTCTTTGTGCGGGAATTTGCGCAGTCCGCGCCCGAGCTGCTGCGTGAAGATAATGCTGGATTCGGTGCTGCGCAACATGACGATTTGGTTGACGGCGGGAATATCAACTCCCTCATTGAACATATCGACAGTGAAGAGATAGTCGAGTTCGCCTTCAGTGAGCTTGCGGACGTATTCGTCTCGCTGCGTTTGGGACACGGGCCTGCCGTCATCGTCCGTGCTGGTAACGGCAGCGGTGCGATAGGGGCGTTCAGCTTGTTGATTCCACTGTTGGTTAAACAGCTGGGATAGCTTATGGGCTTCCTCCTGTCGGCTGCAGAACACGAGTCCGGTGACCGGAATGTTGAACTGCCCATATTCTTGCAACTTGTCAATGATGTAGCGGACTCGCTTTTCGGTGGCAAGCTGCTCGATCTCGTACTTGAGCTGTTTCGAGTCCTTCTCATCAAGGCCCTTGGAGACATCGAGACGATGGGCGATTCCATTCGGATCGTCGTTGGAGCCAAGGTATTCCGCAACACCGTAGTAGTGGAATGGACAGAGCATGTTCTCGTCCAACGCCTTCTGCAAGCGAATTTCGTACGCGATGTTATGCCCGAATAGCTTGAAGATGTTGATGCCGTCGGTGCGCTCTGGCGTGGCGGTCATGCCGAGCATGAAGTCGGCATCTTTGAAATGATTGATGACGCGCTGATATCCTTCGGCTCCAGCGTGATGAACTTCGTCAACCAGAACGTAGTCGAATTCATCGGATTTGAATTGCGCCAAACCCCCCGGCTGCCGCATCGTCTGTACCGTGGCGAATACGTAGCGGCGGTCCTGTTGCTTGCTGGTGCCTGAATACAATCCCAATTCGGATTCATCGCAGCCGAGCACCTTTTGGTAAGACTTCATTGCAGTTTGAAGAATCATCTGCTGCTGGGCGATGTACAGCATGCGCTTCGGCTGGCATTCGCGTACGTCGAATGCGGAAAGGTGCGTTTTTCCGGTGCCGGTGGCCGACACGATAATTGCGCGGTGCTCGCCTTGTTCACGAAGTTTCTTGAGATTCGCCAACGCCTCCTGTTGCATGGCGTTTGGCTGAATGTCATGCCCCTCAAACGACTGCAGAATCTCATGACGCGGTGGGGCGTATTTCTTGAAATCTTCCTCATACTGTTTGATCCATTCTTCGGTCAGCGGAACGGAATCAGCCACCTGTGAGTCGATTTCATCCTGGAACTGCCCGACCAGCTCTCCATCCGCCAGCGATGAGACTTTGAGATTCCATTCGCGTTGCGTGGTCAATGCGGCTCCAGTGAGATTGGAACTGCCAACGTACAGGTCGTAATAGGGTGTGCCGTCTTTCATGCGGCGAGAAAAGATATATCCCTTGGGATGGAATGGTTGTCCTTGAGCCATTGCGGAAACTGAGGTATTACGGGAACCTTCCCACACGCGAACGTCAACACCAGTGGTGTTCTGAAGATGCAGCAGCTCCCAGAATGCCCTGGGATCGTTGAAATGATTTTTCGTTGAGGTAATCAGTGTGCCCGCTCGGGTCGCTGTTTCATGGTGACTTCTGAAGTCTTCAAATAAGCTGAGCACGGCCTCAGCCGAGACGAATGCGACAGAAATGTCGAAGGAATCGCTAGTAGCCAAGGAATTGCCGATTTCCTCGCGCATGGTCAATCCACCGGGGCGATTTGCGATGAGGGTCGGCTTATATTCGCCGGGAGCATCTGAGCGCGGCTCGATCAGACCTGAGATGACATCTTCGAGGATCGAGGGGGTTGGATCAGAATCGTGATGTTGCGTGTTGGCTGGAGAGTCTGAGGTGCTGACCAGATTTATAGACATGTTGCCCTGTTCCCTTGCGATTCGGATCGTTTGATGAATGCCTGACTGCGCTGTGGCGCGTTCATCGGAGCGTCAGTTGTTTGTTCGCGATAATCGCGACTGCTTCGCGATCTACCGGAGCCCAGTTCAATGTCGGCATATCAGCAGGATTCAGCCATCGGATATCAGTGTGCTCGGTGAGATGCGGCGTACCGGCGATGAGGTGACAGATGAATGTGGTGAGCCGCACGGTTCCAAAGTCGTAGGCGTATTCGCTGGTACATACCTCTTCCGCGACCTCAACTTCGCATAACAGCTCTTCTTCGATTTCGCGGTGCAAGGCTTGCCGCGCTGTTTCATGAGGCTCAATTTTGCCGCCGGGGAACTCCCAGTATCCGGCCAACGACTTTCCCGGGCCGCGCTGGGCGCATAGTACGGTGCCGTTGGTGACGATTGCAGCTCCCACGACGTTAATAATTTTGCGTTCCCGCTCCATGAACAACCAGGATACAACGCTTCAAGATCCACAAGCGATCCACGATCCTCGGCGGTTTTGCAATATCGATCCTGATGCTTTTGATTATGCGATCGGACGGGTCGAAAATGTCGGTGTGGACGCTACCGACTATTGTGGTGAGCAGGAGAAGCAGTCTGTTTCCGAGGTGAGATTCGGGAACGGTCCGACTCTCGGCAGTGATTTATCCACGCAGACAAGCCAAAGGAGCCTCGCCATGATCCTCGTCACCACCACCCCGTCTGTCGACGGATACACCATCACCAACTACCAGGGCATCGTCTTCGGCGAAGTGGTGTCCGGTGTGAACATGTTCAAGGATCTTGGCGCGGGCCTGCGCAACATGTTCGGCGGCCGCAGCCAGGGCTATGAGGAAGAGCTGATGCGCGCCCGTAACGAGGCCATCGCCGAAATGCAACAACGCGCGGAGGCGATGGGTGCGCACGCCGTGGTCGGCGTGGACATCGACTACGAGGTGCTCGGCGCCGACAACGGCATGCTCATGGTTACCGCGTCCGGCACGGCTGTGCAGCTCGCGCGCAAGGCCTGAAAATACCTATATTGAGGGCGGTCGGGTGGCCTGCTTGGCTGCCCACGCAGTTCGTGCAGCTTACAGCGCGCAAACAATCAGATAAATCGCCACGACGTGGCAGGCGTACCCGATGACCGTGCCCAAGTGAAACACCTCGTGGAACTCGAACCAGCCGGGGACGGGGTTCGGCTTGCGCAGCGCAAAGCACACGGCACCGGCGATGTATGCGGCCCCTCCGCATGCGATGAGTATGGTTGGCGCGGGGCCGACCGCGGGGGCCGTCCAAAGCTGCGGGATAAGCGTCACCGGCGCCAGTCCGAGCACAACATACACAGTGGTGAACACCCAGTTCGGAGTGCGCAGCCAGACGATATGCAGTATCGTGCCGATCGCCGCGGTCACCCAGATCACCGTGAGATATGGCCGGCGAATCGCCGGGCTGAGCGCGAACAACACGGGCGTATTGGTGCCGGCGATGATGAGGAAGATGTTCGAATAATCGATGCCGCACAGCACGCGGGTCACCTTCGCGCTGCGCCACGGCACGACGTGCAGCAGCGCGCTGTTGCCGAACAGCAGCATGGCCGAGGCACCGTACACTGCGCAGGCCGCCTTGACGGGACCGGCCGGCGCGATACAAATGAGCACGATGGACGCCGCGATGCACAGCGGCAGGGTGGCGAGGTGCAGCCATCCGCGAAGGCGGGGCTTGCGTATGCCGAATGCGTCCACGGGAACAATCTGACGCTTGACCGCTTTCAGCGCGGCTTTGGCCTGACGGTAACGTGATTGCGCGGCCTTGTAGCGGGCCGATGCGCGATCCAGTTCGGCGGGGCCGGTGCTTGCACCGGACTTTTGGCTCGCGGTCACGGAAGGCGTAACTGTTGAGGCGGAAGCCATTTTTCGCCCAGATGGCGTACTGATGGAAACGCTCATACGAATCACCTCGCCATGGCCGGCGACGCTCTCCCGACCACTAACTTACGCTACCGTAACCTAGTATAGGTCGACACAATAATCAAGGTTGATTCGTCCGACAGATGGATGGACAAAAATCCTATGAACCCAGCAAAGCGGTCCTCGGTCCCGGACAAAGCAAAAGGGCTGGAACCTTTCGGTTCCAGCCCTTTACTTGCTGGTGCGAGTGGGGGGAGTTGAACCCCCACGAGCATACACTCACTGCCACCTGAAGACAGCGCGTCTACCATTCCGCCACACTCGCAGACAATCGACCAACTTACACCCAGCCGTCCAATCGCACAACGTCCGGCGTGTCGCGTTGGTGGCAGACATGTATTATTCGTGAATCTCCTACGGGTGCTGTGATTTTTTGAGTGTAGCGCTGCTCCCCTCGGTCACTTCGTGGCAGCTCCCCTCAGAGAGGGAAGCCAGAAGGAGATTGCGCAAGCTACGGCTAGGCTCACAGGCCTGGTTTGCGCTCGCCGTTGCCGTAGAAGTGTGCCAGAGCCTCGTCGCGGAACTCGTCGAAGTAGCCGCCGTCGATCGAGGCGCGGATGTCGTCCAGCAGTTTCACGAAGAAATGCTCGTTATGAATCGTGGCCAGTGTGAACCCGTTGAACTCGCGGGCGCGCAGCAGGTGATCGACATACGCGCGCGAATAGTGCTGGCACGTGTAGCAATCGCACCCGGCCTCCAGCGGCCCGAAATCGAACTTGTGCTGGGCGCGCTTGATGTTGTACCGGCCGGCGCGCGTGTAGATCGCGCCGTTGCGGGCGCAGCGCGCGGGGGCCACGCAGTCGAAGGTGTCGCCGCCGTTCTCCACGCACGCGAAGATATCGTCCACGGAGGCGATGCCCAGCACATGGCGCGGCCGGCTCTCCGGCATCGCGTCGCAGATCCAGGCGCAAGTGTCGCCGATGATGCGTTTCTCGATCGCGCCGCCAATGCCCACGCCGTCGAAGTCCAGCGACGCGATCTGCGAAGCCGCGCGCCGGCGCAGATCCTCATAATTCGCGCCCTGCACCACGCCGTACAACGCCTGGTAGGGCTTGCCCAGACGCGTTGCCGTCAGCCGCTGATGTTCCTCCACACACCGGCGGGCCCAGCGGAACGTGCGCTCCACCGAATCCTCCTGATAGGACCGCGTATTCATCAGCGTGGTCAGCTCGTCGAACGCGAACATGATATCTGCGCCAATTTTGTGCTGGATGCCCATCGAAATCTCGGCAGAGAACCGGTGCGCGTCACCGTTCAAAGGAGATTTGAACGTCACGCCGTCCTCGTCCACCCATGCCATGCGTTCCTTGCCTTTGGCGATGATGTCGTCCGACTTCATGCCGGTTACATCCATCGCCAGCGTCTTCTTGAATCCGACGCCCAGCGACATCACCTGGAATCCGCCCGAATCGGTGAACGTCGGACCGTCCCAATTCATAAAGCGCGCCAGCCCGCCGGCTGCGTCGAGCACATCCTCACCAGGGCGTTCAAACAGGTGGAAGGCGTTGGCCAGCAAGCACTGCGCGCCCAACTCCTTCATCTGCTCGGGCAGCACGGCCTTCATCGCGGCCTGCGTGCCCACCGGTACAAATGCGGGCGTGCGGATGTCGCCGTGCGGCGTATGGATAATGCCGGTGCGCCCGTAGCGGGCGCCGTCACGCCCCAACCCGTTCGCTGCCGAAGGCAGCCGTGTAATCGTCTCGAAGTGGAAAGCGCTGCGGTCGCCGGGCTTTCCAGCCTGCGCTCCCAGCGGATGGTTCAAAACATCGCTTGTCATAGTTTCACTTTAGGCAAAAGGGCCAGAAATTGTGAAGAACTCGGTTTCGAGGGGCTGATTTTGTGTTTTCCAAACATCTATCTCCGCTTCAAGGGGCTGATGCCCAAGTAGACGGCTCACAAGAATGGCGGAATGGCGTTAACGCAAGGCTCCTGATACTCTGATTTGGCCAGCTGAACAGCCCCTTGAAACGGAAGTAGACATCCGGAAAGCACCGAATCAGCCCCTCGAAACCGAGATACCCATGGTGCTCTTCGATGATTACTCATAGACTTTCAACTAACGTTCAGAAAATCTCCAGATTAACTGCCTTTACTACTGAATTAGCGCATGAGAGTGGCGGCGAACAAGCGCCCAGAGCCGCTGAACAAACGTGATAGGAATTTTAGAAAAGGAGCAGCAATGGCTGACGAATTCAACCCGCAGGGCGTCGACCAGACCCCGCAGAACAACGAAAATCCCGCCCCAAACGGCAACGAGACTGAGCCTCAGACTTCAGCTCAAAACGCCGCCGAAGGCGATGTCGCAACCAACCCATCCCACGAGGACGGCGGCCCAACCCAGCAGATGCCTTCCGCGCAAAACGATGCCCCGACCGCTACCACCGAGCCCATTCCGGACTACGCCGCGGCCAAGGGCGAGAGCACCGTGGTTTCCAGCGCTCCGGCCTCAACTCCGGCTGCAGGTGCAGACACACAGCCCACAACTCCGCTCTACCGCCCGGCTCCAGAGTTCGGCGCGTATGGCCCGACTCCGACGCAGCCCGAGCAATCCGCGTCAAACACCGCTCAGCAAGGCGCCCAGCCCACGCAGCAGTTCCCGTATGGTCAGGCCTTTTCGCAGCAGCCACAAGGCCAGCGCAACCCTTACTTCACCAACAACCAGCAGCAGGGCAACAGCAACCCGTTCAACCCGCAGCCGCAGCAGCCGCAGAACAATGGCAACCCGTTCGCTACTCCAAACGGTCAGCGTCAGGGTGGGCTGTTTGGCTTCGGCTCTGGCGCCGGCACGCCGAACGGCCAGAATCCGCAGGGCCCGCAAGGCCCGGCCCAACCCAATAGGCCTGGTCTGTCCAAGACGGCAAACGCCATCGTCGTTGCTGTGGTCGCCGCGCTGGTCGCTGCGGCTTTGTGCCTGGGCCTCGGCTATGCGGCCATCACCAACGGCTGGGTGACTGTCCCGACCTCCAGCTCGCTCTCGAACGTCACTTCAAACAAGTCCGGCTCCGGCTCTGCCACTGCCAAGACTGGCGAAGCCCCCGATTGGCAGACAGTTGCTAGCGGCGTCTCCGGCTCTGTGGTCTCCATTCAGACCGCAATGGCCAACGGCACTGCCAAGGGATCCGGTGCAATCATTGATACTGAGGGCCACATCATCACCAATAACCACGTGATTTCCGGGGCTCAGCAGATTCAGGTGACGCTTGCTAACGGCAACATCTATTCCGCTCAGCTCGTCGGCACCGACACCACCACCGACCTTGCCGTGATCAAGCTCGACAACCCGCCGAGCGGTCTCAAGGCCGTCGAATTCGCCGATTCCGACAAGCTCGCCGTCGGCGAGAACGTGATGGCTATCGGTAACCCGCTCGGCTACGACGACACCGCCACCACCGGCATCGTCTCCGCCCTGAACCGCCCGGTGACCGTGACCGACGACAACAATAACGAGATCGTCACCAACGCCGTCCAGATCGACGCGGCCATCAACCCCGGTAACTCGGGTGGCCCGACCTTCAACGCGGCCGGCCAGGTAATCGGCATCAACTCCTCGATTGCCTCTACCGCAACGTCCTCCGACTCCGCCGGATCGATTGGTATCGGCTTCGCGATTCCGTCGAACCTCGTCAAGCGCGTTGCCGATGAGATCATCAAGGATGGCTCGGTTAAGCACGTCGCCCTCGGCGTGGTCATCAAGTCCGACACGGTTGAAGCCGACGGTGTGACCCGCGGCGGCGCGACCATCACCAAGTCGAGCGCCACTGGTTCCGCGGTCGTCTCCGGCGGCCCGGCCGACAAGGCTGGCCTGAAGGAAGGCGACACCATCGTGGCCTTCAATGGCAACGCGGTCAACAACAACTACTCGTTGCTGGGCTTCGTGCGCGCCGCAGCTCTTGGCGACAAAGCGACGCTGACCATCGTGCGCGACGGTAAGACCATGGACGTCGACGTCACGCTCGACCAAGAGGAATCTTCCGTAAACGGTTCGTCCAGCTCGAACTCGAACGGCAACAACCAAAATAACCAGAACAACCAAAATAACCAGAACGGCAACGGCCGGAATGGTTACGGCAATGGCAACGGCAACAACGATGGCGGCACCGGTGATGGCGGCGGCTTCTCCGACCCGTTCGGTCTGTGGTAAAGCTGGTTCAGCGCGTCACACGGCGTTGAGCGGTAACCGTTGAATACCGTGTCAGACAGGCAAAGGCCCGTAGCAGTGAGCAACTCCTGCTGCGGGCCTTTCGTATACGCGGGAAGCGTTTGGCTGGGTCGGCCGGAGCGGCGGCAGATATCTTGTTCCGTGGGCTTTTGTATGCACGGGAATCGTTCTGGCAGGAAGTCAGCTGCAGGCGCATAAGGGCTGCGAGCCCCTCATATGCACGGGAATTCTTGGCGGAATCGTAGGAGGGGGGATTGATGCCTTCTGACTGATCCGCCAACGTAGTTTCGCAGCCCGGCATGTCGCGTTCAGGCCGCTGATAGGGTAGGCCAAGCGCTGATTCGGGCAATGTCTCGAGCGATGCGCACAATAATTCAATACATAACTAAAAACGATTTCTTTACGCCGTGTATCGGATGGTCGCGCGGAGCCGAAAGGCCCTAAGCAAAGCCGCCGGTGGGTTAACAAGGCGTGACCGCAGCGCCGATTGCGCGGGCCACGCTTGCCGCAATCGACTCCGTATACGAGCGTAAGGAGCAATGATGAGCGGACTCATCAGATTCTTCACCAAAATCCTCGACATCTGCCGACTTGTGCCGATGCTTCCCGTTGTTGTTATCGCCGCAATCCCGCTGGCATTGCTGGGCGATTGGCGCCCATGGGGCAACGCAATTGCGATGCCGGTGCTGGGTAATCCTGGTGTAGGCCAATGGCTGATAATCGCGCTGGTGGCAATCATTGTGATTGACACAGTGCGTGGCATGATTGACGATTTGCGCCATGGACAAGTCGGCGTCGATTTGCTGGCCGTAGTGGCGATTCTTTCCACCGTTGCCGTCCGCGAGTACTGGGCAAGCTGGGCGGTCATGCTGATGATTACGTCCGGCGAGGCCATTGAGGAATACGCGCAGGCCAAGGCCGAGCACAGTTTGACCGCATTGATGCAGGCAGCACCGCAAACTGCGCACGTCGTCAACTTGCCTGGCGTGGGGTGTGGGGATGCCGCCGATGAGGACGATTCGTCCGATGGCTTCCGGCGTGTAGGCTCGGTTCCGGCGACGTCCTCCCCTCAGTCGACTTCGCCGACAGCTCCCCTTGGAGAGAGGAACCAAGTACCGCCGTCGAGGGGAGCTGACTCGCGGAGCGAGACTGAGGGGAGCTGGTCGGCTGAGGCCGCCACGCACCGCTTCGACACGGTGCCGGTCGAGCAGGTGAAGCTCGGCGATGTGCTCATGGTGTTGCCGGGCGAAACCGTGCCGGTCGACGGCGAACTGCTTTCCGGCTCGGCCACGCTCGATCTGAGCAACATCAATGGCGAGCCGGTGCCGCGCGAGGTGTTCGCCGGTGCCCGAGTGATGTCTGGCGCAGTGAACGGTTCCACTGCCTTGACCATGCGCGCCACCCAGGTGGCCGCCGATTCCCAGTACCAGCGCATCCTCGAACTCGTCGCTTCCGCACAGGAGTCCCGTCCGGCCGTGGTGAAAACCGCTGATCGCCTGGCTGTGCCGTTCACCGTGTTGTCTTTGGCGATCGCCGGCATTGCGTGGGCTGTCTCCGGCGTGCCGACGCGATTCGCCCAGGTGTTGGTACTGGCCACGCCCTGCCCGCTGCTTATCGCTGCGCCTGTGGCGTACATCGCCGGTACTGGTCGACTTGCCGCCGCCGGTGTGCTTATCAAGGCACAGGATGTGCTCGAAAACCTCGGCCGCGTCACTCAGGTATTCTTCGACAAAACCGGCACGCTCACCGTCAAGCAGCCGCAAGTGGTGCGCGTTGAGATGCTGCCCGGGGCTAAAACCCGTCTTAATGAGGATCATGTGCTGATGATGGCCGGCGTTGTGGAAAGCTATTCCGTGCACATCCTGTCGAAGGGCATCGCCAAAGCCGGTGCCGACGCGATGGCCCGCTTGCGTCAGCGTTTCGCGGACGGCCAGCGTCTCTGCCCCGAACCAGAGGCCAGCTGGCCCGGCCACGGCCGCGAATATCCGGTTGTCAAGAATATTAATGAGGACTCCGGCAAGGGCGTGTCCGGCGAGGTGAACGGCCATGCCGTCCGCGTCGGGCGACTGTCGTTCGCTGCGGCCGGCGATGACGGCTTCTTGACTGCCGAGGTAGCGGGTGTAAGCCGGGCGGATGGCCCACGGCAGGAGGCGGCCGACCTCCTCAGCCCGCTTCACGGACAGTCCCCTCTGGGCGGGGATACTGAGGCCGGATCTGGTCGCACGATTGCCGGGAACACTAAGGAAAAGGAAACGCTGCGTACGCGATTCGGTATGCTACAGCCGGACGAAATGGCCTCCTACGTGTCCGTTGACGGGCAACTGATCGCCCGCATCGTGCTGCGAGATGTACCTCGCGCCAACACCAAAACCGCGCTCGCCAATCTGCACGAACTGGGTGTTACCAAGCTCGCCATGCTTACCGGCGATAAGCGCGCCTCGGCCGAAATCATCGCGGACGAAGTCGGCATTGACGAGGTCCACGCCGAGCTGTTCCCCGAAGACAAGGTTGCCGCCGTCAAGGCTGCCACGGAGGCAAGCGCCGCGCCGGCCGGGCGCGCGAATCACGCCGCCAGCCCTGTGTCCGATGCCGTAGATGGCATCCGGTCCGATGGTTCTCAACCGTCGCGTTCTCGATGCAGCCGCGCCGCCGCAATTCGCAAGCCGGTCACGATGATGGTCGGCGACGGCGTGAACGATGCCCCGGTACTTGCCGTCGCCGATATCGGCGTGGCCATGACCGACGGCACTTCCACTGCTGCTTCCGAAAGCGCCCAAGTGGTCATTATGAATGACGATATTGCCGCTGTGCCGCGCGCTATCGCCATTGCACGCCGTACCAAGCGCGTGATGCTGCAGGCCGTGATCGCTGGTCTCGTACTCGCCACCATCGGCATGATTGCCGCCGCCTTCAACCTCATTCCAGTGGTCGTCGGCGCTTTCCTCCAAGAGGCCATCGACGTGGTCAGCATCCTTTGGGCCCTCACTGCCCTCATCGACCGCGACTAGGCGGGGTATCTCCTCGACTGAGTCGCGGTTTTGCCCCGCTGACGGTCTGTAAGCGGGGCGATTCTGTGGGTTAATAGGGGTTTTGCTCCACTCGTGGTCTGCGAGTGGGGTGATTTTACGGTCTAATAGTGGTTTTGCTGCGCTGGTGGGGGTCAGTGGGGTGCTTTGGCTGGTTAGTCGCGGTTTTGCTCCGTTGATGGGCTGTAAGCGGAGCAATTTCTCGGGTTACTCGCGGTTTTGCTCCGCTGGCGGTCTGTGAGTGGGGCAATTTCTTGATCGACTCGTGGTTTTGCCCCGCTGGCGTGAGGCTGGCAGAGGGTATCAGGCACAGGATTCCCACCACTCGCCCCTGTTGCAACGGAAGGCTTTGCGATAACCTGTAACGCGTGACTGAATCTGAGAACACTGAACTTCGTATTGCTGTAATTGGCGCTGGTCCGGCCGGCGTCTACTCATCCGATATCTTCCTGCGCCAGCTCAAGAAACTCGGCGAGGAACTCGGCCTCGGCACCAAGGCCCGCATCGACCTGTTCGAAAAGCTGCCGGTACCGTTCGGTCTGGTGCGTTACGGCGTGGCCCCCGACCACCCGTCCATCAAGTTCATCGCCTCCGCACTCGAGAAGACGCTTGATAACCCGGACATCCACCTCTACTGCGACGTGGAATTCGGCAAAGACGTGACCCTTGATGATTTGCTTGCCCGCTACGATGCCGTGCTGTTCGCCACCGGCGCAGTCAAGGACAAGCCGCTGAACCTGCCCGGGGCCGACCTCGATGGCGTATACGGCGCGGCCAAGTTCGTCGAATGGTATGACGGCTACCCCACCGGCGCCCGCGAATGGCCGCTTACGGCCGAGAACGTCGCTGTGATCGGTGGCGGCAACGTGGCCATGGATGTGGCTCGCGAGCTCATGCGCAACGCCGACGACCTCAAGGCCAAGACCGATATCCCGGACAATGTCTACGAGGGCATCGACAACAACAAGGCGAAAACCCTCCACCTGTTCATCCGCCGCGGTGTGGCCCAGGCCAAGTTCAGCGTGCAGGAGCTGCGCGAGATGGAGAAGTTGCCCGGCGTGCAGCTCATCATCAATGAGGACGACTTCGATTTGGACGACGAGACCATCGAGGTGGCCGGCAAGGACAAGCTCACCCGCCAGATGGTCGAGGAGCTGTTCGCCATCCGCGAGATGGCCGAGGACATGGAAGATGACGGCGACGTCGACTTCGAAGGCAATCCGGCCGACCGCAAGTACTACGTGCACTTCAACTCCGCACCCACGGAAATCCTCGGCGAGGACGGCAAGGTCAAGGCCATCCGCGTGGAGCGCACCGAAACCGGGGCCGACGGCAAGATGAGCCACACCGGCGAGTTCACCGACTACCCGGTTGAGGCCGTCTACCACGCCATCGGCTACAAGCCGGCCGAGGCTCCCGGCATTACTTACGACGAGCACGGCGCTCACCTGGCCAACGCCAATGGCGATGGCCGCATCACCACCGAAGCGGACGGCGGCGAAGTGCGCGACCGTCTGTACGCCACTGGCTGGGCCAAGCGCGGCCCGGTGGGCCTGATCGGCTCCACCAAGTCCGACGCACTTGCCATCGTGACCAACATGCTTGAGGATCTGGCCAAGGCCGCCGAAGGTGGTCGCGTGGCCGAGGATCGCGACCCCGAATCCATCGACCAACTGCTGGAAAGCCGCGGCGTCCGCCCGATTGACTTCGCCGGCTGGAAGAAGGTCGACGCCTTCGAGCGCGCCGAAGGCGCCAAGGAAGGCCGCGAACACAAGAAGGTCATCGAGCCCGACCAGATGCGTGAGCTCGCTCTGGCCTGATTGACTATCAGCTCATCGCATCGGCAACTGCACCAGCAGCTACGCAATCGGCGCGATTGATACATCGATAAATAAGGACGCCGGTTATACGCCGGCGTCCTTATTTATATAAAAGCCAGTGTCGTGCCAGTCGAGCAGGCCGATGAGCCAAACGATCCAAGCAGCCAAAGCAGTCCAAACAAGCAAAGCGTCTCGATCAGACCAATCGGTAAAGCGGTAAAACAGGCCAAGCAACCGCACTGTCAAGCATCGTCAATCCCATGTAAACAGGCTATTCCGATCCCCGCCAACCGCACCGTAAGCACCGCCAACCCCCATCCGATTCACCCCTCGGCGCACATCCAGCCAATATTCAGGCAGTGATTTTAGTGTGAGCCTCATGGATGCCAAAGTACGGGTGCACGGCCATTTCAACGGCCTGAAGACTACGCTGCTGTTCGCCTTGATGTGGGCCATCATCATGCTGATATGGTGGGCCACGGGCGGCAGGCAGCAGACGCTGGGCATCTACGTCATTATCGGGTTGGCCACCACGTTCGGCTCATACTGGTTCTCCGACAAACTCGCCATCGCATCCATGGGAGCCAGGGAGGTCAGCGAGCAGGAAGCCCCCGAAATCTACCAGATCGTGCGCGAGCTGAGTGCCAAGGCCGGCAAGCCGATGCCTCGCATCTACATCGCGCCCACCATGAGTCCGAACGCCTTCGCCACCGGCCGCAACGAACGTCACGCTGCCGTATGCTGCACGCAGGGCATCCTGCAGATTCTGAACGCCCGCGAGTTGCGCGGCGTGCTGGGTCATGAACTGATGCACGTGTACAACCGCGACATTCTGACCTCCGCCATCGCCTCTGCCATGGCCACCGTCATCACGTACCTCGGTTATTCTCTGATGTATTTCGGCGGCGGCAACTCGCGCGACGACCGCGATAATTCAGGCGGTCTCGGCTTGATCGGCGTGCTCCTCAGCGTGATTCTCGCGCCGATTGCCGCATCACTGATTCAGATGGCCATCTCCCGCACCCGTGAATATGATGCCGACGAGGACGGCAGCCTGCTGACCGGCGACCCCGAGGCCCTGGCCTCCGCGCTCAACAAGATCTCCTATGGCGCCCAGACCACGCCAATGCGCAAAACCGCCGGCACCCAGTCCGTCTCCGCGATGATGATTGCCAATCCGTTCTCCGCGGTCGGTTTCTCCAAACTGTTCTCCACGCATCCGCCGACTGATCAGCGCATCGCACGCCTGATGCAAATGGCCAATGAAATGAACGGCACTCCGGTGGCCGCATCCACATATTCCACGCGCGCAATTCACTAGTCCAGCACAGAACTCAAACCGGCACATGGCGCAAGGTGCCGCATAGGTGATACACTTGCCTCTCGTGCGTGGAAGCGCACATGCGGACGTAGTTCATCGGTAGAATGAAAGCTTCCCAAGCTTTAGAGGCGGGTTCGACTCCCGTCGTCCGCTCCATCGATTTTCCTTGAAATTCCAACGGTTTTCCCTCTTTTGAGAGCTTATTTTCCTGCCGTATGACCGCTATATGAGAACAATTCACGTCGTCCGCGTATCGTGATGGGCGATGTGTGAACCCAAGACCGCTGCAACCAATGGCCAACCAACGCCAACCCTCGAACGCACCCCGCACGACATCTTCGTCGGTGCCGGACTGGCGCTCGCCGGAGGCGTCTTCTGGGGCGTCAACGCCACCGTCTCCAAACTCCTGATGAACGACTATCACGCCGATCCGCTGTGGATCGCCTGCGTACGCGAGCTATTGGCCGGTGTCGTCTTTCTGGTTTGCGCAGGAATCTTCACGCCTGACAAGTTCATCAACTCGCTTAAGGACTACCGTTCCTACCCGAGACTTCTGCTGTGCGCGTTCTTCTGCGTGCTCATGGTGCAGGTCTCCTACTTGAAGGCCATTGACTGGACCAATTCCGGCACGGCTACAGTGCTGCAGACGCTCAATCTGCTGGTTGTACTCGTATTCGTATGTATTATGGGCAAACGGCTGCCCGGCAAACGCGAAAGCATCGGTGTGGTACTCGCTTTTGTGGGCACGGTGCTCATCGCCACAGGCGGCGATCTCAGCCAGCTCAGTCTGCCGCTGCCCGGTCTGCTGTGGGGCCTGACCGATGCCGTATGCACGTCGTTGCTTGCGATTCTGCCCATCGCATTAATGGCCAAATGGGGCAACTTCATGGCCAACGGCGTCATGTTCATCGTTTCCGGCCTAATGCTGCTGCCGCTCGTGCACCCGTGGACCACCGCCCCCGCGTTGGATTGGTTCGGCATTGGTCTGATGGTATTCACCGTGGTGTTCGGCACATTCGGTGCCTATTGGCTATTCCTCGGCGGCACCCAGCGCTGCGGTGCAATGCGCGCCACCATGCTCGGCACCAGTGAACCCGTAACCGCCACTATCACCGGTGTCCTATTCGCCGGCGCGGTCTTTACCCCGACCGATTTGGTCGGCTTCGCCATGATTATCATCATGGTGTTCCTCGTGAGATAGTTCACAGCTCGCCTGGCTCCAGAACCTAGTCTGGCGGGCACACCCCGAGCGATAATGAAGCCATGACAATCGCAACACCGGAACGTTATGCCGAAATGCTAGACGCCGCACGACGCGGCGGCTACGCTTACCCTGCCATCAACGTGAGCAGCTCGCAGACGCTGAACGCCGCGCTGAAGGGGTTCGAGGATGCCGAATCCGACGGCATCATCCAGGTGTCCGTCGGCGCAGCCGCATACCTTTCCGGCATCGGCGTCAACGACCGTGTCACCGGATCGCTGGCCTTGGCCGCTTTTGCACACGAGGTCGCCGCGAAGTACCCGAACATCACCATCGCCCTGCACACCGATCACTGCGCCAAGCAGTATCTTGACGAATGGGTGCGACCGCTGCTCGCACATGAGGCCGATCAGGTGGCGCATGGTCAGGAGCCCACATTCCAGTCGCATATGTGGGACGGCTCCACCGTGCCGCTCAAGGAAAATCTGGACATCGCCGAGGAGCTGCTCGATAAGTCGCAGGCCGCGCACACGGTGCTGGAGATCGAGATCGGCGCGGTCGGCGGCGAGGAAGACGGCTATTCCGCCAAAATCGACGAACGCCTCTATTCCACGCCGGCCGATGGCCTTGAAGTGGCCCGTCGCCTTGGTTTGGGCGAGCGTGGCCGATACATGGCCGCCTTCACGTTCGGTAATGTGCACGGCTCCTACAAGCCCGGCGTGGTCAAGCTGCGTCCCGCCCTGCTCGGTGATATTCAGTCCCGTGTGGCGCGCGCGGTGGTCGAGGGTGAGCTGCCCAGCGCCGCCGGCATAGTCGACTTTCCCAACGGCAAGCCGTTCGAATTGGTGTTCCACGGCGGTTCGGGCTCCCGTCCGGAAGAGATTGCAGAAGCCGTGAGCCATGGCGTGATCAAGATGAACATCGACACCGACACGCAATACTCGTTCACGCGCCCGATTGCCGACCATGTGTTCGAGAACTATGACAAGGTCCTCAAGATCGACGGTGAAGTGGGCGAAAAGAAGTTCTACGATCCGCGTTCCTGGGGCCGCAAGGCCGAGGAATCCATGTCCGCCCGCGTGGCTGAGGCATGCAAGCAACTCGGCTCGGCCGGCAAAGCACTCAGATAACACCCAAATAAACTGTCATTCGCCGTGGCGGCGCCTTGGTGTCGGCCCGCCTCGCGCAACGCGCGGCAAAGACACCAGAAGCCCGATTGCGTGAGATGGCCGCGCCCCGAGTAGAGGGTGTAAGGTAGTCTGTTTCCGGCGGAATCGTGCGAATGCGGAGGTGCATCATGCCTGGAATTGTTCTTATTGGTGCCCAGTGGGGCGATGAGGGTAAAGGCAAGGCGACCGATCTGATCGGTACCAAGGTCGATTATGTCGCACGCTTCAACGGCGGCAACAACGCGGGCCATAGCGTGGTGGTCGGCGACGAGTCGTACGCCCTGCACCTGCTGCCCTCCGGCATCATCAACCCGAACCTCACCCCGGTGATCGGCAACGGCGTGGTCGTGGACCCGGAGGTGCTCTTCGAGGAGATCGACGGCCTGGAATCCCGCGGCATCGACTGCTCCCACCTGCTGGTGAGCGAGGCCGCGCACATCATCGCCCCCTACCACCGCACCCTCGACAAGGTGACCGAACGCTTCCTCGGCAAGCACAAGATCGGCACCACCGGCCGTGGCATCGGCCCGGCCTACGCGGATAAGATCAATCGCATCGGCATCCGCGTGCATGACCTGTTCAACGCCGACCACCTGCACGACAAGGTGGAGGCCAGCCTGCACCAGAAGAACCAGATGCTGGTCAAGCTCTACAACCGCCGCGCCATCGACGTGGACCAGACCACCGACGAACTGCTGAAGCTCGGCGAACGCCTGAAGCCGTATGTGGCCAACACCGGCCTGATTCTCAACAAGGCGCTCGACGAAGGCAAGACCGTGCTGTTCGAAGGTGCTCAGGCCACCATGCTCGATGTGGATCACGGCACCTACCCGTTCGTCCCCTCCTCCAACCCGACCGCCGGCGGCGCCTGCACCGGCACCGGCGTGGGCCCCACCAAGATCACCCGCGTGATCGGCGTTGCCAAGGCATACGTCACCCGCGTGGGCGAAGGCCCATTCCCCACCGAGCTGCTCGACAAGTCCGGCGAATGGCTGCGTCAGCAGGGTCACGAATTTGGCGTGACCACCGGTCGTCCGCGTCGTTGCGGCTGGTTCGATGCCGTCGTCAACCGTTACGCTTCCCAGGTCAATGGCCTGACTGACATCGTGCTCACCAAGCTTGATGTGCTCACCGGCTTGAAGGAGATCCCGATCTGCGTGGCCTATGACGTGGACGGCGAGCGTCATGATGACATGCCCACCGATCAGGCTGCTTTTGCCGCGGCCAAGCCGATTTACGAGACCATGCCCGGCTGGAATGAGGACATCTCCAACTGCCATTCCTTCGACGACCTGCCGGCCACCTGCCAGGCATACGTCAAGCGTCTGGAAGAGCTGAGCAACTGCCGTATCTCCGCCATCGGCACTGGCCCGCAGCGCGACCATGTCATCCAGATCAATTCGCTGGTCGACTGACCGTCTGCAACGAATTTCCCGGCTTGACTGGTAACGACGCGGCACATGATATCCGCCGGCTGATTCCGCGATTCGACCACTTGAAGTGGAAGATGGCGGCGGCCGGCATAGTCATTGGTCTGGTTTCAGGATTGCTGGTTGTCGTATACCGTCTCGGCATCGAATACGGCACGGATGCGTCCCGTTGGATATATGCGCGGATTCGCGAGACCCCGTGGCTGATTGCGCCGTGGGCGGTTGCCGCGGTGGCGGCCGCGCTGGCGATCGCGTGGATGGTCGGCAAGGAGCCGATGGCTGGTGGCAGCGGCATCCCGCAGACCAACGGCGTGGTGATATGCGGCTTGAAGATGCGTTGGCAGACGATTCTGCCAGTCCGTTTCGTCGGTGGACTGTTGGGCGCGTTGTTTGGTCTGTCGCTCGGCCGTGAGGGGCCGTCCATTCAGATTGGTGCGTCGGGGGCGCAGTGTGTATCCCACCGTTTGCGCGGCCGCCGCCGTGAGGACATGCAGGAGCATTATCTGGTCACCGCCGGTGCCGCGGCCGGCTTGTCCGCCGCGTTCAGCGCGCCGCTGTCCGGCATGATGTTCGCTTTGGAAGGGGTGCATCGGAGTTTTTCCCCTGCGATTCTGATGGGCGCCACCGCCGCATCGCTGACCGCCGATTTCGTCTCAAAATACTGTTTCGGTCTGCGTCCGGTTTTGGATTTCGGTGATATCGGTCAGCTGTCGTTGGAAGAGTATGTGTGGCTGATTCCGTTGGGATTGGTGGCCGGTTTGGTTGGTTCGCTGATGAACCGCTCGTTGCTTGGCTTCCAGACGCTGTACTGCAAACTGCCGGCATGGAGCCGCCCGATGATTGCGATTGCGATCGCGTTGCCTGTCGGCATCTGGTTGCCCGATGTGCTCGGCGGCGGCTCGAATCTGATTGATACCGCCGAACATGCGCGCGTCGGCTTGGGAATGCTGTGTCTGCTGTTCGTGGCGAAGATGCTGTTCACATCTACGAGTTTCGGCTCAGGCGCGCCTGGCGGTATTTTCATGCCGATTCTTGCGGTCGGTTCGTTGGCCGGCGGCATCTGCGGTGAAGTGTTGCATCGATTCGGTGATCTGCCATCCGACGCAGTGGCGGTGTTTGCGGTGTGCGTGATGACGGGCACGCTCGCCGCGTCCGTGAAAACGCCGATCACGTCGATTCTGTTGGCTGTGGAGATGTCTGGAACGTTGACGCACATGCTGCCGGTCGCGGCCGTCGCTTTCGTCGCGCTGTTGGTGTCCGATTTGCTGCGCACCAAACCGATCTATGGGGAGTTGCTGGAGCGGTACGTGCGCGCGCAAGGCATGCAGATGGCGATCGCAAGCCATGTGGGCAGCGGCATTATGGAACTGCCATTGGAAATGGGGGCGATTGCGGACGGCAAGCGGGTGCGTGACGTGCGTTGGCCGTCTGGGTGTCTGATCATCGGCCTGCGTCGCGGCGAAAGCGAGATCGTGCCGCGCGGTGATACACGGCTGCGTGCCGGCGACTATCTGGTGGTGCTGTTCAGTGGCGAGGAGGAGCGCGAGGTGCGACCTGCGATGCGGCGGCTGTGTGATGCCCGGCTTGACTGAGCCTGGCTGAATTCGGCTGGACTCTGGATGTACGAATCTGCGGAATCGGACATCCAGGGTGCATACGTTGGCGCTCCGTGTAAACTCATATGCGTTAGGAAGGCAGCAATCGCGGCCCAGCTCGTTGTTGCATGGCCTATGGGCGGGAACAACGCTGTCCGCGGAAGGCCAGTACAGGGGGAGCGCAATGGAATCGCAAGAACAATCGCCGGGAGACGTGGTGACTGCGGGTGAGGACTCGCATCCTATCACGCAGGCAATCGACGCTGTTGAGGTGACGCATGCTGGTGCAACCGCGCCCGCCGCTAACACCATGGATCCGCCTACGATTCCCCTGGCACCGATGAAACGTATGCAGGCGCGGTTCAATCCGCTCGCCGACGGACTGATGTATGTTGTGGTGTTTGTCGGTGGATTTGTTGGAGTCGGCTGTCGGCATGCGTTGGATATGCTTCTGCCGTCGGTTAGCGGGACGCCGTTCGTTGTGGGCACGTTTGTGTCGAATATGGTCGCCTGCTTCCTGTTCGCGATGCTGACCGAATTCATGGCGACCGCTTCGTGGCTGCGTCGCCGGGTGCGGCAGGTTGTCAGCCGTGGTGTTGGGCTCGGCTTGCTCGGTGGGCTTTCGACGATGTCCGGCGTGATGCTGGAAACGATGGAAGGTCTGCACGAGCGGCATATCGCCAGTGCGCTTGGCTATCTTGCGGGAAATTTTGCAGGCGGTTTGCTCACTGCCGCTGCCGGCGTGGTTCTGATGCAGGCACTGCTGTCACGGAGTACTCGAAAGCGGGTTCGGGGTGCGTTTTCAGCTGTTTCCGTGTCCGGTTCTGCCGAATCGGACACGCAGGGCGTACGCCATGTGAAAGTGGCCGACGTGGCGCGTTCTGCCGCGCAGGCCGCAATGGAAGCCGCGCAGGCGGCGCAGCAGGCCGCGCAGACGGCCCAGCAGATTGCACAGACGGGACAGGTTCCGCGAGTCGAAACGCCAACCGTGCCGCCGACTGCCATCCAGCCTATGCAGACAGGCCACGTTCCGCAGATTCCTCCGCTGGTCGTTCCTCAGCTGGCACAGTCATCGCAGCCGTTGTTGCGCGAGCCGGATACTCCAGACTTGGGGCAGCTGCCCGAGCCGATTCAGCAGTCGCAGCCGATCCAGCAGCCGGCCAACCCGCTTCCGCCCAGCTTCGAGCCCAAACCGATCACTGCGGAGATTTCGCTTGTCGCCGACCTGGCTACCGGGGAGGTGCGCTGATGATGTGGATGATCTGTCTGTTCGGCGGTCTGGGCGCCATGGCCCGTTACGTGCTCGACGTGTCAATTCAACGAGGCTGGAACCGCGAGAATCGGAGAACGAACCGCAACTTCCCGCTATCCACGCTCGTCATCAACGGCGTCGCCTCGCTATGCGCAGGCATCGCCATGATGTCCTACTATTCGCAATCGGTGGATATGGACACGGTCATGATGTTCGTTGTCGGATTTCTCGGTGGTTTCTCGACATTCTCCACGGCGCTCAACGAAGTGGTTTCGTTGATTCGCCAGCGTCGTTTTACGCTGGCTCTGGGCTATGGAATAGCAACCGTCGCGGTGCCTCTCATTTGCGTGGCCACCGGTTTCGGCATTGCGCTGCTTGCCAATCCGGCGTAATTTTCACGTTACACGGACGGTCGCTGAGTAACGTGAAAGAAATCTGAGCGCAACCGCCATCAAGGCCGCCAGTCCGGATGCAACGCTGGTGATTGCATTCGACCAGACCAAGCCGCTGCTGAAGGCCTTCGCCTCCGCGGGAGTCGACACTAAGAAGCTGTATTTCGTTGCCGGACTGTCGAACAGGTTCGAGAGAATGTAAATGAATGTAATGTTAGCGGTAAGCACGTGAGAATACAGCGATAGAACAGTGATGACGGGGAAGGTGCGATCATGGTCGGTATGCGCGATGTGGCGAAGAAGGCCGGGGTGTCTCTGAGCACCGTCTCGTTGGTGGTGAACGGCAACGGGTACGTGTCTGATGACATGCGTGAACGTGTGCGCAAAGCCATGCAACTGCTCAATTATGTGCCGAACGAGCTTGCCCGCAATCTGTATCATAATCGTACGAATCTGGTCGGCGTCATCGTGCCCACCATCCGCCACCCGTTCTTTGCAACGTTTACCGCACATCTGCAGCATGCGCTCGCCGCGCAAGGATTACGCACTATGTTGTGCTCTACCGCAGATGAGGCGGACGGCGAAATCCAGTATGTCGACATGTTGCGTCGGCACATGATGGACGGCATCGTCATGTGTGCGCACACTTCGCATCCCGGCGATTATTGGACGTCGATTCATCGCCCGATCGTCGCGTTCGACCGTGTGCTTGGAGACGGTATTTCGTCGATTGGATCCGACCACGAGCAGGGTGGGCGATTGATTGCGCAGATGCTGATCCGCAATGGTGCCAAACATGTGGTGATGATTGGTGGTCCGCGAGATCAATTCTTCGATTTGGCTGCGCGCGGAGAAGTCGAGGAAGGACCGTTCGATTTGGGAAAGACCACGTTCCCGACGGTGCGCTATTACCTCACGTTGGAACAGGAATTGACCTCCGCAGGCGTGAAATACGAGTACGTTGAAGCTGGCGAAGTGATGGATTTTGCCGGCTATCATCGTGCGGTCAGCAATGCGCTCGACAAGGTGACGACCGACGGCGTCGATGCCGTGGTCAGTTCCGATATTGGCGCGTCGTTCTGCGTGCGCGAAGCGTTGAGCCGCGGAATTGCCATTCCTGACGAGCTGCAGATCGTTGCCTACGATGGTACGTATTTGACTGATTTGGCCGGCATGAAGCTGACCGCGGTCGCGCAGGATTTCTCGGCGATCGCACAGTCGACGGCCGACCATATCGTGCAGGCTATTGCCAATGAGGAAGTGGCCGCGGCTAACGCTTCACGCAGGGACATCCCCAAGCCGTTCGAGCCGAACGTGCTTATTCCCATGACGCTGGTGCCAGGCGATACCACGCGTTGATGCTGCGCGTCTTCATGCGTGTGCCCGGTGTGGATCTCATCGATTTCAGCGGCGTCCGCAACCAGCGGACGCCCGTCGATGGTCGTGCTCATCATCCGACTTGTGCCCATGTGTCCGATTCTGCCGAATCGGACGTCTGAGTTCCGAAAAAAGTGTTCTGTGTGTCCGATTCCGGAGAATCGGTCATGTGTGATGTGTGAGATGTTTGGATGTCCGATTTTGCAGAAACGGACACATTGGGGTCGGACAGGCTGGGTTGTGCAGAACACCGCATCAAACCGGTTCGACACGCGCATTTTGCGGTATTACTGGACATCAACGTCCCTTTCGAGGTAATATCAAACCGGTTCGATACGTATAAGTATGTAAAAGCACGCATACACTGCGTACACATTGCACCTGCATCCATGAACCAAGGGAGGTCCCATGAAAAACAAAGTGCAGCTCATCGCTTACGCCGATCGTCTCGGCGATGGCACTCTTAGCTCGATGACCGACATCCTGCGCACCCGCTTCGACGGCGTGTATGACGGCGTGCATATCCTGCCGTTCTTCACTCCGTTCGATGGTGCGGATGCAGGCTTCGACCCGATCGACCACACCAAAGTCGACCCGCGTCTCGGCAGCTGGGACGACGTCGCTGAACTTTCCAAGACCCACGGCATCATGGTCGATGCCATCGTCAACCACATGAGCTGGGAGTCCAAGCAGTTCCAAGACGTGCTTGAGAAAGGTGAGGAATCCGAGTATTACCCGATGTTTCTGACCATGAGCTCCGTCTTCCCGAACGGCGCCACCGAAGAGGATCTGGCCGGCATTTACCGCCCGCGCCCGGGCCTGCCGTTCACCCACTACAAGTTCGCTGGCAAGACCCGTCTGGTATGGGTCAGCTTCACCCCGCAGCAGGTGGACATCGACACCGATTCCGACAAGGGCTGGGAATACCTCATGTCCATCTTCGATCAGATGGCCGCCTCCCATGTAAGCTACATTCGTCTCGACGCCGTCGGCTACGGCGCTAAGGAAGCTGGCACGAGCTGCTTCATGACCCCGAAGACGTTCAAGCTCATCTCCCGCCTACGCGAGGAAGGCGTCAAGCGAGGCCTCGAAATTCTCATTGAGGTGCATAGCTACTACAAGAAGCAGGTTGAAATCGCCTCCAAGGTGGACCGCGTCTACGACTTCGCCCTGCCTCCGCTGCTCCTGCACTCGCTGTTCACCGGTCACGTGGAACCCGTGGTCCACTGGACCGAAATCCGCCCGAACAACGCCGTCACCGTACTCGATACGCACGACGGCATCGGCGTGATCGACATCGGCTCCGATCAGCTCGACCGCAGCCTCAAGGGCCTCGTGCCCGACGAGGACGTCGATAATCTGGTCAACACCATCCACGCCAACACCCACGGCGAATCCCAGGCCGCCACCGGTGCCGCCGCCAGCAACCTCGACCTCTATCAGGTCAACAGCACGTACTACTCCGCGCTCGGCTGCAACGACCAGCACTATCTGGCCGCCCGCGCAGTCCAGTTCTTCCTGCCCGGAGTGCCGCAGGTCTACTACGTGGGCGCGCTCGCCGGCCGCAACGACATGGAACTGCTGCGCAAGACCAACAACGGCCGTGACATCAATCGCCATTACTACTCCACCGCCGAAATCGACGAAAACCTCGAGCGCCCGGTGGTGAAGGCCCTGAACGCCCTGGCCAAGTTCCGCAACGAACTGCCTGCATTCAATGGCGAGTTCAGCTACGAAGCCGACGGCGACACATCCATCACCTTCCGCTGGATCGCTGCCGACGGCAAGACCAAGGCCGCCCTCATCTTCGAGCCCGGCCGCGGACTCGGCACGGATAACACCACTCCGGTCGCCAGCCTCGCCTGGACCGATGCCGCCGGTGACCACGAGACTGATGATCTGCTGAGCAACCCGCCGATTGCCGATATCGACTAACCGTTGGCCCATAAACGCCACTCCGCTGTGCGCGCTCCAAGTAGTGCGTCCGGCGTAAGCTGGGTCCATGGAAAACAAACCGCCCGCAGTGCACTGAAGCTAGTGCGCTCGGGCGGTTTTGCATGTGACGGGGTTGCGGGTCATGCTCAGCCGGAGCTGGCCGGTACCTCCCGCCGGTGATGAGAGCAAAGAAAGAGCAGCAACATGTTGGAACCGTACGTGCGCCCGGGTATTGACGACCGCCCGGATCTCGACAAGGCATTGAGTCCCGAAGACAAGGATGCCGTGGCCCGACTGGCCATCAAAGATCGTCGGCGTCCTCCCGAGGCATCCGCCGATCAGCCCGAGGCCCAGGCCGTGCGTCTGGCGGCCGCCGGTTCGTCGGCTGCTGGCCCCCGCCCCGCCCCGGACGGATTG